>ENA-OFDP01000863-OFDP01000863.1-metagenomes-genome-assembly--contig:-NODE-863-length-12817-cov-5.125842_pt1 | contig 12817 bp, 8 predicted proteins | sample MGYA00153389_OFDP01 | MGnify analysis MGYA00153389 | reverse complement strand
TACATTTATACAGTTATTTTCAGTCAGGAGTAATCATGCAAAAACCCTTTTTTGTTTCCCTTCAAGGCGTCGAAGACTTACCTCCAGCTGAACGCATTTCAGCAGAAGTTCGCTTTATCAAGGAGCTCGAACGAAACCTAGGCGGCGAAGTAGCCGTCGTCGAGATCTACCGAACATGGACCGAAGCCGCTGAAGCCGAAGCAAGCGAACTCAGTGAGGAAACTTCCACCCTAGCGGTCAAATGGCCCAAGGCTTTCAACGCAGCCCAGCGGGCTGGTTTAAAGAATATTGGCGAAGGCGATGCGCACTTCGAGTTTCATTTGGAACGTCAGACGGATCCAACCAATTAGAACGTCCGTTTTAGTCATGACCGCTGTTTTCTTTTGGGTAAATAAGCACATCTACGCCCTCAAAACTCTGGTCGGCTATGCGTGGTTCAGTTCTGCGCAGTTCATCTGCTTTTTCGTAAAGTCGTGCTTGTGTTCAAGTCGAGTTCATCATAAAAAGTCGTGCAGCGTAGGGTGGTCAAGGTTCAAACTAATCTACTGTGGATATCCTCAATTCGAAAGATAAAGGTGAGGGCCATTGAACTCAATTGACGTGCACGATTTGAAATTGGGTCGATTGCACACCAAACGCTTGCGTGAGGTGTACCGCTCTGCGGGATGGCCGTTCCTGGACATGGTAGAGATAGAGCTGATCGGTGCAGGCCTTTTGGAACAGGTTACAGAAGCCACAGGCCACACCACAGTTCGCGTGACAGCCAATGGAATCGCACATCTGGCTCTATCCATCCAACGAAACCGGAAAAATCGCTCGGCACATGAAATGCTTGTCGACAGAGTCGCCCAGGAAATGCTGCGTGATGGACGTGTTGTGTGGACGGGTCTTGGCTTAAGGGCGGGGTTGACGGCAGGCGATGGAGAGCCTGTACGCTGGAAGATGTGCCGACCGGATGTATTCTCCATACGCAACACGACAGTTGCCAGTTATCTGGAGCCCATCGTTCATGAAATCAAAGTCAGTCGGGCTGACTTGCTGGGTGACCTTAAATGCAAGGATAAGCGGGACAGCTACCTTGATGTTGGCGGTCAGTGCTGGTATGTCTTGGGATGCGACAGCAAGGGCAGGCTTATTGGAAAAGCTGATGACGTGCCACCCGAGTGCGGCGTGTTGATTGCAGAACCTGACCGGTTGCATGTTGCGAGAAATGCTGCAAAAAGAACTGCTCGTGATTTGCCCTTTGCGATCTGGATGGCGCTTGCAAAAGCGGTTCCACTTCATTCAAGTGACCCGACAAGCCCGCAATTACCGTCCTAGTCAGAATGCTGCGAACTGCGTTTTCATGGCAATTAAATGTGTCCCAGACGATGCCGTCATCAAATAAAAATTCGATAGCGTGGTAGTTTGCGGCACGGTAATGCAAAACCCACCTAATGTCCTATCGAAAATCCCGGCTCTGTGAACCTAGTTTGCCAAGAAATGGGGTCAAGTCAAACAAAGTGTCAGCGATGAGATTGGAAACATCATTGGCGACCTGCCAGTAACCGTAGACGCCCATCAAGCGCGATTCAAGCAGTTCCCGCCGCTGCCTTTCACGAAGGCTTTTCCAGACGATCACCTGAATGCTGCCGTGTTCGTCTTCCAGCGACACAAAGACAGTTCCCTTGGCTGTTTCTGGCTGTTGTCTCAGCGTCACTATTCCGCAAACACGAACCATTTCCCCGTCTTCGACTGTGAGCAGGTCAGAAGACGATAAGTAACCCTTTTCTGCCACGCGCTGCCTCAGTAGCGCCATCGGATGTCGCCTCAGGGTCAGCCCGGTCGAGGCATAGTCCCAGACGATTTCCTCCCCTTCAGGCGCCTCGGGCAATTCGGGAATGTCTTCGTCAATTGGCGCTTCACGAAACAGCTCAGGCAATGGGCGAAGGCCAGCAGCATCCCAAACCTGTTGTCGCCTGTGGCCCGACAGGCTGACCAATGCATCGGCAGCCGCCAGCATCTTCATTTCATGTAGTTCAAGGCCTGCTCGCCTGGCCAAATCGTCAGCGCTTGTGAAAGGGCTGTCCAACCGCGCGCTCACCATTTTTTGAGCAGACGCCTGGCGAAATCCCGATATGACCCGAAAGCCCAGTCTGACCGCAGGCTGGTGATGAATATCCTCAAGTGTGCAATCGACTTCACTGGCCATCACATCAACCGGGCGTACCTCGACGCCGTGTCGGCGTGCGTCCTGTATCAATTGGCTGCTTGAATAAAACCCCAGGGGCTGAGAGTTGATCAAGGCGGCCAGAAAGGCGGCGGGTTCGTGACACTTGATCCAGCAACTTGCATACACCAGCAGGGCAAATGAGGCCGCATGTGACTCCGGGAATCCATATTCAGAGAAGCCTTTGATCTGCTCAAAAATCGCTTCAGCGAATGATTTCTCGTAGCCTTGCGCCGTCATGCCGTCAACGATTTTGGAGTAGTACTTTTCGAGGCCGCCTTTGCGTTTCCAAGCCGCCATGGCGCGGCGCAAACCATCAGCTTCTCCCGCTGTAAAGCCCGCAGCAAGAATCGAGATTTGCATCACCTGCTCCTGAAACACCGGGATGCCCAGTGTTCTTCCCAGTGCCTCTTCAAGAGCGGCGCTGGGATATTCAACAGGCTCAAGTCCTTGCCTGCGGCGCAGGTAAGGGTGCACCATGCCGCCTTGAATAGGGCCTGGCCGTACCAGCGCCACTTCAATCACCAGGTCATAAAAGCAGCGCGGTTTCAAACGCGGCAGCATGCCCATCTGCGCCCGGCTTTCAATCTGGAAGACGCCAACCGTGTCCGCCATGCAAATCATGTCGTAGGTAACGCTGTCCTCCGCGGGAATATCCTGCATCTCGAACTCGTAATTCCTGCGCTGGCTGATGAATGCCAGGCTCTTGCGTATGGCGGTCAGCATTCCAAGCGCCAACACGTCCACTTTGAGTAGACCCATCGCATCAAGATCGTCCTTGTCCCATTCGATGACGGTGCGGTCTGCCATGCTGGCGTTTTCAATCGGGACGATCCGGGATAGTGGACCTTTGGTCAAAACAAAGCCGCCTGTATGCTGCGATAAATGGCGCGGGAAACCCAGGATTTCGCTGGAGAGCTTGAGCAGTTGCGTCAAGCGCACCTCTTCTTCAGGACCCAGACCGATTTCAGCCAATCGCTCAGGCTGGATTTTTCGTCCATCCCACCAATGGTGTCCGCTAGCCAATGCCTCAACGGTTGCCAGGTCATAGCCTAGCGCCTTGCCGACATCTTTCAAAGCACTGCGTGGCCGGTAGGAAACAACAGTTGCCGTCAGGGCCGCACGGTCGCGCCCGTATTTGTTGTAAAGATACTGGATGACCTCTTCGCGGCGCTCATGTTCAAAGTCCACGTCAATGTCAGGGGGCTCGTTGCGCTCCCTGCTGATGAAGCGCTCAAAGAGCACTGCCATACGGCCAGGGTCAACCTCGGTCACACCCAGGCAGTAACAGACGACGGAGTTCGCTGCGCTTCCGCGTCCCTGGCAAAGAATGTGCTGGCTGCGGGCAAAGGCAACGATGTCAGCCACCGTCAGAAAATAATGCTCGTAACTGAGTTCAGAAATCAGCGTCAGCTCGTGTTCAATCTGTAGTTGCACTTTTTCCAGAATGCCATCGGGCCAGCGACGGCCAGCGCCTTCATAGGTCAGTTGCCGAAGGTGAGAGGCAGGCGTTGCTCCCTGCGGAACAACTTCATCCGGGTATTCGTAGCGAAGCTCGTCTAGGCTGAAGTTGCAGCGGTTGGCGATCGCCACGGTTTCCGAGAGCAATTCAGCAGGATAGAGGTGGCTTAGCCTCAGCCGGGAACGCAAGTGCCTTTCAGCACTGCCTTGTAGTTCCAGCCCGCATTCGGTCAGTGGTTTGCCTACTCTTATCGCTGTCACCACATCTTGCAGCGGCTTGCGTGAACGCACATGCATATGCACGTCACCTGCGGATACCAGCGGTATTGCCGTGGCTTGCGACAACTCACGGAGTTTGTGTAGCCACACAGCATCTGCAATATGGTGAAGCAACTCCACGACCAGCCAACAGCGTCCACTGAAGAGACGCAGAGTCCATCGGCCGAGTTGAAGCAACTCATCGGCGGTGGATTTTTTCTTGGGGATGATGAGGATGAGGCAGTCACGTAATGCATCTGAATTGATGTGTTCCTGGCCGAGCTGATATGTTCCCTTTTCAGACGAGCGCCGCAATCCGGTGATGAACTGGCACAGGTTGCCGTAGCCCTCGCGATTGGTCGCCAGCACCACCATCTTGAAAGACACTGCCGCGTCAACTTTGAACTCACTACCGACGATGAGTTTGAAGTCTGGATGTTCTTTGGCTGCGACGTGCGCCCGTACCACGCCAGCCAAGGAGCATTCATCGGTCAACGCCAGGGCCGAATAGCCCAGTTCAACAGCGCGGTCTACAAGCTCACTGGCATGCGATGCCCCACGAAGGAAAGAGAAGTTGGAGAGGCAGTGCAGCTCTGCATAGACAGGAAGGGTGGACATGGCGGCAACTCACGCAAACACGCCATGCAGATACCAGTTGATATGGTCATGCGCCAGCCGCTCCTGAAACACCCACAGAATGCCGGCATGTTTGCTCAGGGCTATCCAGTAATCCCGCTGCACGTTATGGGTTGATTGCGACCCATCACTATCTTGGGCGCGGTGCCACCATCCACCCTCGACGCGATGTGGCCCCACAACAAGCTGTAGCGGCCCTTGGTACATGGGACGCTCGCTGGCAACAGCAAGCTTTAAAGGCTTTGGCAATACCCAGCTTGGTTGGGGAATATCCACCATACGCGGCAGTTTGGCCGACCGCGATTTGGCTTGTCCTGAAGCTGGTACCCAGGTTTGCATCCATTCGACACGATGGTCTTCCTGAAGCACCGGGCGCATCACGCGCTCAGGGCCGAGCCGCGCTGCGATGCGCTCCAACACCAACCCCAACTCTTCTCCAGAACGCATGGTGTCAGGTATGAGTGATTTGCTGTCATGGCCCAGCGAATGCACCTCAAGCGCCTCGATGCCGATATCTCCGACGGGTGCCAACAGCTCAACCTTTGCCAGATGTTCGCCAAGCAACCGACCAAGGTGCTTGACGTCCCGATTGGGTTCTGCCGTCCGTATGACCAGTTCGCCGCCTTCTCCAGCGGTTTTGGAGCGCAGCGTGTCGTGATACCACCGCATCACAAAAGCAGTTGCGCCAGAATTGCGCGCCGCCAGCCAGCCGCACATTTGCATAAGCAGACGGTTGGCGCCAAACATCAATGATTCAGCAGATTCCACACGCCCCGGCAATTCCAGCTTCACAGAGAAACTTTCAGGCAGCATCACCCACTCATGCGCCGCAGGTCTGAGCCCATAGGCCTGGTCAAGCGCCGTCAGGACGTTTTGGTCAAAGCGCCTGCTGATGCCGCCGCGCGGCAGGCGGCGCACGTCGCCCAGCGTCTTGCATCCAAGACGGGCGAGAACAGGATGATGATGTCGCACCGCACTGAGAGCTTCGAGTGGAATCCGGTCAAGCAGTTTCGCCAAGGGTTCAGTAAAGCCATTAGATACACCGGAGCGCGCAAACGCTAAAGCTGCAAGGCTGGTGGGTGCCCAACTGATGCTTTCCACGCCTTGCTCCCGCGACTCTTGGGTTACGCGTGCACGTAGCGACTCTTCACCACCAAACAGGCGCAAGCAGGACTCCACCTCGATAACCACAGCCTCGTCCAAATGAGCCACGCGCGGTGTGAACTGAAGTGCCCACACTGCGATACCGTGACCATCAATGAACGAGCTGGTATCCGGCGGCGGAATGATGAGCGCTGCCCAATGTTCCGACACTTGGAATCTCCGAAGTTGGGGTGAGGTGGCTTGGCTGCCGCAGGCGCTGTGTCAGTACGTCAGCCAGGCTCTGGGGGATTGAATACAAGCGCAAGCGCTGGTCATGCACAGGGCCACGGCGCTTGAAAACCTGAACGTCTAGCTGCCAATCGGCAGCAAGATCCACAAGCAAGCGCAGCGGCGCGGGAGATGCATCGAACTGCGCCGTTGCCGGTCTGAACAGGAACACTGGCGAATCGCATGATTGCGCGTGGACTTGAAGCCTGCGCAATTGCTCTTGGCGGGCTTGCGGCAGCCAAGACAGAATCGCGCCTGCTGGATTGGCCTTGATAAGTTGTTCCGTAGTCCAAAGTCGTTCAGCAGGCGTCTTTGCGTCAAGCCAAACTATCTGGTTTTGATGCAGACCATGTTGCATCAAGCCAGGCAAATGGGGATACTTTGGCGGACTGATAAGGACAATCTGGCCGCCGCTTGCCACTATGCGATGAAGACTACCCCCCAGCAGCCGCCACTCACACAACGATGGCTGTGGCTGAAGTATCTCGGTCAGTGACCTGCAGGGCCAACCGCCGCCGGGAAGTTCAGCGTCCAGCGCATCAAAGCCAGTGGCAATAACCTCACGTTGCGCAGAAGACCCCAGTTCGCTCCCCCTCCACATTGCTTTGCCTGCCAATTCGGGCAGGCGCAGCACGTCGCCAGTGCGCGCGGCGGTTGCGGGCGAGGCGGCGTTTTGGGAAGGATGGGCGAATTGAATGGCGGTCACTTTCGGGCTTAGAATACTGTACGTTTAACCAGTATATGCAGCCCTGACCTTTTTTGACCAGCTTTTTATTTTTGTTTTAAGATTTAGAACAGTTCGCCGTTTTGAGGTGGTGCTGGGGGAAGCGTTCGTTCTGCTTTGGGCTTAGGCGGCTTCTTTGGCTTAGCCGTTGAAACGCTGCTGGCCTTGGGGGCACGCGGAGGTAATGGCGCTGGATACGCGTCTAGCAGTTTGCGCCACTGTTTGAAGTATTTTTTGGCTTCGCTGACCGGACACGATAGCCAGTCGCTGTATTCAGAAGGGTCAAGGATGATGACCATGCGCTTCTTGTCGCCAGGGGCGTGAAACTGATTCATCAAAGGGTGGTCGTCGGCATTGACGGTCAGCATCGACATGCCGAACATCTCGCGACCGTCCGGGGTTGTCCACGGCTTGTAGATGCCGGCGATACCCATTGGCACGCCGCTAGGCAAATTGAAAGCCCAACGAATAGACTTACTGTCCTCGTGTTTTGGCTCGTAGAAGCCTTCGGTTGGGATAATGCAGCGTTGGCCAGCGCGCCATGCGGGGGCATACGTCGGTTTCGAATCTACGGTCTCGCTTCGGGCGTTGAAGGTCTTTCGCGCCCAATCAACCTTCGCGATGAAATCTGGAACAAAGCGGAAGATGGCGTCGTGAACGATAAGCTCTGGCGGCGTTGTGCTGTCGTTGGACGCCAAGCGGATCATTGGAGCAAGACCAGAAGGGAAAACGTCAAGAGCGACCTCATCCCTGGTTCTGGAAACCCCAAAAAATGTCAGCAACCTGTCTGCACTGGTCACTGGAATGTAGTTAGCACGCACGGAGCAGGATGTTATCTGATGATCAAAATGATGCGCTCAAACTCTGAGCTGCGGCCACCGCTTTATGCCCACTTCATCTATGCCAGGATTACAGTGTCACCCAGTTGATCGTTAATTAACAACTCTTAACGACGACAAACCGGAAATTCAAGGCGTTGGTTTCGGCGGCTCAAAGCAGACATTCGACTAGGCCATCTAGGTGCATGGGCCGGTGACCGCAATGCCGCGAAAGCAGTCGATCAGATAATGGCTTAATAGTCAAAGGACCCTCGCAATCTCGATATAGTGACATTGCGTTTCGGCGCTGCCGAGGCTCAACCCTGGAGGTAGACTATCAACGTCTGGGGTCGGACACCGTCATATTTCATGGCTTCTGCCCCTTGGCGACTATCCCCTTGAGACAGCCGACGTGTTAGTAGCTGTTAGCAACACAAGATTGCCTGCTTCACCTAGTGCGCACACATCGCTGCTGGGAATGTGCGGTGACACCGTATGCGATTACAGGCCGAAAACACCGCCGCCAATCTGAACTCCTGTGTCTGCGCTGGACGCTGCCATCAAGCAGCGACAGGCACCTTTTCCTACCTGGTTTTGCAGGTACATCCCACCCCTGGCCCCCTGAAATCCGCATAGCGTCGGCGCATGACTCATGAAGACAATCGGCCCGCTGGCCCAGCCCACATTTCTCAACAGCGGACAGGCGGCTTTGTTAAGGTGCGTGGTGCGCGTGAGCACAACCTGAAAAACGTTGATGTAGATGTACCGCGAGATGCGCTGGTGGTGTTTACCGGTGTTTCAGGCTCCGGCAAATCATCGCTGGCGTTTGGCACGCTGTACGCCGAGGCGCAGCGGCGCTATCTTGAATCAGTATCGCCCTATGCGCGGCGACTGATTGACCAGGCTGGTGTGCCAGACGTCGACAGCATTGAAGGACTGCCGCCTGCCGTGGCCCTGCAACAGCAGCGCGGCACGCCGAGCAACCGTTCATCGGTGGGCAGCGTGACCACTATTTCGAGCTTGCTTCGCATGCTGTATTCTCGCGTCGGAACCTACCCTGCAAAACAGGCCATGCTATATGCGGAAGACTTCTCACCCAACACGCCACAGGGCGCCTGCCCGCGCTGCCACGGTCTGGGGCGTGTTTATGAAGTGACCGAACAGTCAATGGTGCCAGACGGCAACCTGACCATCCGTGAACGCGCGATTGCAGCATGGCCGGCTGCGTGGTACGGGCAGAACCTGCGCGACATCCTTGTGACGCTGGGCTACGACGTTGACACGCCGTGGAAGAACCTTCCAAAAAAAGACCGCGACTGGATTTTGTTCACCGACGACACACCGACCGTGCCGGTATACGCCGGCTTCACCCCCAAGCAAACAAAAGCCGCGCTGCGAAGCAAGATGGAGCCCAGCTACCAGGGCACTTTTGCTGGCGCCCGTAACTATGTACTCAACACCTTTGCAACGACACAAAGCGCGCTGATGAGAAAGCGCGTGTCGCAGTACATGACTGGTGGTTTTTGTCCCTTGTGCAAAGGTAAAAAGCTGAAGCACGAGGCCTTGTCCGTCACCTTTGCTGGGCTCGATATTGGTGAGTTGTCGCAGCTGCCGCTCGACCAGCTCGCCGACCTGTTGGAGCCGGCGGCTGAAGGTCGGCTGGCAGCGATTGCCGGCGATAGCAAGCCGCGGGCGCGCACGGCCGCCCTCAAGGCCACTGCTGCGCGCGTTGCAAGTGGTGGCGTAGCCCACGCTGCGGCACCCGACGTGCGCCGCACTTCAAATGTGTCTGCAGAAAAAATTCTGGCCGCCCAGCGCCTTGCGCAAAATCTGCTTGACCGTGTTGCCACACTCACACAATTGGGTTTGGGCTATCTCTCGCTGGAGCGAAGCACGCCCACGCTGTCGCCCGGCGAGCTGCAGCGCCTGCGGCTGGCGAGGCAATTAGGCTCGCATCTTTTTGGCGTCATTTATGTGCTGGACGAGCCCACTGCGGGCTTGCACCCTGCCGATAGCGAGGCACTGTTCACGGCGCTGCAACGGCTGAAGACCTCGGGCAACAGCCTCTTTGTCGTTGAGCATGACGTGGCCATGATGCGGCGCGCTGACTGGCTGGTAGATGTCGGCCCGGCCGCTGGCGAGATGGGCGGCCAGGTGTTGTACAGCGGGCCGCCAGCGGGCCTGGCAAAGGTTGAGGCATCGGTGACGGCGCGCTACCTGTTTGACAAGGCCACGCCGTCTGTTCGCAGGCAGCGCAAACCAAAGGGCTGGCTGCGCCTGCAGGGCGTCAAGCGTAACAACCTGCACGGGCTGGACGCCGCTTTCCCGCTGGGCTGCTTTACCTCGGTGACCGGCGTCTCGGGCTCGGGCAAGTCAAGCCTCGTCAGCCAGGCCCTTGTCGATTTGGTGTCAGCCCATCTGGGCAGTGCGCTACCAGCTGAGGAGTCTGAAATCAACCCGCTTGAAGCTGCGGCGGTGCAAGCAACCACCGGCCGCCTCAGCGAAGGCGCCGACGCCATCGACCGTCTGGTACAGGTGGATCAGAAACCCATTGGCCGCACGCCGCGCTCCAACCTCGCCACTTACACAGGCTTTTTTGACAATGTTCGCAAACTGTTTGCGGCCACTCCTGCAGCGCGGCAGCGCCACTATGGCGCGGGGCGGTTTTCATTCAACCTGCCCAAAGGCCGTTGCCCGACCTGCGAGGGCGAGGGCTCGGTGTCGGTCGAGCTGCTCTTCATGCCCAGCGTGTATGCGCCCTGCCCCGATTGCCATGGCGCGCGCTACAACCCCCAAACGCTCGAGATCACCTGGCAGGACCACAACATCGCCCAGGTGCTGGGCATGACGGTGGATGAAGCCTGCAAGGCCTTTGCAAACGAGGCGCAGGTGCTGCGGCCGCTGACCGTGCTGCGCGACATCGGGCTTGGGTATTTGCGCCTGGGCCAGCCGGCGACCGAGTTATCGGGCGGCGAGGCGCAGCGCATCAAGCTGGCGACCGAGCTGCAGCGCCAGCAGCGCGGCCACACGCTGTATGTGCTGGACGAGCCAACCACCGGCCTGCACCCCGCCGACGTGGACCGCCTGATGACGCAGCTTGAAGGCCTGGTGGATAGCGGCAACACCGTGATCGTGGTCGAACACGACATGCGCGTGGTGGCGCAAAGCGACTGGGTGATGGACATCGGCCCAGGCGCTGGCGCGGCTGGCGGTCGCGTGGTGGCGGCAGGAACGCCAGAGCAGGTGGCCAAAGCCCAAGGCAGCAGGACAGCGCCCTTTCTGGTGGAATACCTTCAGTAGGCGGCGTGGTACACGATTTACGCCTCTGATACGTTTTATATAGCGGATGGTATTAGGCTACAAAATTAGGTGCCCGATATCGGTCATTCGCCGCAGTCAGCCTCTGGCCCGATAGCAGTTTTTGACGACAAAGCGGAAGTACAGGCTCGCGAAGTCATCGCAACAAAGCGGCCATTCGATTAAAGCGATGTGCCAGCCAGGCAGGTGACCGGATAGCGAGCGAATGCGGCCGCCCGCGAACGGCGGCTTCACGGCGGTCTAATTGAAACCGAGGGCCTTATATGCCTGCCCTTTGAACACAAACGTGTAGGGATTTCCAAATCCAAAATACCTTTGCGTCATCAATACTGCCGCAATTCCAATCCGTGGGTTTATCCACCAAATGGTGCCTGCAAGGCCACCCCATCCAACCTCGCCAACAACCTCCTTTGGCTCAAATGGACTGGTTCCAATAGTGACGGATGACCCAAGCCCAAACCCTTTGTTTCTAAATGGAGGCATGTTCGGAAACCGAACACACAGATCGGCAGCCAATTGGTTTCGGCACATTAAATCGATGGTGTCAGGTCTAAGCAGGGTTGGGCCACCTGGTAGAAAGCTCTGAATGAACTTGACGGTATCGCCTAACGTGGACACAAGTCCCCCGCCACCTGACTCACGTGGCAACTTGCTTGCGTATGCGCCCGGAAAAGGCTTGTCGTCGGCTCTATGCAGCCCTGGCTTGGTCGGATTCATAAGATCGACGCCAACATAGAGAGCACATAGACGCGTCAGCTTAGCTGCTGGGACCCAAAAATCAGTATCAATCATGCCAAGTGGTTCGAAAATGCGGCTTGACAGAAACTTGCCAAATGATTCGCCCGACACGACCTCCACGAGGCGTCCCAAAACATCCGTTGCGACGGAATATTCCCACTGGGTTCCCGGATGAAATGAAAGAGGAAGCGCCGCGAGCGTATTCATCATTTCAATCAGCGACTTACCGGGATACATCACGACAGCAGAGTTGTATGCGTTAAACATGACAGTACCCGGATCGAACACTCCATAAGAAAGCCCAGAAGTATGTGTCATGAGGTGTCGAATGGTGATCGACGTATTTGCAGGCTCAACGTCGTCGATGCGCGTGGCGCCTGGCCTTAAGACTTGTCTATCAGCAAGCTCTGAAATATAGGTCTCGATAGGGTCATCCCACTTAAATCGTCCTTCCTCAAAAAGCATCAGTACCGCACAGGAAGTCACCAGCTTAGTGTTGGAAAACATTCTGAAAATGTGGTCTTCCCTTAAAGGGATAACTGCTTCTTTATCAGCAAGTCCATAGAAAAATGTATCGACCACCTCCCTGCCGCGAATCAGTGCAGTTGAAACACCAGGCAAAAATTGTTCGTCCACTTGCGTCTTCATCGCGGAATGAAATTCCTTGAAATCATGGTCGGCCATAGTGTTCCTAAGGAGTTATTTTGTTACTGCGATCACACCTTGATATTAGCGGGTGATTTGCCGGGCCGCACCTGGTTTTCTGATTGATCCAATTCTGTCAATGCCTAGTTTGCGGCGATCAGCAGGGCTAATGCTGAGGCCGCTTCCAGCCCTTGGCGGGTGCTCGCTTTGACGATGCGTTATCCACAAAGCTGCTGCCGATCCACGCCCACAAATAACTGCTTTGGAGCAGGCAGATCGAGTCGGATATAGCTGTTGTTAGTTCAGAACCGTTAACGACGGCGAAGCGGAAGTTTGGTGTTTCAAATTCATCGCCTTAAAGCTGACATTTCCCGCTGCAAATAAACTTAGCGAGCCCTTGGCTCTTTTGCGGCGTAACAAGTCTGTCATGACCGGTTGCCCAACCTGCATTTTAAGGTCTGACAAGGTGGATTCATGCACGTAGTTGCGCAGCCTATTGACTCCCGACTTGCTCAGCAGAAGCCAGTTTCAATTCAAACCAAAACACGCTCCCCACCCCGACAGCGCTTTGCGCGCCGATGGTGCCACCCATCAATTCAACAAGGCGTCTGCTCACCACAAGGCCGATTCCCGTTCCTT
>ENA-OFDP01000862-OFDP01000862.1-metagenomes-genome-assembly--contig:-NODE-862-length-12828-cov-2.628122_pt1 | contig 12828 bp, 9 predicted proteins | sample MGYA00153389_OFDP01 | MGnify analysis MGYA00153389 | reverse complement strand
AGCGTCGTGCGTTTCTTGATGATCTTCGCCACGACGCGCCAGTCATGATGGCAGAAGTCGAACGCCTCCTCGCACTACGCGGCGGCACGGCCGCCGATCTCGAGACTGTGCCGCGCCCAGGGCTGTTCGCACGCGTTCGGCAACTGGTTCATCGCAGGGTCAACACCACACCACAGTGAGTGCGACGTGCTGACAGACATTACGGCGTCACGATGGGCCACCCTGAGTCCGTTGCTCGATGCCGCGCTCGACCTGGACCCTGTGTCCCGCGACAGCTGGCTGGCTGACCTCGAAACCACTGACCCTCGGAGCGCTGCCGAGTTGCGCGCGCTCATTGCACGCGATGCGGGGAATGGCGGCACCGGAACAGTCACCAGCGCACTGCGCGGCCTGACCGACGACAGGCCGGAGCTGATCGGTACGCTCATCGGTGATTGGAAGCTTGCGTCGCCGCTGGGCGAAGGCGGGATGGGATTTGTCTGGCTGGCCGATCGGGCCGACGGCAACTTTGCGGGTCAGGCTGCCGTGAAGTTGCTGAAGCTGCAGGGGCTGGGCGCTGAAGGAGTGCAACGCTTTCAGCGCGAGGGAACCGCGCTGGCCCGTCTCACGCATCCGGCCATCGCGCGCCTGCTGGATGCGGGCGTGCGCAGGTCCGGCCAGCCTTACCTCATACTCGAGTACGTGCGGGGCGTGCGCCTCGATCATTGGTGCGATCAGCATAGCAAGACCGGCACCGATCGACTGATACTTTTTCTCACGGTCTGTGCTGCCGTCACGCACGCGCACACGCACGGCGTCGTCCACCGAGACATCAAGCCGTCAAACATCCTCGTGACCGATGATGGGCAGGTGAAGTTGCTCGACTTCGGCGTGGCCACGCTGCAGTCGGATGAAGGCGGACTGCGCGCCGAAGGACTGTTGCCGTTCACCGCTGCGTACGCCGCACCCGAGCAGCTCGCAGGCGGAGCGGAATCAGAGGCGACGGATGTCTACGCACTCGGTGTGCTGCTGCATCTTCTGTTGACGGGTGAGGTCCCCGCGCGTCCGCCTGCGCTGATGAGCATTACAACCTCGCGCATCGCCGATGCACGAGCCGCAGCCCTGAGCAGCACCGCACGGGGGCTGATGGCGTTCGTGCGCAATGATCTCGATGCAGTCGTTGCCCGGTGTCTGCAGATTGCCGCGGCCGACCGGTACACGACCGTAAAGGCACTGGCCGATGACGTACAACGCGTGTTGCGCGATGAACCGGTCACCACACGACCCACCGGTGCGGTGGAGCGCACGGTGCGGGCGGTACGTCGCCGTCGCATGGCGATCGCAGGCACGCTGTTCGTCAGCGGGGCCCTCGCCCTCGGCGCCGTGATCGCGTGGCGTCAGACTGGTCTTGCGCGCAGCGAATCAGCCAGCGCGCAATCAGCTCGCGAACTTGCGATGGCATTAACCGAGATGCAATCACAGTTACTCAGCTTCAAGGGGCCTGGCGGTCGCCAACTCACCCCGACCGAAGCGCTGGCACGGGCACGCGATGCCATGGAAGGGAAGTACCGTGAACAGCCACTCGTCCTGAGCGGGTTGCTCAGCCTGCTGGCCGACCGCTACGGCGAACTCAACGATCTCGAGCAGCAGATTTCGCTGCAGTTTGCGGCGGCCTCGGCGGCTGCACGCGCCGGCAATGCCGGGGCGGAGAGCAAGGCACTCTGCCTTACCGCGTTGGTGCTTGCAGATCAGGGATTGGTCGATTCAGCCTCGGTGATCATGGCGCGCGGTGAGGCGAGGCTCACCAGTGCCGGCAAGGACAGCGTAGGACCGATGGTGGCCTGCAACGAGATGCGCGCCTTCCTGATGACGCGACGCGCACAGCCCGATTCCGCAATCGCGATGGCACGCATGAACTTGGTGTTGTTGCGGACGGCGGGCGACACCCTGAGTACGAACTTCAGTACTGCATTGAACCGACTCTCCCAGATTCAGTTTGAAGCAGGGCGTTTTCGTGACGCCTTTGCAGGACTGGATCGTGCCATTGCCGTCGAGCAGAAGATCGGTCGCGGCGATACCGAGGGAATCACGGTGCTGCGAGGCAACATCGTCTCGTTGCAACTCGCGCTTGGTGAGTGGACGGCAGCACAGACGGTGCTCACGAACGAGATGTCGCGAATACGAGGCACGACCACCGGCGCGATCGAGCTGCCGCTCATCCTGCGCTTCCGCGCAGTGGAGCTGTTCAGCAGCCTGAATGATCTGCCGCAACTGCTCGCAGCGAGCCGCTCCGTGACCAGCGACACCGCCGCGCAGATTCCTCCGCTGCAACTGCAGGCGCATGCTGCATTGGCCAACGCCCTGTTCGACGCCGGCGACATTCCGGCGGCACAGGCGGAGTACAAAATGGTGCAACGTTGGCGCAAGCGAGTGCCCGACAGCCGCAGACTGAAACTGATCGCGGGAGTTGCCGACGCTGCGGCAATGACGCGCCTGCGCAGCTCATCGGTGGCGCTGGACACGCTGGAGCGCCTCATTCGCGCGGCGGGAGACGGGCGCGCCACCGGCAACGACGTCTACATGTATCTCGCGTGCCTTCGTGCCAGCGCACTTGCCCTCAGCCTGAACAGGGCGCCGCTCGCGATCCGGTACGCACAGGACGCGCGTGCAGCGATACTGACTGACAGTCTCGCGCGCACTCGTAGCGCGCCGGTCGGGGACGCGATGATGGCCGAGGCGCGCGCGACCGCTGCCGCTGGTGACTCGACGGCAGCGCGAGCGCTGGCTCGACAGGCGCTGGTGCCCCTGCGCTACGGCTACGGCCCGTCAGCGCGACAGGTGCTTGCCGCCGAAGCGTGGCTCCGTGGCACCTAGTCAGTAAATGGCGCGAACATGCGACTTGCCCTGCATCGCGGTTGACGTGTGCTGCAGAAGCTGCAGACAGATGTCCGGAACAGTGTCCGCCTCCGTCGCGATGCAAGGGAAGCGCATCGAGCGCCGCCGTCACGCCGGCGACGCATGTCGAGACACACGATGCTCAATTGCCCACGGCGTCGGTGCTGAGGGAGAGCGTACGCCGCAGGTCACGATCGTGACGATACGTGATGAACCACACCCACGGTGCACTCGCCGCACCGAGCCACTCCTGCAGCTGCAAGGGAATCGGCAATTTTTCGCGGCGCAGCAACCGCCGCATAACACGTCGCACCATCCACGGCAGCCAGGTGCCAAATGCGTATCGCGCCACATCGAGCCTGCGCTCCTCCTGTCGTGACCAGCGGGTGAGGAGGTACACGCCGAACGCGCGACCGTTGTCACGCAGCTGGCGCCGCAGCGCGTGCATCTCGCGACGATGATGATGATGCACGAGTGCCAAGGGCTCGTAGCGTGCCGCGCCGCCGGCGGCAAGTGAGCGAAAGATGATGTCGATATCACCACCACCTTGTGATGCAGTACCGACATCGAGCGCCGTGTCGAACCCGCCAAGCGCGTGCAACCACTGCCGGCGAAAAGCCAGGTTGGCGCCCACGCCGACATGGTGTGCACCGAGTCGGGTGTGCGCATGCGTCTCCGTGCTCCCGAGCACGCCGCTTTGCATGCCCTTGCCCATGCCGCCGTAGAAATCCTCGAAGATGACCTGTGCGTCCGTCTCGAGCTCGGCGGGCACCACGAGCCCGGTCACCAGCTCGATGCTGGCATCGGCAAATCCACGCTGCAAGCCGTGCAGCCACTGGGCGTCGACGCGCACATCATCGTCAGTGTAGGCGACGATTTCGCCACGGGATTCCCGCAGGCCTCGATTGCGTGCCCAGTTCAGACCAGGCGTGGGTTCGTGCACATGTCGCAGCAGGTCATGTGCACGCGCGCTCGCACGGCGAAGCCGCGCAACGCAATCAGCGGTCATGGTGGTGGTGGGCGCGTTGTCCACCACGATGATCTCGAACGACGGGTACGACATGGCCAGCACAGCATCGAGGCATCGCGCGAGCGAGTCGGTGCGATCGCGCGTGCACACGACGACGCTGATGAATGGAGACGTGAGTGCTACAGCCAGTGGCAGTTGGGCATCGAGCTGCTGCCGCACGACGCTGCGCAAGGTGGCTTGCGGCAGCTGTGCAACGAGTTCGCGCCGCAGCCGCGCGTCGGAAATGCTCTGCCCGGGTCGCACGAGCTGCAGCCAGCCCAGCGGCCTGCCCTGATGGCGCACGAGCACACGCGCGAGATGCACCTCACGCTGCAGCCTCAGCGACATGGGCGCTGCGGTGAGTTCCCACTCGAACAGTGCGATTGGCGCATGCACATGCGGCAGCTGGTGTTCCAAAACAGGCGACCCGCGCATCCCTGTGTCGTCAGCCATCGTGCTCGTGCCGCGTGGCGCGCACGGTGCGCAGACGTTCTTCCGCCGGTGCCTGAGCCGGGCTGTCGTCGTTCGCTCGCGATGACGTGATTGCCAGGGCAGCGGCCAGCGATCGGCGCGGTGCCGCGGCGGGAAGCGTCGCCACGTCAGTGGCATGCAACTCACACATGGACAGCGCGAAGCGAAGCTCGTGCGCCAGTGAGGTCGCGAGCACGCGGCGCACGTGCCCACCGTGCAGTCGCTCGGCGTTCACAGGCGCTATGCTGCTTCCCACATGCAGATCGCGAATGGTCACCGTGATCGCGTCGGGTCTCCGTTCGTCGAGCAGTTTTTCTGCCGCTTCGATGCCGTCAGCCAAGTCCAGAACCAGGTGCGTGGTACCGTCCACCCATGCATCGGCTGCAACTTCGCATTCATTCAAAAGTGTGCACAGCGTGTGCCGTGACCCCACCTGCACCGCTGCGCCGCGCCAATACGAATGGAACAGCACTGCACCTTGCAATGCACGCCATGCGCTTCGCCACTTCAGCTGCTCGAACAGCCGCAGCAGCGGCAACGCCACACTCTCCAGCAGGGCATCGACGCCCGACGCCATCATGAACGCTGAGTCACGCAACAGGCGGTGGGCCGGCTGGTCCGGAAGTGCGCATTGTGTGAGCGGCGATACGCGCACGAGTTCGGGCCATCGCTGCAGGAGAAGCACGTCGGCACGGCCTTCGGCAACCTTGCGTGGCAGCAATCGCCGGATGCCGCGCACGTCGTGATGGATGCCGCCGCCCACACGCGTGAACCCCACGCGCACATTCGCGCGAAGCAGCCGGAGGCCAAGTTCCAGATCTTCGTGGCAATGTGTCAGCGCCACATCAAAGCCGCCGATGTCGCGGAACACCGCCGTCGACACCGAGAGCACGCCGGTGAAGATCTCGTCGTGCGTGAAGCGATGCCCGCGCTCCGACATGCGCTCGAACTGCTGCTCCCACCATCCCCACGCCGCGACATGTTCAAAGCTCGCCCCCGCGCCGCGCACCGGTACCGGCGCACCGACCAGCACGAGCTGCTGGTTCAGCTGCTGCGCGACGGCGTGCCGCGAGGTGTGCTCGACCAACATGCCGGGGAACGGCTCGATGTCATCGTCGATGAAGAGCAGCGTCGTGCCGCGCGCCGCGGCAGCGCCTGCGTTGCGCGCGATACCGGAGCCGCGCGCCGTTTCGTGGTCGATGATCGTCAGAGGAAACGACCATCGGGCAGCATCAATCGACTCCTGCAGCAGGGCGCTGGTGCCGTCGGAACAGCCATCGGCAATGACGATGACCTCGAAGTCGCTGGACGCATAATCCTCGGCGTGACCTCGTTGCGTGTTCAGGCAAGTCAGGAGTCGCAGCACGGACGACGCGCGATCGTGCGACGGGATCACGACGCTGATCGTGATGGAGTCGTTGACACTGGAATGGATCATGGCGTGGACTCGAACGCACGCTGCGCGCGGCGCGAACGCAGGTAAGCCGCAGGACCCTCGAAGCAACCGCAGATCTCCGCGATGGCCAGGTCGCGTGGCAGCAGTGTGCGACGGCCGAGCAAACCGGCCATGAGAGAGGAGAGCTGCCAGAAGAGCCACGCCGCGGCCACATATGGGGCGCGCCACTCTCCGCGTATTGCTTGTCGGGTGAGGTATGCCCAGACGCCAGTGCCGTACCCTCGCACCGCGCTGCGCAACTCGTGCCATTCGCGACGATGACGGTGCCAACTCAGCGCGGACGGCTCATACACGATGACATATCCGGCGGTCAGAATGCGCGTGAAGTAATCGTGATCGCCGCCGGACTTTGTGGGCGTCCCGGCGTCGAGCGCCTCGTCGAACGGACCGATGAGCTCGAGGACGTTGCGGCGCAGTGCCATGCTGGCGCCCGCACCGACGCGCGACACGAAGAACGCGTCGTCGGTGATACCGTCGTGCACGACCCGCGCGTAGCCGCGGCCGAAGCCGTTCGTACGTTCGAAGAACTCCTGGGCCGGCGTCTCGAGCTCCAGCGGCAGAATCAGGCCGGTGACGCAGAGCGTGCGCGGATTGGCGAAGTTGCCGCCGATGGCACGCAGCCATCCCGGGTCGACCTCGGCGTCGTCATCACAGAAGATGACGATTTCGCCCGTGGCCTCACGCAGTGCGCGGTTTCGCGCGATGTCGAGTCCCGGCCGGTCCTCACGGATGTATCGCACGCGTGCGTGGTGCTGCACGAGTGCGCGGACGGCGTCGGCATCGCGCGACGCGTTGTCGATCACGAGCACCTCCTGCGCGTCGTCGGGCAGCAGCTGCATGGAGGCAAGGCAGCGTTCCAGGTCTGCCAGTCGATCACGCGTGCAGATGGCGATCGTGGCGCGCGGCCGCTGGGTGTCGGCGTGCGGGTCCCAGTCCAGCCATTCGTTTAGCTGGAGCATGGCGATGTGGTAGCCCGCCACCTGTTCCACAGCGTCGCGCAAGCGTCGCGCGTCGAGTGCGCCGGCCACCAGCGGCACCCCGACATGTCCTGCGGGACGGCCTTGCCAGCTCACCACCAGCATCGCGCGCTGGTATCGCGGTTCGAGCTGGAGCGAGTGGGGCAGGGCAGTGGCCTCGATGCGAACGACGGCGGTCGGCATCAGGTGGTGAGGTGACGTTCGTCGCGGATGACGAGTTGCGCGTCGGCGTTCATCTGCACGACGCCATGGAAAGAAGAACCTTCGCGTACGTCGACGCTGACCGACGGGCCGGTGAACGACACGCGCTCCATGGCGCGGTCCCATGCGTACGTCTCGATCAGGTACACGCCGCGTTGCACGTTCATCTGGAGTGCAATGGCGATGTCAAACGGTCCGGCGGTAGGAAGCTGCATGCCGAAGGCGTCGGTGCTGCACTCGAAGAGCAGTTCGCCATTGGCTGCGGAGCGCACACCGACGCGGATCGTTTCCTGCGCGGCCCATGCATCGGCGCGCGCCGCACAGGACAGGGCCACCGTGAGCGTCTGGCCGGAGTCCAGCACACTGGCCGATGTCTGCATGGCCTGAATGCTGATGGCGCCATCGCCGGCGGCGCGGGGCCGCGCGCTGGCGCCGCCAAGGTAGGCCAGCACGCAGGCGTCGGGTGTGCCACTGGCGATCACGCGACCGCGGTCGAGCAGCAGGGCGTGCGTGCAGAGAGTGGTGATGGCCTCCAGCTGATGCGAGACGACCACCACCGGAATGGCGCCCTGCACGAGCGCCTGCACGCGTGCAAAGGCCTTGGCCTGGAACGCGGCATCACCCACGGCCAGCACTTCATCCACGACGAGGAGGTCAGGATCGAGATGCGCCGCGATGGAGAAGCCCAGGCGCGCCTGCATGCCGCTGGAGTAGCGCTTGACGGGCGTGTCGATGAAGAGCGAGACGCCGGAGAATTCGACGATCTCGTCGAAGCGACGTGTGATCTCGCGACGTTCCATCCCCATGATGGCGCCCTGCAGGTAGACATTTTCACGACCGGTGAGGTCGGGGTGGAAGCCTGCGGCCACCTCGATCAAGGCACCGATGCGGCCGCGCACAAGTCGTCGACCATGGGTGGGCTGCATGATGCGCGTGAGCAGCTTGAGGATCGTGGACTTGCCCGCGCCGTTCGGCAGGCGGCACTTCTGCTGCTTTCGGACCGGGATGGCGCAGAGACGGATGAAGACCTCGTTCTGCGCGCGCAGGCTTTGGTGCAGCTAGGCTCTTTTGCCGAGGCACGCGCAGCATATAACGCGGCCGGACTGCCCGATCAAGCCGAGCGCCTGCCCACGCTCCACGCGAAAGCTGATGTCGCGCAGGGCCCAGAATTCACCATGCCACAACCCTTCGCCAGGCTCGCGCCTGCCGATGAGTCGACGCGCAAACGACGGAATCGCGTCGCGCAGCCGGTTGTGCACCTCGCCGTACCGGAATTTCTTCCAGACGCCGGCGAATTCGATGTAGCCGTCGTGGTGCCTGATCACACGTAGTCGGCGAAGTTCGCCGATGCGCGGCGAAATACGATGGTGCTGAGCAGCAATCCTCCAAGCGCCACACTGCCGGCGTACACCAGATATGCCGGTGACCAGATCACAACTCCAGTCGCGCCAATCAGTGGCGTGGCAAGATCGTGGCCGGTCACAATCGCGAGCCGCGCCCCCTCCAGCAGCCCGGTGAGCGGGTTCATGGCGAACAGGCGCACCCCGCGTGAGCCGAAGGCGTCGAGGTCGAAGAAAACCGGTGAGAAGAAAATGCCGAAACTCGTCACGAGTTGGACGACGTGCTTCACATCGCGGTAAAAGACATTGGCGCACGAGGCGAGCAGCACGATCGCGATGGTCAGGGCGACGAGGAGCACGATGATGAGCAGCAACCATGCTGCGCCGGCCATGTGCCCAATGCCGAGCAACGGGAACAGGACGAGCAGTGCCGCGACACCGATGGAGGAATCCACGGCCTGAGTCACCACTGCCGATACCGGCAGCAGCTCGCGTGGAAAATAGACTTTCGTGACGAGCGCGAGATTGGCGGTGAGGCTCGCCGTGCCAAAACCAAGCGCACCGATGAAAAAGGTCCACCCGACCGACTTGATGGCGAGCCCAGCGAGCTCAACGGGCGCGACGCCTCGTCCGGCCATCGAGGCGTACGCGGCCTTGATGATCGCGCCGGCAAGCACCACGACGAGGGGCGTGAGAATTGCCCAGAGCACGCCGAGCACGGACTGCTTGTATCGGATGCGAAGGTCTCGCGCGGTCAGCTGGAGCAGCAGTTCGCGGTAGCCGAGCATGTCACGTCCGACATCCGCCAGCATTTGCCACGCGTTGACTCGAGGCTCGTCACCCTGACGCGCTGGACCTGATTCGCTGCGCGCGTGGCTCGCGACATCGGATATCATCGCATTTTGACGGAATGGTGAGCCATGTAACGAAAATTGAGAAAACCAATTCGTGAAAAGCGGAGTGTTGTATCCGTGCGAATGCATCCTTGACGGCTTAAAATCATCGCAACTGGATCCTGAGACGCACTCCAACATAGGTTACACTTTTTGCGGCCCGAGAACCGTGCGCAAGATATACACGCGATGTGACGATGCAGACGTCATTACACGTACTTAAAACCTGATTTCGTGAAATCTCAGTCTGCTGAGTTTGCTGTCAATCAGGTGGTCATGAGTCCGCGCGCACGCTCGGTGCACCGCGCGATCTCTCTGGTAGCTGGTATTGCCACGCTTGGCTTAGGCGGCATGTGGCTTGCGCTCGTGCTCGATCGCACGGCCGTCGCCGCCACCACTTTCGTTTCGATTCTCGTTGCCGCCTGCATCCTCGGCTGTGGCGTTCGCTGGCTGTCGCTGCCTCGCATGATGCGTCCGGCATACCGTGCGCCATCCAACAGATTGCGCATCGCCGCCGTCACGACGTTCGTGCCTACGCATGAGCCGCTGGACATGCTGGAGCGATCGCTGGTCGCCATGCGCGACATGCAGGAACCGCACGATACGTGGGTGCTGGATGAATCGAACAGCGAAGCCGTGCGTGCGCTCTGTCACAGGCTTGGCGTCCGGCACTTTTCTCGCGCTGGAGAACCAAGGTACAACCAGCTTTCCGGTGCGTTTCGCGCCAATACGAAGCATGGTAACTACAACGCGTGGTGCGAGTGCAACGGTTTTGCGGAGTATGATGTGCTCGCGATGTTCGATTTGGATCATGTCCCCGATGTCACGTATCTGCAACGAACGCTCGGTTATCTGTCTGACCCAGGCGTGGCGTTCGTGCAGCCGCCCCAGGTTTACTACAATCAGGCGTCAAGCTTCGTGGCACGTGGCGCGGCAGAAGAGAGTTACTCGTATTATTCCACGTACCTGATGGCGAGCTATGCGCTGGGTCACACAATCGTCATCGGCAGTCACGGCGTGCATCGACTTGCAGCATTGCAGGACGTGGGTGGTTTTCCGGCCCACGATGCCGAGGACTTGTACCTGACCATGCAGTATCGCGCTGCGGGGTGGCGAGGCGTCTTCGTGCCCGAGGTGCTTGCCATGGGGCTGACCCCCATGCACTGGTCGAGTTACCTGCAGCAGCAGCAGCGATGGGCGAGGTCGCTGCTCGACCTCAAGTTCCGCGTGCTGCCCGCGCTGGCGACGCGACTGTCGCCACTGGAGCGTGTCGCGAACCTGATGCATGGCGTCTGGTACCTTCGGGCGCTGGCGCTGCCGGTCCTGTTTGCGATGCTCTGCGGACTGCTGGTGACGAACACCGTGCCGGCCTTTCTGAGTCGTGACGCGGTGCTGGCTCTCGCCGCCCTCGCCGTCGTGCCGCTGACGCTTGGCATGGTGCAGCATCGATACTATCTGGAGCCGGATCGGGTGGATTGGTTCCACTGGCGCGGGCTCGTGATGCAGTTCGCGAAGTGGCCGGTGCTGGTGCGTGCCACTGCTCAGGCGATCACCGGCCGTTCGCACACCTACGCACTGACGTCGAAGCACGCGGGCGCGCCTCCCTCCTCATTGCTGGCGCCGGCCCATGTCACGGTCGTGGTGATCATCGCAACTGCGTGGGCCATCGGCATCGGTCGCCATGGCGCGCTGCACCCTCAGCTGACGATCGCTGCGGGAATGGTCACCGCCATGTCGCTGGCGATCGCTGCCAGCGATCTGTTTCCGGGCGTCGTGACTTTCACGCCAGACCTGTACGAGATGCGTCGGGCTGCGGCGCATCGATCACCACGGTGGATGACGCCACGTAAGCGCCTTGAGTGTCTCGCATGAGCACCACCGTGAAGCAGAGCGCGCCCGACGTCGCTGAACCCGCGACTCCACCTTTTTCTCGGATTGTTGACCCGCTGCGTCATGGCGACCACGTCGTCATTGTGGGCGCGGGCCCGGCCGGTCTCACGGCGGCGTACCTGCTGGCCACGCGGGGCGTTCGTGTGACGGTGGTGGAGGGCTCCGACGTGATCGGCGGCATCTCGCAGACTGCCTGCTACAAGGGCTATCGCTTCGACATCGGCGGCCACCGGTTCTTCACCAAGATCACGCCTGTCCAGGCGCTCTGGGATGAACTGCTCGGCAATGAGTTCATCGATGTGCCGCGACTGTCGCGCATTCACTACGATGGTCGCTTCTTCGATTATCCGCTGCAGGCGTGGAACGCGCTGTCGGGGCTGGGCCTGATCAACACGGCGCGCATCCTGCTGAGTTATTTCGAGGCGAAGCTCCGTCCCTCACCGGTGGAAGAGACGTTCGAGCAATGGGTCGTGAACCGCTTCGGCCGACGACTGTATGAAATTTTCTTCAAGACGTACACCGAAAAGGTCTGGGGCCTGCCGTGCCACGAGATCAGCGCCGAGTGGGCGGCGCAGCGCATTCAGGGTCTTTCGCTCACGCGCGCAATCCTGACGGCCACTTCGCTGCAGCGGCGCAACGACGACATCAAATCGTTGATCCACACCTTCAAGTATCCGCGTCTCGGACCGGGACAGATGTGGGAAGCCGCACGCGACCGCGTCGTGGCACTGGGCGGCGAGGTTCGTATGCAGCATCGCATGGTGACCATCGAGATGACCGATGGCAGCGCGTCCGCCGTAATCTGCGAAGCCGACGGGCATGAGGTACGGATCGAGGCTGACCATGTGATCTCGACGACCGATGTGCGAGCACTGGTCCGTTCGCTGCGGGCGCATGCCAGTCCTGCGGTGCAGTCGGCGGGTGACGCGCTGCGGTACCGTGATTTCCTCGTGGTAGCGCTGATGCTCGATCGCGTCGACCTGTTTCCCGACAACTGGATCTACGTACACACGCCGGGCGTGAAGGTCGGCCGCATCCAGAACTTCAACAACTGGAGCAACGACATGGTCCCACCGGGAGGCGGAACCTGCGTCGGCATGGAATACTTCTGCTTCGAGGGCGACGGCCTCTGGGAATCCAGCGACACAGCGCTGCAGCAGCTCGCGACGACCGAGCTCGAGTCACTCGGCCTCGCCGATGCTGCGGACATCACCGATGGCACGGTGGTCAGGATGCGGAAGGCCTACCCGATTTATGATGCGCATTACCGCGGCCACCTGGATCAGGTGCGAGCCTGTATCGACCGCATCCCGAACCTGCACACCATTGGCAGGAACGGGATGCACAAGTACAACAATCAGGACCACTCCATGTACACAGCCATGCTGACAGTGGACAACATGCTGGGGCTGGCGTCGCACGACATCTGGGCGGTGAACACCGACTTCGAGTATCACGAGGAGCAGCGCACGCCGCCGTCGAGCGTTGCCGTGGGTCATGGGAGCAGCCGTGCCGCTGGGCGCTGACGCACTCGCGTTGAGCGTGATCGTGCCAGCGTATCGCAGCGAGGCGACCCTGCGCCGCTGCCTGCATGCGATTCGTGCCAGCGAACTGCCAGGTGTAGTGTGGGAGCTGATCGTCGTGGACGACGGCAGTGACGATGGCACGTGCGATGTGGCGGGGAGAGTGGCTGATCGCCTCGTGCAGATCGCGGATG
>ENA-OFDP01000861-OFDP01000861.1-metagenomes-genome-assembly--contig:-NODE-861-length-12845-cov-6.695543_pt1 | contig 12845 bp, 12 predicted proteins | sample MGYA00153389_OFDP01 | MGnify analysis MGYA00153389 | reverse complement strand
AAATTCTTAAAGAATTTGGAAATAATTATGTAATTAATTTTGCTTAACTACTTAACTCTGACTCGATCGCCTAAAATGTTCACAGTACCGCCAGTGTTACCAGAGACATCGACATTACCGGAGGCGATCGCAGTTCCCGGAACTACGGGCACAGCAACATTCCCCGTCAACACAACTTCGCCATTCGGATTTACCACCAAACCCGTTGCCTGTGCCAAACCTTTTCCCGTCAACAACTGCGGCAAAGATAACATCGGTTGCGTCCAATTGTTCGGCAGTGAGCTTTGAGTTGCTGTCGGCTGAACATCCAAGCTCAATAAATTTCCAGCTTGACTAATCCGCACCAAGTTATTACCCGGTACGGCGCTGATGAGAATATTGCCGCTAGGCGCAGTTAGCTGACCTGTATTGACAACTGTACCTCCGATCAAAGTTAAACTTTGACCGGGTGCCACAGTCAGATCACCTGCATTAACAATGCTTCCCCCTTGCAAATTTGTAAACGCAAAACTATTCGGCGTCCCGATTAAAGTTGCCCAATTGTTATTGCCGATCGCACTAAACCACTGATTGTTCCCAAAACCAATCCCTGTAGCCGCACTAGCATTAAAAGATCCAGGCACGTTGAGACTGGCATTCGGCCCGAAAATCATGCCAGCCGGATTCATCAAAAATAAATTGGAATTGCCGTCAGTAACTTTAATTAAGCCATTTATTAAAGAAGGATTTCCCCCAGTAATCCGTCCCAAAATATTTTGAATATTGGGATTAGTCAAAAAGTTAGCCGTTTGACCTTCGCTGAGACCAAACTGAGTAAAACTGTGAAAAAGATTAGCCCGATCTCCGCTGGGAGAACCCCCGGAAATGTCGTAGCGGTTGCCGTTGGGAGTAACAACTGTGTTAGTACCGTCCGGTGCCGGGGCGATGGGTTGCGCGTTTGCCGAGGCAGCCGCTGCACTCAGCCAGCTAACGATGAATAACCATCCGAGCAAAGGTAGTCTGTTGGTTGTCATTGTGCTGAAAGATTTTCTTTAAAGTGCAATCGTATTTATCTATCCTATTTTTACTCCTAAAAACTCCTCATGTCAATAGAATCCCCCTATTTTTTATCCCCGAATAATGTGGATTGGAATCTGAAGGAAATGTATGTGTTTATAGTAGGGACACCGCACTCCCGCCGTGTCCTGTAGTCAGGCGCGATCGAGCAATGAAACTTGGTTTATAGTTTCCACTTTCAGAGCTTCCATGACGCAATTACCTTCAGAAACCGGGTTATGCGTGCGGGAGTGTTGGCGAAAATATGGCGCACAACGCGAGGCTTAGAAGTTGAAAAACCCGGAATAATACTTAGTTAAAAATGCGTAAGTATCGATCGCCTGACTACAGTAGGGACATTCCAAGAGCATGGTGTCGTGCCCCCACTTCGAGTCGCTATTGACCGCCGCATCCGGGCAAGCCTGCGATCGGCACTGGCAAGCCCGCTAGTAGGATCAACTTGCCGAACAGCCGAATTGATTTCAGAAACTTTATATTTTTTTGCTCAACTTTACCAAAACTTCACAAAACTTGAGTAAAATTTTTTATGTATTTTTGATGAAACCTAATATTTGCAAGTCTTGCAGTCAGCTTGAGACTGTTACAGACACGAATATATGTAGTAGCTTGGAACTCTAAACTGGGTGAAGATTTTGCTGTTACAGATTAGAGTGTGGCAAAAAGAGTGTCTGTGAAAACTCATAGAACCATAAGCACTGATTTACTCTGATGACACACCTAGGCGATATCGGTCTATAGAGTCACTTCTGTAGAGTCAATGAGTGTTTGCAGCGAAAGACCATCGCGTCCCAAAGCTCCCAAGCTCGCGATCGTCTATTCCCGTCACCGGAAAATTGCATTTTCTACCTTACTAACCAAACAATACTAGAGGCATCAGGGTTATGACTACCTTAACATTAGTCAAAAAAACATCTTTTAAAGTCGCCACCTTGGCAACCACCATCTTGCTCAGCATTTGCACGCCCGTCCGAGCCTTCATGTTTGGCACGAGCGGCATCCAGTTCGATCGAAATACAAGCATAAACTTTACATTCGAGCAGTCTCGCGGCAGTTACCAATCCAGCCTGTGGGCAGCCCAATCCCTAGGTACAAACCTTGGCTACAGCAACATATCCAGTCTGTTTAACGAAACTAAACCCTCAGATAACGGCTCAGCGAACAAGGGAGAAGGAACGTTCGGCAACGCCGTCACCTCCCGAGACGGCAAAATCACCCAAAGCTTCACCTTTCTTAAAGATCAAACTTACGCCCTCCTGCTTTGGAGCGACACCGGCACTGGCAAGCCCTTCGAGCAATACGTCTCCAGCAGCACCTTCATGAACAGCAGCCTCTGGTTCGCCGCTGACACCAAGTTCAGCAGAATTGAATGTCTGACAACTGGATGCCAGCAAGCCGTGTTTGGTGACTTTAATCTCAACTACAAATCCAGCAATCCATTTAGCAGCGTCAACGATGGCAAGGGCCCAGAGCAGTTTCAATCTGCGACAACAGAACAACTCGCCAAGGGTACAAAGATTGCCTTTGACGATGGCAGCAAAGGAAATAACGTTGACTTTCAAAACTTTAGCCTGTCGGCTGAGTTAGTCCCCGAACCAGTCACAGTATTCGGCACTATGCTGGGGCTCGGGGCTTTGGCTGCCGCTCGCGGGAAAAAAAAGCAGCAGCAGCAACCAGAAAAATGAGTCTTAACTAGCTCCATACAAATCTAAATAGTGAGCCTGTTCAGTGGTACTCTGAAAAATAGCATTTCTAAATGTTAAGACTTTTTCCACAACGGGAAAAATAGCATCCTAACAAAGGCACTATTTATGGTATCGACAGCAGTAAAAACGAACGTAGGCTACATCACCCAAATCATCGGGCCAGTTGTAGACGTAAAATTCCCGGGCGGCAAACTGCCCCAAATCTATAACGCTCTCACTATTTCCGGCAAAAACGAAGCAGGTCAAGAAATGGCCGTTACCTGCGAAGTTCAACAACTGCTGGGAGATAGCCAAGTGCGCGCAGTTTCCATGAGTACCACCGACGGTTTGGTGCGTGGCATGGAAGTAGTGGACACCGGGCGATCGATTCAAGTTCCCGTTGGTATCCCAACTCTGGGCCGAATTTTTAATGTCATCGGCGAACCCGTAGACAACCTCGGCCCAGTCGATACTACCGAAAGTATGCCCATCCACCGCAACCCCCCAGCTTTCACCGAACTGGAAACCAAGCCTTCGGTGTTTGAAACTGGAATCAAAGTGATTGACCTCCTGGCACCATACCGCCGTGGAGGCAAAATCGGTTTGTTTGGCGGCGCTGGCGTTGGCAAAACCGTCATCATGATGGAACTCGTGAACAACATCGCCAAAGCTCACGGTGGTGTATCCGTGTTTGGTGGTGTGGGCGAGCGCACCCGCGAAGGTAATGACCTCTACAAGGAAATGATCGAGTCCGGGGTTATTAACGAAGAAGACCGCAGCAAGTCAAAAATTGCTTTGGTTTATGGTCAAATGAACGAGCCGCCTGGTGCTCGGATGCGCGTGGGCCTGTCGGCTCTGGCGATGGCCGAATACTTCCGCGATGTCAGCAAACAAGACGTGCTGCTGTTCATTGACAATATCTTCCGGTTCGTGCAAGCGGGCTCCGAGGTATCGGCTCTGTTGGGTCGGATGCCTTCGGCTGTAGGATATCAGCCGACTCTCGGTACGGATATGGGCGATTTGCAAGAGCGGATTACCTCTACTACCGAAGGTTCGATTACTTCGGTTCAAGCTGTCTACGTGCCTGCGGATGACTTGACTGACCCCGCACCAGCTACGACTTTTGCTCACTTGGACGCTACAACTGTACTCTCTCGCGGTTTGGCTGCCAAGGGTATTTATCCTGCGGTTGACCCGTTGGATTCTACGTCTACGATGTTGCAAGTTAGCGTCGTCGGTGAAGAACACTACGGTGTTGCTCGTGAAGTGCAGTCAACTCTGCAACGCTACAAGGAATTGCAAGACATTATTGCAATTTTGGGCTTGGATGAGTTGTCCGAAGATGACCGCTTAACCGTGTCTCGTGCTCGCAAAATTGAACGGTTCTTATCGCAGCCGTTCTTTGTGGCGGAAGTATTTACTGGTGCTCCTGGTAAATATGTCAAGCTGGCAGATACGATTAAGGGTTTCCAAATGATTCTCGGTGGTGAACTCGACGATTTACCAGAACAAGCGTTCTATCTCGTCGGCGACATTAACGAGGCGATCGCCAAAGCTGAAAAAATGAAGGCTGACGCTAAGTAGAAAGTAGGGAATGGGTAATGGGTAATTGGTAATTGGTAATTGGTAATAGGTTATTGAAACTAACAAATAACCAATTCCCAATTCCCAATTCCCAATTCCCAATGCCCAATTCCCAATTCCCAATTCCCAATTACCAATTCACTATTTATGACATTAACTGTGCGCGTAGTTGCCCCAGACAAAACCGTTTGGGATTCTAATGCTGAAGAAGTAATTCTGCCGAGCACCACAGGCCAATTGGGTATTTTGAGCGGTCACGCTCCAATGTTGACAGCTTTGGATACCGGAGTGATGCGCGTCCGTCCCGGCAAGGAATGGGTGTCGATCGCTCTGATGGGCGGCTTTGCAGAAATCCAAGAAAACAAAGTTACTATTCTTGTCAACGGCGCCGAAAAAGGCGAAACCATTGATAAAGAAGCTGCTCGTGTTGCTTACACTGAAGCACAAACTCGTTTGGCAAAGTCCGATAGCGGCACTTTGCAAGAGCAAATTCAAGCCAAGCAAGGCATCAAACGCGCGAGAGCTCGTTTCCAAGCTGCCGGCGGCACGCTTTAGCATTTCTCCCTTGGGTGAAGTACAGATATAGGGTAGGGACACGGCACTGCCGTGTCCCTACAGTCGTATAATGTTGCGAATAATCCCTAAACTCCGGCCTCGGATAATAGCGATCGCATTGTTTCCCAAGATAGCCCCTGCTGAAGATAGCGGGGGTTAGTTGGGTTGTAGGGGCTATAAAGCCGATCGATACTGATGATTTTTGCTCCCTCTGGCAAAACGGGTACATCTGGATCGCTCGCGGTCGATCGTACCAAAGAGCTAGAAAAGCCTTTAAAAATCGCAATTTCATCGAATTCTCCGTCAATTTCGGCTTTGACAATTAAAACTTCGTGCGATCGTGCGATCGTGTATTCTTCCAAGCGGCGAGCTATAGAGTCAGCCATAACACATATCACTTTACAGAAATCAGCTATAATATAGCTTAATTTTGCGGCTGATTTCAGGGACAGCCAGCAAAATATTTATTTTTAATTCAACATTTTTTCACAGCAAGAAACCCAAAAAGTTCAAACAGAAGATATCACTCTGGTAAAACCTACTTACCTGACCTTTTATGAGCAACAAACAGACAAGAATGAAATTGTCGTTAGTTTCAATTACCAATCCGATTATACGGCATTTTTCCTGGGTTTTTTCACTGATATTTATCCTGAGTTTTTGCTTGAGTATAGTCCTGGGAAGTTGTAGATCGCAACTAATAAATCAACCTACATCACTAACAGAAAAACTTCCTTCAAGCTTAACAAAAGTTGTCAGAATCGGCCATCATCGTTTAGGAGCGATGTTTTATCTCAAAGCTAAAGGCTCTTTGGAAACCCGTTTAGCAAAAATGGGGTGGTCTGTAGAATGGACGAAATTTGTCGCAGGGCCGGCAATTTTAGAAGCAATAGGAAAAGGAAAAATCGATCTGGGTTATGCAGGAGTTGCGCCGCCAATTTTTGCCCAATCAGACGGCGTACCTTTTGTTTATATTGCTAATGATTCACCTTTACCCGGAAGCATTGGCATCATAGTTCCTCAAAATTCTCCCATTCGGACTCTGGCGGATCTCAAAGGCAAGAAAATAGCAGCCACTCGGAAAACATCAGGGCATTACTTGTTGATTCGGGCGTTAACTCAAGGCGGCTTGCAGTTAAAAGATGCAGAATTAGTCGATTTGCCGCCTGCAAAAGCTCAGGAAGCATTTGTGAGGGGCGAGGTTGATGCTTGGGCGATTTGGCAGCCCTTTTTAGCTGAGTTACAGGCAACTATGCCTGTTCATTTCTTGACTGACAGCGACGGGTTAATTAATGACAGAAACTTCTATTTGGCAAGTCGCTCTTTTGCTAGCGACTTTCCCGATATTGTTAAAATAGTGATGGGAGAAACGCGACAGATGGCTATTTGGATAACTAAGAATCCCGAGCCAGCAGCGAAACTGCTCGCGGAGCGAACGGGAATGAAAATAACAACAGCTAGAATGTTAACGAACAGCCGCCGCTACGATTTGCTGCCAATTCAAGACAGGGCTGTTGAAGAACAGCAGCGGATTAGTGAAATTTTCTTTCGGTTGGGATTGCTTCCCGATCGCCTTTGGATTGAAGATGCTATCTGGAAGCAAAAATTAGATATATAAAACCAGAACTTAGGTAAAGGTAACGATCGATTAACGGTGGCGATTGCACAAGTCTGAAAAATGAAATTTGGTGTATCCTATAGACTGAGTTCAAACTGTTAACTGGCAAAATCAAATGTCATCAATTGCCAATCAACTGCGTTACGGTTTTGTCTCGATTGTTGTGGCAAGCGTATTGATGGCCGGAAGTACGTTAGCTTACCTCAGCTTTCGGGGACAAATAGAACAGACAAAACAGCTTCAGTACGAGCGATCGCAAGCTGCTGCCGCCCAAATTAGCGCTTATCTGGATAACTTGCAGCGCCAACTCAATTACTTGTCAGAACTGCGCGGTTTAACAGAATTTAATGCTGAAACTCAACGCAGCATTCTCGAAGGATTGGTCAACAGCAATAGCGCCTACGAAGTTGTCGGAATCTTTAACAGTAAAGGTCAAGTCGTACAGGCGATGTCGCCTTACGAATCTTTTTCTATCTCTAGCTTGAGTTTAGCAGGTATTTCGGCAGATGCACCTATATTTTGGGAGACTTTGGGGCAGACTCAAAATTATGTTAGTCCCGTAGATGTAGATATGAAAACAGCGGTTAATGTTGTTAATTTAGCAGTGCCTGTTCGCGACAGTAAAAATCAAATTGCTGGAGTATTGTTTGCCAGAGTCAGTCTCAATTTTTTAACTCAAATTGCCGCCAGAACGCAAGTTGGAAAAACTGGATACAGCTACGTTCTCGACCACCGCTCGGTGCTGATTTCGGAAACAGGAAACAAGATTAATCCGTATTTACTGCAAGATTTGAAAGGGCGATCGTTTGTGGGAGAGTTATCGAAATTAGCTTCTTCTTCTTCGGGGATTCAATCTCCGATAGTTTATCGAGGCTGGCGCGGGGAAGAAGTAATAGGCACGGGTGCGATCGTCCGCAGGGTGCAGTGGATGGTGGTTGTAGAGCTACCGACAGCGGAAGCTTACGCTCCGCTGCGATCGCTCCTATACGTTATGGGCGCAGTTACCACCGCCAGCGCCCTCGCCGCCGTGGGCTTGGGAATGGCTTTTGCTCGATCGATCGCAAATCCTTTGAATTCCCTAACATCTGCTGCTACTAAAATGACTAGCGGAATGTTGGAAACTCGGGTAAATATTGCCGCATCTAACGAACTGGGAAAATTAGCTAATGCTTTCAACAGCATGGCCGATCAATTACAAGTATCTTTCACAAGATTAGAGCATCAAAATGCCCAATTGCAGCGACTTGACAAACTTAAAGACGAATTTTTAGCTAACACTTCTCACGAACTCCGCACCCCGCTAAACGGCATTATCGGTTTAACTGAATCTTTGATCGACGGTGCTACAGGACAATTGCCAGAATCGACTATTTCCAATCTAGAAATTATTGCCTCTAGCGGCAGAAGACTGTCCAATCTCATCAACGACATTCTCGACTTCTCGAAGCTGAGACACAAAAATATTGAACTGCAAATCAAGCCCGTCGGCATCCGAGAAATTGTCGATATCGTGGTGACTCTTTCTCAACCTCTAATCGGTACAAAAGACTTGCAGTTAATCAATTCAGTCACTTCGGACATTCCCCTGGTGGATGCCGATGAAAATCGGGTGCAACAAATTCTTTATAACTTAATCGGCAATGCGATTAAATTTACCGACACTGGTACTGTAGAAATTGCGGCGAATGCTATCAGCTTGGAATCTGTGAATTTGGCAGACCCAGAAAGTTCTGTTACCAGCAAGCTTCAATCTTTAATTATCAGGTCAAAACTGCAAATTACGGTATCGGATACCGGGATTGGCATTGCTGAAGATAAATTAAAACTAATTTTTGAATCTTTTGAACAAGCAGACGGTTCTACTGCGAGAGAATACGGAGGAACCGGTTTGGGTTTGGCAGTTACCAAGCAGTTGGTAGAGCTGCACGGCGGTAAAATTCAGGTATATTCAGAACTCGGTATTGGTTCACAGTTTACCTTTAGTTTGCCAATCTCTCAAAATCAGTGTATCGATCGCGATCGGTTGTCATCTACGGTGCGGCAGTCTTTAGTTTCAAAAACCAACGAGCGTAGGTTAATAAATTATGAAACCGCCGCACTAACTTTTAATAATAACAGTTCGACCGATGATAAAGAACGCCAAGAAAATAGTCAGATTAAAATTTTGATTGTTGATGACGAACCTGTGAATATTCAGGTATTAGCTAACAATTTACTGCTCGAAAATTATGCCCTCGCCGAAGCTAGCTGCGGTAAAGAAGCTTTAGCCCTTCTAGACAGAGGCTACAAGCCCGATCTAATCTTACTGGATCTCATGATGCCGCGGATGACTGGTTACGAAGTTTGCGAGAAAATCCGGGAGAAATTCACGGCTATCGAAGTGCCTATTGTGATGCTAACCGCCAAAAATCAAGTATCTGACTTAGTGCAAGGTTTCAATGCAGGAGCCAATGATTTTTTAACTAAACCGTTTGTCAAAAATGAATTACTGGCCAGAATCAAAACTCACATCCGTCTAGCAAAAATTAATGCAGCTTACGGTAGATTTGTCCCTCACGACTTTCTGCGATTTTTGGGACACGAAAGTATTGTTGATGTGCGATTAGGCGATCAAATTCAGAAAGAAATGACAGTTTTATTTTCGGACATTCGCTCTTTTACGACTATCTCCGAAGCGATGACTCCCCAAGAAAACTTTAGTTTTATTAACAGCTACCTCAGCCGAGTAAGTCCGGTAATTCGCGCTCACCAAGGTTTCATCGATAAATATATTGGCGATGCGATTATGGCACTATTTCCTGAGTCGGCAGATGATGCTGTTCGGGCGGCGGTGGAAATGCAAAAACAAGTTATTATTTACAACCAGCAACGACAACGGAGCAATTACCCACCGATCGCGATCGGTATCGGTTTGCACGCTGGTACTTTAATGTTGGGGACGATTGGCGAGCCAGAACGGATGGAAAGTACAGTGATTGCTGATGCGGTGAATCTCGCGTCTCGTTTGGAAGGATTGACTAAGGTTTACGGATCGGGAATCCTAGTTACTGAATCAATTTTAGAGCGTTTGGTCGATCGCAAACAATATCTGTGTCGATTTGTCGATCGAGTTATCGTAAAAGGGAAAAAATCCGTCGTGTCGGTGTTTGAAATTTATGATGCAGAAACAGCACAAAGCATTGAACTCAAACAGGAAACTGCTGCTGCGTTTGAAAAAGGTCTGGAGCTTTACTTCGAGCAAAATTTTAGTAAATCGCAAAAAATATTTAAGAAGATTTGCGAAACAAATCCTCAAGATAAGTTAGCAGCAACCTACTACCAGCGTTCTCTGAGAAATCGAATGTATGGAGTGTCAGAAGGATGGTCTGGGATAGAAGCTTTGGATGAAAAGTAGTGGTAAGGTGCGCCGAAGAGCACCCTACAGATAGAGTGTGTGGATGGCGAACTATTTAAAATAGGTTTGCACAAACCCCGAATTGTTTCCAAGTTTTAGGGCCAACAATGCCGTCAGCTTTGATACGTTCTCCTCTTTGAAAAATAATGACGGATTGTTCGGTTATCGGGCCGAATCCTCCATCAGTATTGATCGAGTACCCGTTGGCATTCAATAGTCGCTGTAGGTAGCGCACGTCCTCATTTTGAGTGACGGCATCATTGCGTTTGAGTAGGGGAAAATAGCGACATGAAGGTAATTCAATGCGAATTGCGTTTGTGGTTTGCATGGTTTTATTGACGTTGGTTGTTTACAAATTGTTTGAAAGCAGAGCCGCCTTCCAAAGATGTTAACTAGATGTACTGTTTACGGGCAGAAACCGGATTTTTTAGCGTTTCTGGCGGCTGTGGAACAACCGGGTTTCTTACTACCCGTGAACCTAGGATTAGTTAAGTTGGATTTAACATCCGCCTGTATCACAAGCGCCTAATTGGCTCCAAGTTTTAGGGCCGACAATGCCATCAACAGTAATCTTAGTTTTCTTTTGGAAGTTGATGACTGCTTGTTCGGTTTTGGGGCCGAAGAATCCATCAGTTGTTACGGGATATCCGTTTTTAACGAGGGATTGTTGGAGATAGCGCACGTCTTGATTGGCGACGGTGTTATTATTGCGTTGCAGTGTCGATAAGGAAGAGCACAGAGGTAATTTAGCTTGAGTTTCGTTTGTGGTTTGCATGGTTTGATTGGGGATTAGTGGTTTGCAAGTTGTTTGAACTTGCTATTCCCCAGTTGTAGCTGTGGGGAAAGTGCTTTAACAGTCGCTTTTTTTAGTGACACTTATCTGGGGTAGCTCAGATGAGTGACAGCGCCTTGTCCTGAAAGTCCCACGAAAAGGTTGTGCAGCCCAGATTTTGATCGTGAGCTACAATGCTTTTGAACAACAAACTTATCCCCATCTAGCTAGGTGCTTTTTATCTAGTTTTAGCCATTAATCCTGATGAGAAAACGGCTGTACTGTATTTAGAGCGAGTCAACTATTTGATTGAAAAGGGCGTACGGGAAAATTGGTCTGGGATTTGGACTTTAACTCAGAAGTGATATTGTAGTATCGGTAGATAGTAGCTCTGCGGCTGTCAAATAACTTGAGAATTGAGTTAACGACAATTTCTGTAACTATGGGATTAAAGTCGGTAATAAAGTCATCGGCGTCAAAATTTGCTCTAAAAAATTCCTGAGTTCGATCGCACTGATAGCGCATTTCGTCAAAACCCACCATTTTTACCACAAACGTAGCCAGCGGCGAGTTTTCCAAATCGGTATTAGAATTGCTTTTAGCCCGCCCATTTTCTAATAAATTTAATACTTCCGCTTCTCAACCAATTTTAGGTTGGTAAGGTTTTTGTATTTCTGGAAAAAAACTTTCCAGGCGCACACCTTGAGCTGCTCGATTTGGTAGTTCTCCCATTATCATCGACAGAGAAACATCTAGTCCAAAACCCGAGGAAAGAGCTTCTAGCATGGCTATAGCAGTCAGTTTACAGCCCAAATAAAACTTGGCAATTCCGAGATTGTATTTAGCAGTAGTTTCCCAGTGCTGATAAGTGCGATCGTGATGTAGTAGCGGACGTTAAAGTTAATGCTGCGATCGACTTGCACGTAGACGATATCATGAAATAAAGCGGCGATTACCTCGATCGCATCTTCATCTCCCCTAACATCAAAAATATGTTCGGGATTATGAAAAAACCGCCAGGGCCCGATCATCGGCTAAACTAAGCTGTCGCGCATTTAAATTGTATATTGAGGGCGGGCTCTCCCGCCCACCCCACAAGAGGGGAAATTGTTTTTTGATATACAATTTAAATGCAGAGCAGCTTATCAGTTCGGCAATCCGACCTAGTTCACTTGGTTCGACTTCCGCTCCCAGGCGATCGCCCACATCAGCCTTTCTAAGCACTGTAAGTATGCCTCTTTGGTATCCATCACAGTCTTTTCAAATAACATTACTGTCACGTCAGCCAGCCTCTTGTTAGTTTGATTCTTTCGTAAATTCGCCCCGGATTTTTGTTGTTGGGATTTTGGAGTTTTTTGCTGAAGACTTTAGCTGGAATTTAGAATGCAAACAGATATTTACTTAAAATCCACTTAATTTCCGGTAGCTGACCTCCCCTGTTTTCCCAGTCTAATTAGCACAAAGTATGACAAGTAAAGTACATAAATTGCTAAACCTGTCAGACCCAGAAATCCCAAGAATTGAGGGTTGTTGCTAGCGTGAAACATCTGTTTGTACAGCCAAGGTGGGTCAAACCAAACACGACAAAAAGGTTCGTCTGTCACCTGAATTTGAGATTTAAAGGCACAGGTTAAGAAGGGAATTTGAGCTAGAGCGCCCAAACCGCTGTAAACAGTAATCGCCCACCGCCAAGCTGTAAAGGCAAGTTTCAAAGACGAGGAAGGCCGATCGGCAATTTCTTCGTTTAAATCCTGCCAAAACCACAGACAAGCAGGAATCAAGGCTCTCCCCATCACCGATGACACAAAGCTCACAGGGAGCGCAGCCATCATCAGGTAAAGTGTAATTGCCAGCAAACTCGCCACCCGCAAATAAATCATCAACAAACGGACGATCGCCTCAGCTTTTGCAAAAACAGCCCAAATCAGAACTACCAGCGGGATCGAAATTGTTAATAACACAGACAACCGATAATCCATCCAAACTAGCGGTTGAAACCAGGGCTCGGTGGCTGCCAATAAAAGACTCAACATCTTTGGGAAAATATACTCACTTATTTGTGACAGATTTTACTACAAAAACGCTCAAAAATCAGGGATCAGATAAGACGGCGGTCTTTTTAGGTCTTCTTAGGATCGCGAATTAAATAATTTACACATATTTGTGGGATGGGCGTCCCGCCCG
>ENA-OFDP01000859-OFDP01000859.1-metagenomes-genome-assembly--contig:-NODE-859-length-12856-cov-2.400594_pt1 | contig 12856 bp, 14 predicted proteins | sample MGYA00153389_OFDP01 | MGnify analysis MGYA00153389 | reverse complement strand
CTGGGGTCTGACCCCTGGAGTGATCAGAGGGCGGCGAGGGCGGCGTCATGCGGGATGGTTTTGACAACGAACTCGATGAATTGCGGGGAATGCAATCCAACGCAAGCGGCTTCCTGCTGGAACTCGAACGACGCGAACGCGAGCGCACCGGCATCAACAATCTGCGCGTTGAGTTTAATCGTGTGCATGGTTTTTTTATCGAGGTTACGCAAGGCCAGCTCGACAAGGTACCGGACGACTATCGCCGTCGACAAACGCTGAAAAACGCGGAGCGCTTCATTACACCTGAACTGAAGGCGTTTGAAGATAAGGCGCTGTCAGCTGGCGAACGGGCGCTCGCGCGCGAAAAGTTTCTCTACGAAACACTGCTCGATCAGCTGTTGCCGAGCGTGCCTGCGCTGCATGCCATGGCGCGCGCTGTCGCCGAATTGGACGTGCTTTGCACCAATGCGCGCAACGCAACGCAATTCGGCTTGACCGCACCAAAGTTTATTGACGAGGATCGCATCAAGATTCACGGCGGCCGACATCTGGTCGTCGAAAGTCAGGTCGAAAACTTCATCGCCAATGATTGCGACTTATCGCGGTCGCGACAATTGCTGCTCATCACCGGGCCGAATATGGGTGGTAAATCTACTTACATGCGGCAGGTGGCACAAATAGTATTGTTAGCTCACACCGGTTCTTGTGTGCCTGCGGCTTTTGCCGAAATTGGTCGCGTTGACCAGATCATGACGCGTATCGGCGCCTCGGATGACCTTGCTGGCGGCCGCTCAACGTTTATGGTGGAAATGACGGAAGCGGCTTCCATTTTGAATAATGCCACTAGCAGTAGTCTGGTGCTGATCGACGAAATCGGCCGAGGCACATCGACCTTTGACGGTTTAGCGCTAGCCTATGCAATCGCTCGACATCTGGCCGAAGCCACGCGATGCTACTGTTTGTTTGCGACGCATTACTTTGAGCTCACGCAGCTCAATGCCGAGCTGCCTAATCTGGCGAATGTGCATCTTGATGCGGTCGAAATGAAAGACAAAATTGTGTTCCTGCACAAGCTGGAATCCGGGCCTGCAAACCAGAGTTACGGGTTGCAGGTCGCTCAACTCGCCGGTGTGCCGAAATCGGTGGTTCGCGCTGCGCGAAAACATTTGGGAAGATTGGAATCAAGTGAACATGGGTTTACGGCGCAGGGCAGCTTGTTTGTGCCGCTCGTCAAACCAATCGAGGTCCCACCACATCCGGCGCTGGATGCATTGGCGGATATAAAGCCAGACGAACTTTCGCCGCGGGAGGCGCTGGAGAAACTCTACGCATTGAAAGCGCTGAGCGAAAAAAACAGTGTCTCGACATAGAAATAGCGATGCAAATAAAACGGATGGATTTTTTCGCATGGCAAGGCGCGAGGAGGCGACGTAGCTCGGTATATGGCAACGACGAGCAACGCTGCCATGCGGAAAAAGACGCCGTTTTATGTATCGGTATTTCTATGTCGAGACACTAGTGGTGCACACCATGCGCGCCGTGGACATGCCCATGCGCAAGCTCCTCTGCAGTCGCGGCGCGAACATCTTTCACGACGCACGAGAACAATAACCGCTCACCTGCCAGTGGATGGTTGCCGTCAATGACCACTTGACCATCGGCAATATCGGTAACCGTGTAAACAATCCACCGATCATCTTCCTCGCCAGGTGGAACGCCTTCAAACTGCATGCCAACGGTAATATTGGCCGGAAAAACACTTTGTGGTTCGACACGAATCAGCGCTTCATCGTATTCACCGAACGCATCTTCGGGCTGCAGCGAAATAAAGAATTCCTCGCCGACCTGCTTTCCATTCAATCCCTGCTCGACGAGCGGAAAAATGCCTCCGTGGCCGCCGTGCAGGTACACCATCGTTTCCGCTTCGTTACCAACTGGACTTCCGTCGCTGTCTTTCAAATTCGCTTCAAGTGTGACCACTGCATTCTGATTAATGACCATGTATCTGCCTGACGAGTTTTAAAACCGAGGCGACGTGTTCACGCGGGTTGAAGTCGCGAAGAATATACCGCACCATACCTTTTTTATCGATCACAAACGTTGAACGGTGCACACTTGCCTGACCATCACTGGCGGTGACGTGATTCTTAAGCACCTCATACTTCTTCATAACCTCGCACTCGGCATCTGATAACAGCTGTAACGAAATGCCATGCTTGTCGCGAAACTCTTCGTGCACAAGGCAATCATCACGCGAAACTCCAAACACGACGGTATCGCAATCTTTAAAGGCATCTTCATGATCAGAAAAATTGATCGCCTCCAGCGTGCAGCCAGGTGTCCCGTCCCGAGGATAAAAATACAGCACGACGTTTTTCTTGCCGAGGAAGCTTGAAAGCCGGATCATCTCCATGCTCGCGTCTGGCAACTCAAACGAGGGCGCTTTCGACCCAACGTGTAACATCATCGTCCAGTTCAAAATTTGAATTGACGCCGTTGACTAGTTAAACACAAAATTATGCTAACGCATTTTTCCAAACTTGCTTTGTGGCTCTGCAACACCTTTCTGAATGAAACCAACGACAAAAAAAAGTGGCGCGAAGCAATCGTTGTCGCGCGCACTGCCACTGCTGGGAGGAATAAGCGCTAAGGTTTTTCTGCGCGATTATTGGCAAAAAAAACCGCTCCTGATCCGTAACGCGATCCCCGGATTTGCCGGACCTCTCAGCAAGTACGAGGTGCTCACACTTGCGCAACGTGACGACGCGGAAAGTCGTTTAATCAAGCGCAATGCCGATGCATGGCAAATTGATCATGGGCCGTTTTCATCGCGCGACTTTCGCCAACCCAAAAATATCTTGTGGACGGTGCTGGTGCAGGACGTCCAACATTTTTCGTACGAGGCACACGATCTTCTCGCGCACTTCAACTTTATTCCACAAGCGAGAATCGATGATTTGATGGTGAGTTATGCGGTTGCCGGGGCAGGCGTAGGGGCACATTTCGACAGCTATGACGTTTTTCTTTTGCAGGGCGCCGGCAGACGACGATGGCAAATTTCCACTCAGAAGAACCTGCAATTGATTCCGGAGCTGCCACTGAAAATGCTTGCGGATTTCAAGCCGACAGACGAATTCGTGTTGGACACGGGTGACATGCTTTATTTGCCACCAAGCGTTGCCCACCACGGCATCGCCGAAACTGAATGTCTGACCTGGTCAGTCGGTTTCCGTGCGCCGTCCACGCAAGACCTCAGCGTCGCTTTCCTCGATCATCTGCGTGATGCAATTCAATTGCCTGGACAATATACGGACCCCGATATTCCCCCTACTATAAAACCAGCAAAAATTGACGACGCGATGCAGCGCCGAATTGCGCTGCAGCTGGAGGCCGTACAGGCTGCGTTATGTAATGGCGCCAATGTCAATCGATTCGCCGGGTGCTACCTGACTGAACCAAAGCCGCACGTCGTTTTCGATTTGCCGCGGGCACCAATTGCGGCAAGGAATTTCTGGAAACTGGCGGGGCGATATGGACTTGAGTTGGATCTAAAGACGCGTATCTTGTACGACGACTCGACCGTTTTCATCAACGGCAAGGCACACGCGCTACGATACGGGGGCGGAAAAGGCTTTCGCGAGTTGGCGAATCGGCGAATACTTTCAGCGCCTAGCATTTCAACGCTTGAGTCCGGCGCGCTGCAGGCACTGGTCTACGAGTGTTATTGTGAGGGTGCAATTTTGATTGCGCGTCATTAATGCACCCGTTGTGCTCCTGCAATTGAATCCCCAAATAAACTAACTAAACTAACGTCGAGGCCAGTATGGACGAACCCAATTCCCCGCCCGAGCCACCCGAGAAAAGCTATCGATTGATGGAATCCAGGAGCGAGGCACGCGTTGCGATTGGCGAAGTGTTGGATCTAGCGAGCCGCGAGATCCGTGTATTTGACGCCGATCCGGCGACGCTCAAGGATTACGAAATAGGACAGTCGGCGCGAATTGAGTCATTTCGAAGGTTCCTGCTGGCGAGTCGCGATCACAGGCTGCGCATTGCACTTCACGACACCCGCGGCATCGAGAGTGCCCTGCCCCGGCTAATTGCGCTGCTCACGCAGTTTTCCGGGCAAGTGCAGCTCCATCGCACAGTGGGCCAAGCGGCCGAGGCGCGTGACTCAATGGTCATCGCCGATGACGCACATTATTGGCGCAAGCTTCATGTCGACCACCCACGTTCTGTTGTGACCCTACATAGCGCCGGCGATACGCGCCCATTTCTTGAGCGTTTTGAGGAAATTTGGGAACAGAGCGAGTTGGCAGTCACGGGCAGCAATCTTGGCTTATAGCCTCTGCGGCGTGGGATTATTTGTGCACTGCACCACGAAGCTGTTATAATTTGGGCCGGTTGAAACGGCATCACAGCGTCGTTGCAGGATTGTCCATTATGGTCGTGCATTGATGGCTGGAAGGTCACATCAGCCGATAAAAATTTGATCAAATTTTTCTCCAAGGGAAACAAATGAATAAGTCAATCCTCCTCGTTGCTATCGCTGCACTCGGCCTTGCCGCTTGTGGCAAAGAAGAACCCAAAGCTGCACCGGTTGCGCCGAAAGTCGAAATCGTTGTGCCTGCTAGTCCTGCACCGGCCGTTGAAGCTGCCAAGGCTGCTGGCGTTGTTGCTGTTGACGCCTCAAAAGATGCTGCGGTAAAGACCGTTGATGCAGCCAAAGATGCTGCTGGCAAAACAGTCGACGCTGCCAAAGACGCTGCTGGCAAGTCAGTAGATGCTGCTAAAGATGCTGCTGCTAAAACGGTTGAAGCCGCGAAAGCCGCTGCTCCTGCCGCAAAAGACACCGCACCGAAGAAGTAAATTTTCAATGCCGCAGTGCGAGAAAGCCGACATAGTGTCGGCTTTCTTGTTTTTGGGCGCAGGAAACACAAGCAAAACTCTGACTAAATTTCGCGCCAGCCAAAACCGCAATGCTGATCCGCAATTCCGATCCAATCTTGCTCACAGCCCAGCGCGCCAGACAACGCTGCTCTTGCCAAGTTTGGTTGATTGTTTCGTTGCGACAAATGCGCCGCAAAAATATGCTTCAGGCGAGAGCAATCAATTTTTGCGAGAAGTGACGCGGCGGTGGCGTTGTCAAGATGCCCAAATTTCCCGGACACGCGTCGTTTGAGGCTGGCAGGATAAGGCCCGGCCATCAGCATTTCAAGATCGTGGTTGCACTCAAGCACCAATGCGTCACAGCCTGAAAGCGTGTTTTCAATATGCGCCGTTATGGAGCCGGTATCTGTCAAAACACCGAGGCGGCCGTTGCCGTCTGAAAAAACATATTGCACGGGCTCAAATGCGTCGTGCGGAACAAGATACGGCGTGACCTGTATATCGCCCACCGTAAAGTGCTGATGTGGATCAACAAAATTGACTAATGCACTCGGCAGGGAGCCTTGGTTGAACACTTTGGCGGTGCCGTGGGTCAACCAAACGGGCAGTTTGTATTTGTACGCAAAGCGGGCCACGCCGCCGATGTGGTCCGAGTGCTCGTGTGTAACCACAATTGCGTCCACGTCGTGCGGCATCAAACCCGCGCGTTGCAACCGGGCCTCAGTCGCTGCCAGACCAAATCCGCAATCCATCATCACCACCGTTTCACCTGCCTGCACCATGAGTGCGTTGCCCTCGCTGCCGCTACCGAGGGACGCAAAACGCATGGTCACAGCACACCTAAGCAGATAGAAACGAACCTTAGTTGGATTAGAGAGGTCCTGCCAACCCGCAGATACATAGACCGTGCTCTATTCGGCAAATGCGCCTATTTGAGTTGCTCCAGCAGAAGGCTCAAGATTCGCTTAGCAGTGCTTGAGGTGTCCGCCTTACCATCCGCGCCTAAGACCACGACTTCAGAGTTCCCCGCGGATTCCGCGACAAAAATGCGATATTGGGGTCTCGAAGCCGGGTCGTCTTTTCGCCAGAAAGCAAGTTTGTCAAGGAACCCTTTCTGGCCTCCACTGGATTTGGCCTCGACGTCGGGGTCGATGTAGCGAACAAAGAAAAGCCCTTTGGAACGGTCGCGATCCTCGACGGTAAAGCCGATACGGTCCAGCGCCAGTCCAAGGCGCCGCCAAGCGCGGTCGAACGGCTCGTTTAGCTTGAGCGACCCACTTTTGTCGGCCGCGTAAGTAGCACGAGCAATGTTTGCAGGTACCGACGTTGTGCCGCCTGGTGTGGTTGCCTTTTCTACAGCCACTGCAACTCCAAATTTGGCCATGAGGCGTGCCAGCATTTCAGCTTCCAGGTCTTTGTCGGCTGGTCGTGGTTGCCAGCCAACGCTGCTCCTGTCAGTGTTCGTATAGATCTCTTCTAGACCGCGGTGGCTGATGTAGACGTCCGTCGTTCCCGCTTCTACACCGGGTTCAAGTCTTGTGCGAAATTTGTCGCGGTAGCCGGAATCGTATAAGCCATCAAGAACCCTGCCCAGAGCATTACGCACCATATCCATCGGGATTTTCGCGCGGTTTTCCGCCCAGTCGGTTTCCATGATGCCGAGTTCCGGACTTTCGCGCTTCAAAATAAAACCGCTCCCCGTCCAGAACTCTTTGACGACTGGCCAAGCTTTGTCCGGGGACGTTTTCACGACCAGCCAGCGCTGTTCACCTGCACGTTCAATGCGGGCACCATCGACCGCCGGAAGCACGATGTTGCCTGTCGCCGGCACTGTGCCACGCTCTCGACTGTACGACGAAAATGTGGTCGCTTTGGGATCGGGAATAACGAATCGATCATCAACCACCGGCGAGGTGAGGTCAGGTGGTACCTCCAGGGAGGCAATCTTGCCACCTTGGGAACGGTAATCGGTGCTTTTACCGGAGGTGCGGAAGGCGCCGCACGAGGTGAGGAGTACGGTTGCCAACGTCGCGGCGACCACGACGTGAAGATTACGTTTGGACATCATTTATGCAACTTCCTTTAACTTTTCATGAATGCCTGCCGCATGCATAGCCTCCCGCAGGAGTCCATGAAATTTTGCGTCAAACGGTGTAAGCGGCAGGCGAATACCGCAATCAATCAGCCCCATTTGGTGGAGCGCCCATTTAACCGGGATTGGATTGGATTCAAGGAACAACTGGTTATGCAAGCCAAGCAGGCGATTGTTGATTTTGATCGCCAAGGCGCGCTCCCCCGCCAACGCGGCGGCACACATTTCGCGCATGAGTCGCGGTGCAACATTTGCCGTGACCGAGATGGTTCCGTGTGCGCCGAGAAGCATTAACGCCAAGGTTGAGACATCTTCACCAGAGTAAATCGCGAAATCCGTCGGCGCCCGTTTCAACAGTTCGGCCCCGCGCGCCATACTGGCAGTCGCATCTTTGATGCCGATAATGTTCGAGATTTCTGCCAGCCGCAGCGTCGTATCGTTATGGAGATCAGCCACCGTGCGGCCGGGAACGTTGTACAAGATTACCGGCAGATCCGTTGACTCTGCGATAGCTCGAAAATGGCGGTACAGGCCTTCTTGGGTAGGCTTGTTGTAATACGGAACCACGGAGAGCGCGTAATCTGCCCCAGCAGTCTTGGCGAACTCGGTAAGCTGTACCGCCTCCTTGGTCGAATTACCGCCCGTACCAGCGATTACCGGCACACGTTTCGCTGTGTAGTCCACGGCAGCTTTGATCAGTGTCCGGTGCTCGTCAAAATCTACCGTCGGTGATTCGCCGGTGGTGCCAACAATAACGATGCCATCGGTGCCTTCAGCGATGTGCCATTCAATCAGCGACTTGAGACGTGCAAAATCGAGCGCGCCGTCGGGCAACATCGGGGTGACAATCGCGACAAGGCTACCGGTCAACATATGTTTGTGAGGCAAATTCGGACAATTCACTATTTTAGCGTATCTAAGGTGAAATAGCGGCACCAAAGCTTGCGCCGCTTATTCTTTCGCCGCGCGAATGGCGGCAATTCGTTGCACTCTCGCGGGCTTTGGTAAGTCCACATAAACATCCTCAAACGCAACTACTTGTAGCCGACCGCGAACCGACTCCAGCAATTCCCCGGGCTGCAAAAGGAAATCTTTGCGCGTCGGCCGCCCGTACCGTTCGTTGCCGGTTGCAAATGTCTCGTAGATGAATGCGCCTCCAGGTGCGACACAAGCAATCAGCGTCGCCATCAGCGGCCGATGCAGGTAATTGGTTACAACGACACCCGCAAATTCCTTACCCGCAAATGGCCAGAGTCCGGTTTCAATATCCGCCTGCATCAAGTGTATCGATGCTGGCACTTCAACGACTTCACTGATATCGCGGTCTACTGCATCGACATCGTGTCCCATTGAGGTAAAAAAGCGCGAGTGACGTCCTGCGCCACACGCGACATCCAATACGCGACCGCCCTTGGTAACCAGTGATGCAAACCGAACCACCCAAGGCGAAGGTATATCTAAATGGCGGCGCTCGTCTTTGACACTCATGCGCCAATCATAATCGAGCCTCTGCGATAATACGTATATGGAAGCAAGCGAAATAACCCCGCTCAACCGCAAGACATGTGAGGCGCTTGACGCGCAGGATCCCTTGCGGCACTACCGCGCGCGTTTTTGCCTGCCTAAGGGCACGATATATCTCGATGGCAATTCGTTAGGTGCATTGCCCACCCGTACAGCGGCGAGAATTGCCGAGGTGGTACGGGAGGAATGGGGAAATTACCTGATTGGCTCGTGGAATACGCATGGCTGGATCACTTTGCCGCAGCGCGTTGGTGCCAAGCTTTCAAGGCTGCTGGGTGCCAACGAAACCGAGGTCATCGCCACCGATTCCACATCTGTGAATATTTTTAAATTGCTAGCGGGCGCGCTGGCAATGCCAGACGTGAAGGACCGTCGCGTAATTCTTTCCGAACGCGGCAATTTCCCGACGGATCTTTACATCGTAGAGGGCGTCAATGCAATGCTCGGCGGAAAGTACACCTTGAAACTGGTCGAGGCCGCGGAAATTGACGATGCTTTCGACGCCGATGTTGCCGTCGCGCTTATTACGCAGGTCGATTACCGCTCCGGCAGGTTGCATAACATGGCAAAGCTGAACGCTTCCGCAAGACGGGCAGGAACGCGAATCGTATGGGATCTTAGCCATAGCGCTGGCGCGATCCCCATCGAATTGCTAAAGGACGGCAGTGAATTGGCGGTGGGCTGTGGTTACAAATACCTTAACGGTGGTCCAGGCGCGCCGGCATTCCTGTACGTCGCTCAAAAGTTGCAAGCAGACTTCGCCACGCCTTTGTCCGGCTGGTTCGGACATCAGACACCCTTCTCGTTTGAGCCCACATACACCCCGGCGAAGGGGATTGGGCGATTGCAATGCGGCACGCCTTCAGTGATCGCCCTGACTGCGTTGGAATGCGGGATCGATACCTTTGAGGGTACAACGATGGACGCTATCCGAAAAAAATCTCTAGCGCTTTCGGAACTATTCCGCGCCGTCGTCAATCAGGAGTGCATCGATGTGGGATTAACGTGTGTCACGCCGACTGACCCGGAGGAACGTGGAAGCCAGCTTTCGTTTGCGCATGACAACGCTTATGCGATCATGCAGGCGCTCATTGATCGAGGTGTCGTCGGCGATTTTCGGCGGCCCGATTTAATGCGTTTTGGCTTTACGCCCCTGTATGTGCGGTTTGTCGATTGCTGGGATGCCGTGCTCACACTACGCGATGTACTGTTGAGTGGCGCCTGGAAGGCTGACAAATACCAACGTTTGAACACCGTGACCTAAACCATGACCCTACTCGCCCCAATCAAGATTGACTTTGACTTACCGAAGCAGCGCGCAAAACATATGCAGATTACGCCGGGTGCTGCCTGGGCAAAAGTGCTCGCCGAGCCAACCGCGACCGAACGAATTGAACTTAAGAGCCGCATCAAAGCACTGCTCACGCAGCAAAACGCGGTACTGGTTGCGCACTATTACGTGCATCCAGACTTACAAGACTTGGCAGAAGAAACCGGCGGCTGCGTGTCTGATTCATTGGAAATGGCGCGATTTGGCCGTGACCATGCGGCGCAAACGGTCGTGGTCTGTGGCGTCAGGTTCATGGGAGAGACGGCCAAAATACTCAATCCTGAAAAACGTGTCCTGATGCCGGAGCTGGAAGCCGAATGCTCTCTCGACCTGGGCTGCCCGCCGGACGAATTTGCTAAATTCTGCGACGAGCATCCCGACCGGACTGTCGTCGTCTATGCGAACACCAGCGCCCAAGTCAAAGCGCGCGCCGATTGGATGGTGACCTCAAGTATCGGACTCAAAATCGTCGAACACCTTCACGCGAAGGGTGAAAAAATAATCTGGGCACCAGACCGCCACCTGGGTGCCTACATTCAACGCGAAACCGGCGCTGACATGCTTCTTTGGCAGGCCTCATGTATCGTCCACGACGAGTTCAAAGCATTTGAGCTCGCTGAATTGAAGAAAAAACATCCCGGCGCCAAGGTACTCGTTCACCCCGAGTCGCCCGAGGCAGTGATCAAGCTTGCCGATGTTGTCGGCTCGACCACGCAGATCATTCGCGCAGCCCAAACGTTAAATGCCACTGAGTTCATCGTCGCTACCGATGGTGGGATATTTCACAAGATGAAAGCGGCGGCGCCCGGAAAGATATTTATCGAGGCCCCTACGGCCGGCAATTCCGCGAGCTGCAAGAGTTGCGCGCACTGTCCATGGATGGCGATGAATGGTCTGGCGAATTTGGCCGAAGTTTTGACTACCGGAAAGAATGAGGTCCGCATCGACGCCGACATTAGCCGTCGTGCCAAGCGTTCCATCCAACGCATGCTCGATTTCGCCAAGGGATTGGATCTGGCAAGTTTTCCGGTGAAAAACGTGCCGGGCGGCGCAGATGGCGTTGGGCCTGCGTAACGGTACTTCCTCCCGCGCTCACGTCAGGCTGTCACAAAATTTAAAGTCTCTCACCGGCGAGAATGTGCAGTTTGCAACAGATACAACACTAGCGTTGGGTTACACTTGAACCATCATGGGCAGGGTATGACCACACCGCCGAACTGGCAAAAATTGGTCGTTGCGAATTTCATAACAACAATAATGCTAAAGATGAAAGATGACGCTTTGAACGGGAGCCATGGCGATGGTGTGCGATCAGGCGAGAGTGAGATCGATCCCGCCATTCTCGCTGAGCTTACGCGGGCACTACTGCCCTATCTCGGCCCCTATTCGATTACGACTGTCAAGCGGGCCAGTCGCACCACCTCGGATATCAACGAAACGTTGCGCGTCGTCGCACAACACATTGATGACCTGAATAAACGTGAGCTTTTCCTCAAAAGTGCAAAACGGATCCTTAAAGATTTGCGCCTTGTGCCGCAAGTTCAAACGGCGTCCGCGCGCACGCCACAGGTCAACACCGGTGGCAGACCTGCGACACCAATCACGCCTGAGCTCATGACGCGTGGCGAGGCGGCGCTCGCCCCCATTATTGGTCCGATTGCAAACGTTCTCGTAAAGCGCTATGCAAGAGCCTCCGAGAATTCGCGCGATTTTTTTGAACGTCTGGCTGGGCATTTGCGCTCATCCGACGAACGGGATACTTTTTTTGCCAATATTCGCGACAGTGGCGTGGCCTTAGGGGCGCAGATCTAGCTTCCGCCGCGCTTGGCGCCGGCTGCTGGCATTGCGGCACGACCAAATCTTTTAATTGTTCGAAGGATGGCCACGATGGGCCTGAGACTCAAATTCAACCTGATGTTGCTCGTCATATTTTTGGCCGGCTTTGCGGCGATCGGCATTGTCGCTCAGCGTTATTTGGCGCGCCAAGCCATTGATGATGCGCAGCGAGCGGCACTGCTGGTGCTCGACGCGGCGGGCTTCGCCAACCTCGATTCGCGTATCGCCTCCGGACTTGGGTCGCGTCTGGTGGAAATGAAGATTCACGAGTTCTCCCCGGATGAAAATCTGCGCGGATTTGAAGCACAGGTGGCACAGCGATTGAAATCCACAACGAAAGGCCAAATCGCCGACGTAATCGAGACGCCCACCGGCGAGCGGCGTTTGGCAGTCGCCCGTACATTCCGCGTTGCCGACACCGGTGCTTCCAGAATTCGGCTGGCCAATATCGATCTCGCGCCAATCCTGGTAAACGTCAATCTGGCGTTAATAACACTGATGAGCTCGATAGGCGCAGTTTTCCTCGCGGTATTTGTTGTCCTCAATTTAATGCTCGACAGGATGATCGTTCGACCCGTTGCGGAAATGGCGCGCCAGGCTGACGCCGTTTCGATCGGTAATTTTTCGATTCCAGAGTTCACCCCTAAATCCCGCGATGAGATCGGCGTATTGGGCGTGGCGTTTAACCGTTTGCGTCGCAGCACGGAAGAGGCGATCAAATTGTTAAAAGGTACCGATTTCTGACGGTAATTACCGCAGCAACTTTAAGTGTCTCGTGGGCAATTGCAGTAAAATTCGGATGCCCGGCTCCCCCCACACTAACTTGTATCCGCTGCTCGCCTACATGGTGCTTGAAGCGTTTTGGCGATGACAAATTCAATATCTCCCCTCACTTATAAATCGGCCGGTGTCAATATCGACGCGGGTGACCAGCTCGTCGAAAACATCAAGCCATTCGCCCGACGCACGATGCGCGCAGAAGTTTTGGGCGGTATCGGCGGCTTTGGTGCACTGGTAGAGGTATCGAAAAAATTCAAGAACCCGGTGATGGTTTCTGGCACCGATGGCGTCGGTACCAAATTGAAGCTTGCGTTTCATTTGAATAAGCACGACACGGTTGGCCAGGATTTAGTGGCGATGAGCGTGAACGATATTCTGGTTCAGGGTGCGGAACCGATTTTCTTTCTGGATTATTTTGCCTG
>ENA-OFDP01000858-OFDP01000858.1-metagenomes-genome-assembly--contig:-NODE-858-length-12856-cov-5.679322_pt1 | contig 12856 bp, 16 predicted proteins | sample MGYA00153389_OFDP01 | MGnify analysis MGYA00153389 | reverse complement strand
GTGCGCCTGTACGACAGATTGTTCAAAGAAGCCCACCCCGAAGCAGGCGGCGCAGACTTTCTGCAAAACCTGAACGCCAACAGTTTGACGGTGATGCAAGCTGTAGTAGAGCCGTCATTGGCAAGCGCAAAGGCTGACGACAAATTTCAGTTTGAACGGCATGGCTACTTTGCGGCTGATCGGGTGGATCATGCGGCGGGGAAGCTGGTGTTTAACCTGGCTGTTGGGTTGAAGGATGGTTGGGGGAAGTGAGCCATCGAAAAAATTATGAATTCTAAAAATTATCAGTATTGATATAAAATGAAACGCATACAGTGGTTAGGCACATCGCTCAATACAGTTCGTGACTTCCCGGAAAATGTGCGAAAGTTGGTAGGCCAAGAGCTCAGATTTGTACAAACTGGTTCAATGCCAACTGACTTTAAACCGATGACGACTGTAGGTGCGGGTGCTTTTGAAATAAGGGTTCGTGCGGGCAATCAGTACCGTGTGATTTATGTTGCAAAGTTTGCTGAGTCAGTCTACGTGCTGCACAGTTTCGTCAAAACCACGCCCAAGACATCGAAACCAGATTTGGATACGGCCAAAGCCCAATACGCAACTCTACTAAAGGCGAGAAAGACATGACAAAAAAGCTGAACATCGTTGTCGGTAGCGACAACGTCTTTCGCGACCTGGGGTTTCCTGAAGGTGAAGCACAAAACCTGTTGCTGCGCGCAGACTTGGTCATACACATCCGCAAAGTTATAGAAAAACTCGGCCTGACGCAAGCTGAAGCCGCCAAACGCGCATCCATCACACAGCCCCGCATGAATGACTTGGTTAAAGGCCGAACTGAAAAATTCACGCTCGATGCAATGGTGAATGTGGCGGCGCAATTGGGCTACATCGTTAAGTTGTCTTTAAAGAAAGCTGCGTGACCAAACCAAAGCAACCCACTGTAGTGGTGATTGCTGGGCCGAACGGTGCGGGCAAATCCACTGCAGCGCCGTTTTTGCTCAAGCAGGCTCTTGGCATTCTTGAGTTTGTGAATGCAGATCAAATTGCTGCCGGACTATCGGCATATTCACCTGAAACCGTTTCATTTGAAGCGGGCCGCATCATGCTGAAGCGCTTGCACGATCTGGCGGCAGCCAATGTCAGTTTTGCGTTTGAGTCCACGCTCTCAAGTCGTACTTTCGCATTATTTTTGACCCAGTGCAAAGCACAAGGCTACAAGGTTCATATTTTCTACATCGCGCTTCCCAGCGCTGCACTCGCGGTGAATCGGGTCGCACTGCGCGTCAAACTTGGCGGGCACAATATTCTGCAAGTTGATATTGAACGACGCTTTCAGCGCAGCCTTCACAATTTTTACGCCCTTTATCTGCCCCTTGCTGACCGCTGGACGGTTCTGGATAATGCAATGGGCAAGCTAGAACCAATTGCCCACGGCACTGCAAGCCGAACCTATGTGGAGAATATTGACAAATGGCTCATACTAAAAAAACTCAGCTCATGAAAAGTGATTTGCCAACTCACCAGTCAACCAAGCAAGACAAGGTCGCACAGGCTTTATCCAACGCGTCAAAACAGGCAAAAAAACAGCTCACCGCTCAAGGTCTAAAACTTCCTACGCAAAACTGGATCGGCTCTGCAGTGCGTAATCCAGCGACGTGATCAGTGATTGTGAAAAGTATTTATTTCGAGAACGACGACATCTGGGAATCCGCGTGTCTGAAAAGCAGATCGTGCGCGAGGTTTCGCAAGACTGACATACCAACATCAGGTATGCCGAAGACGGCTCGATAGTTGAGATTGTTTTGCTCGATGCGAAGAAAGAGGGCCTGCTGCCTTTGGAATATAGAAAAGCAGCATGATCAATTGCGTTGTCGATTTGAGTGGATTTTTAATTGGAGTCTGACCGCAATTCACCTGGTCGGGCTCATTCGTCAACAGGCGCACGGGCAACTAAAGGATAGAAACGCAGTAACCATCCAATCTACAGAATAAATTGATTTTTAAGGCAAGCTACGGACCTCGGTAAAGTCAGTGGTGCCAAGACTGAAGAGGCAAGCCTTGTTTATGCCGGTAAGGGAAAAAATAAGTCCACTGACAGCCCGCGTTCACCAATGCCTTGTGAAAGAAAAACATTTCCGCCGTGTAGCGCCAAGACGCGTTTAACAATCGCCAGACCCAGACCGCTACCCATTTGTTCAGTTCCCGGCACGCGAAAAAATCTCTCGAACACCTGGTCGTGCAGCTCCCGCGGTATGCCCATCCCGTTGTCAGCCACGCAAAGGCGCATCTTTCCGCTTCGCTCGAGGGAAATGCTGACACGAATCTGCCCGTTATTTAGGGTGTAGCGAATCGCATTGTCCAGCACGTTGTCCACTGCTGAAATGAAGGTTTCACGGTCTGCAACGACATGGCATGTGCGTGGGGCAGTTAACTCAATGTCAATATCCTTGCGATCAGCGCAAACAGCAAAGGCAGCCACGCGCTCTTGCACAACGGCAGCTACATCTAACATCTCAAAGTGCGGTTTAAAGTTGTCCACGCTCACTTTGGCAGTAAGCAATAATTTTTGTACTAGGCTGGCAATGCGCTCTATGCCACTGTTCAGCTCGTCAGAAGCAGTGGCCTTGGCTACATCAGAATCAGCATGCTTAAGCACATGCACCTGTGCTTGAATTACTGCCAGTGGCGTGCGCAGCTCATGTGCAGCGTCGGCCAAAAAGTTGCGTTCGCGTTGCAAGTTAGTGTTCAGCCTAAGCAGCAGCGAGTTGATTTCCTTTACCAGGGGTCGCGTCTCGGTGTACGGAGCCAAATTAGCAAGGGGCCTCAGGTCATTGACTTGGCGCAGCGCAATAAGGCTGGCCAGTTGACGTAAAGGCTGAAGGCCCTTAATCGTTACAAAGTAAGTGATCAGCGTAGCTAACGGAACAAACCAGAGCAAGGGGTCGAAGATATACCGAATAATATAATTCAAAATAGTCGCTTCGTAAGACTCTGTGGTCTGCGCTACTTGGATCAACAACCCGCTGTACGGTGCGCGGTAGGTGTAGCCGTGCCACTCGCGCCCGATATCATTAAATTTACGTGACCCTGGTTGCACAACCGATAAAAAGGCTGATGGGTAAGGGATCGAGCGGTAAACCTCGCGTCCATTGTTGTCTGTTACGCGAATTACGAGGCTAAAAGCGTTTGGAGGCAAACCTTTTTTTTGTATATGAAGCGCAGCGTTTTGATTTAAAAAATTGTCGTTCGAACGCAAAATCTGCTTCATGTTTTCCGGTGTACCAGCCTGCATTTGCAGCATATTGGCAACAGCTTCAGCGGTCACTGCAAGTTCCAATTCGGGTTCGCTGTTGTATGGTTCGGTAAATTGCCACAACAAATTGGCTGAAATGCTGACACAGAAAACCACCAAGATCAAAAATTGCCCCAAGATAACCCGGCGCAGCAGCGACCGATGAAACAGCTTTGCCAAGATAGCTGTACGCCGGAAGGTTTTATGCATTGCGTTCATCACACTGCTTCCTCAAGCAAGTAACCCACGCCGCGAATGGTGCGGATTCGGGCGGGCCCAAGTTTTTTTCGTAGATTGTGAATGTGCACCTCAAGTGCATTGCTTTCAATGTCGGACTGGCTGTTGAACACTGCATTCTCAAGTTGCGAGCGGGTGACAAAACGCCCCGCGCGGCGAGCCAGTTCAACCAGCAATGTGTATTCCCGTAGCGACAGATCCAGGCGTACATTTTCCAGACTGGCTTTGTGTTTTGCATGCTCAATGACCAGGCTGCCGATATGCCATACATCATCTGCAAACCCCAGGCTACGGCGGCTAATGGCTCGAATACGTGAGACCAGCTCGGGTATGTCAAACGGCTTTGGCATGTAATCGTCCGCGCCCATATCCAGTCCGGTTATGCGATCGTTGATTGTGTCGCGTGCAGTCAGCATAACTACAGGGGTAATATTTTTGTGTTTGCGCATCCATGCCAATACCTCCAATCCGGAGCCATCAGGCAAACCAATATCCAACAGCGCAGCGCTATAGGAATCGGTAGCAAGCAAACCTTTCGCCTCCTGAACGCGTCTAACCCACGTAGTTTGAAAATCATGTTTTGCCAACGCAGTTTGCAGGGCTAAACCTAGTTGCAAATCGTCTTCCAGGAGAAAAAGTCGCATAGGCAAATGTGGTGATGGTTCGCTTTAAATGAACTGCAGTTATGAAACGGTTTACGTTAGGGAAACTGTACCGCATGAAAGCTTAACCTTTGCTTAAGCTTTGTTAAGCAAACTCTAAGGTAGTGCAAATTAGTAGTCTTTACTATCGAACTTCTACAAAAAGAGGGGTTCAAATGGCGGTGTTTGGAAGGTTGCAATTTTGTTTGGTGGTGGGAGTAACAACCCTCAGCGGTTTTGCAGCAGCGCAGAATGCAGGCAAGACGTCTTTGAGTCCATTGGACATTTCGGTTGGTCTGGTGGCAGTGTCCGCGCCTGAGTACGAGGGTTCTAACAAACGCAAGTCAGCTTTGACACCTGATATCTTTATCAGTTACAGAACAAGCAGCTACGGCACGTTTGCTGTTGGTTCAAAAGCTAAAGGGGTCAGCTGGACGCCAATCGATTACGACGACTATTCGCTCGGTCTGAGCCTAGGTATTGATGGTGGCCGGGCAGATGACAAAGATGGAGGCGGACTGCGCACAGGAAGCACACGGCTACGCGGCATGGGCGAGATTAAATCCTCAGCAAACATTAGCGTCTTTGGCCAAGTGAAGACTGATTTTCCCGTGTCGTTTGCAGTGATTAAAAACGTGGGCAATGGCAAAGTTAATAGTGACCGCAGTGTCGATGGCAGTGGCGGCACCAGATTAGAGGTGAGCATAGATGTACCTCGGCAGATAAGCGACAAGGTCGCTTTGTCTTTCTCACCCAATATTGTCTGGGCTGACAGAAAGTACACGCAAACTTATTTTGGCGTTACTAGCAGGCAAGCAACTGACAGCGGCTTCAAAGCGTACAACGCAAAGGGCGGCATCAAGAGCATTGGTATTGCCGTGGGAGCCAACTACCGGTTTACAGCTAACTGGTCGGCTAACGCCGGCATCTTGTTCGACAGACTGCAAGGGGATGCCGCTAAAAGTCCTTTGGTACAGACAAAAAACCAAATAAGCGCGGCAGCAGGCATTACTCACAACTTTTGAAGATCTCATACCACCACCAATTTAAACAGTGAGCCACGGATAGATATCTTGTTTGTCGTTGCCCTTGGCCAAATTCACCGTCTATTTCAACCGCTTCTTACCTCCTCATGAAAACAAGCAATATCAACAGAGAAGAGTCAAAAAAGCGATTGTTGAAAGCAGCGCTTCAGTGCTTTTCGGAGCAAGGTTTTAAAAAAACCACCATCCGCACCATCGCGCAACATGCAAATATGAATATTGGATTCATCAGTTATTACTTTGGTGACAAGGCGGGCTTGTATCGGGCCGTTTGTTCCGAATCAATGAGTGAGCTTGAACAAGATTTTTCCTTGTATTCACAATCGCACTTGACCTTGCGCCAGTCGCTGGCCGGCCTAATTAGCAGTTTTCTGAAGCCCATGAAGCTGGGCAAACCGGTTCAGCAGTACATGCACCTGTACTTTCGCGAAATGCTTGAACCTAATGGAGAGTGGGCTCAAGAGATCGATCAAAACATCAGACTCGTTCATGCCTCGCTCTTGACAGTTCTTGGTCGCCATCTGGGTGTCAAAATTGTTGACGATCCGTTGCATCGCCTGGCATTCAGCATTTCGGGGCTGGCGTTGCACATGTATGTAACTCGCGACGTTGTGCAAGCCATCCAGCCGCACTTATTAACAGGCCCGGAGTCAATCGACATATGGGCTGCGCAAATAGTCGCACAGGCTGAGGCGATGGTGGGCATTGAAGCAATGCGGAGAAATAATGACGTTACCAAACTGCACTAAGTTTATTTACCACCGCGATGCTTTCTGCCCAAAGAGTGCGCTAAGACTAGTTGTGAGTGTGGTAGTTTGCGTGATGCTGATGTCTGGGTGCTCTGTCCTGGCGCCGCCTGGTACGGTTGAATCGGATCCGCCAGCGCAGTGGTGTGACCGGCTACCAGCGGCCAGCTTAATCATTGACACGGGCCTGTCTCACAACGCCAGATTAACCGGTTTATCAAAGCGGTGGAGCCAGCAAAATGACCGACTGCTGATGCAAATGCTTGATGCAGCTCAGCGGGTAAGCCCGTCGACAGCATCAGCCCTAGTCAACATTGCACAAACACAGGTGACTTGCACAGCAGCTGGCGCTTCAATGTTGCCGATGGCTGAAAGAATTGGGAACCACGGCTGCCGGCACTTCAGGCCAGATGCAGATATGCATCCTCAACCCGCACGAGGCCTACACGCTTCAGCACATCAACCACATCAGCCTAGAGCTGTGTTGCGCGCGGGGTTATCCAGAATTTCGTTAACTTAAGGAAGAATTGAATGAAATCAAATGTCGTATGGCTGTCCCTTCTGACCACTACTCTGCTGACTTTCAAGTCGGCAATTGCCCAAGAAGCTGTCAAAGTAGAGGTTGAAACTGCTTCAATCCGCGGACAACTTATCGTTGCTCTTTGCACAGAAGAAACATTTTTAAAAGACACCTGCACACTGGCTCGTACCGTTGTCGAGATTTCCGATCCTCTCACCACCACTATGGTTACCCCTCCCAACCCCGGTCGCTACGCAGTATTTGTCATTCATGACAAGAATCTAAATAGCAGAATGGATACGAACTTTTTGGGTATGCCTAAGGAGCCTGTAGGGATGTCGCGTAACCCAACAAAATCTAAATTTTTTGGACCACCCAAGTTCAGTGATGTCTCGTTCGACTATCCGTCTACCAAGCCATTAGAGTTTCGAATTCGGCTAGTAGCACCTGACTGACCATAGCCTCATGAAAACCATCTCTTTACATCCCCTACCAGCAGTCACCCTGCGTACGCCAGATGAAGCCTTTAAGGGGCTTCCTGATTACCCCTGGCCTGCAAAATACACCAATGAACTTGCCTGCCTGCAGGGGCTGCGAATGCATTATTTGGATATCTCGGCCAGTGGCAACCCAAGCACCATCACCTACCTCTGTCTGCATGGCAATCCTGCATGGAGCTATCTTTACCGAAAAATGATCCCTGTCTTTTCTGCCAAAGGGGCACGAGTGGTAGCGCCTGACATGGTGGGCTTTGGTAAATCGGATAAACCGATTCAAGACAGCTTCCACACCTTTCATTGGCATCGACAGTGTTTGCTTCAATTCATTGAACACCATGACCTGCAAAATATTGTGCTGGTGGTGCAGGACTGGGGCGGCATTTTGGGACTGACCTTGCCAATGGCTGCAGCTGAGCGCTACAAAGGATTGTTAGTGATGAATACGACCTTGGCTACAGGGCAAGAACCTCTCACCGCAGGCTTTATCGCATGGCGTGAGATGTGCGAGGCGAAACCGGACTTTGATATAGCCAAGTTGTTTGCCCGCGGAGATTCAAGCCTGTCAGCAGCAGAATGCGCAGCCTACATGGCGCCTTTTCCAAATGGTGCGTACCGCGCTGCAACCCGTGCGTTTCCGCGTATGGTTCCGGAATTTGATGATTCAAACGGCGCAGATATCAGTCGGGCAGCTTTGCGTTTTTGGCAGGAACAGTGGACTGGCACCACATTGATGGCTATTGGCGCGCAAGATCCGGTGTTGGGCTTAACAACGATGCAGAACCTGCAAAAAAATATTCGTAATTGTCCTGAACCCATGGTGTTACCCCAAGCCGGTCATTTCGTGCAGGAGCACGGTGAAATAATTGCACACCGTGCTGTTGATGAGATATTCAGCTAAGAAATCTTGCGTAAATTTTGTGTTTAGATGACTTACAAAGGTGCGATGCATGTACTCAACTGAATCTGAAGTCTTTTACTTAAATGCCGTTGAAGAACTGACGCTCAGCGAAGCATTAGAAAAGCACTATTCACTAAACCCCCAGTTCACCGTTTGGAGCGCATATAAGAGTGAGGTGGCGCAAAAACTCGTGAGAGCGCATGACATCAGTCACATCATTTTTGGCTGCGATACCAGCCTGTTAGGTGAAATGCGAGTCCAACTTTGGGCAAAATTCGGGGTACAAAGTTTTGGAATTAAAGAGAGTTGGCAATATGCCAAAGACAAAGAAGCCAAAGTACTTCTGAAAAATCCCGTGGGTTATTGGTCAATGTTCACTTTTTTTTTGAAGCACTTCAATGAGGTGTTTAAGGTGCGGTCGCAAGCAAAGTTGATGAAAAAAAAATGGGTGTACTTCAAAGAGCCTTTGCTCATGGCAATGACGGTAAAAGACCTACGCAAGGAGTTTGGGATTCAAGTGATTGATACGTGAAGACATTTAGCCTCACCATGGCCTGCCACTGCTGATCGCTTGGGTCTTAAGGGCAAATTTAGCCTCAGTTCGACAGGTGTGAAGCCCATCCTAAGATCACTTATTTGCAATTACTGGTCGAACACCAAACGTTGCGGCAAACCAGCAGTCTAAAAAATGCGTTTGTATCTGGTTTGTGCTGTAGAGGCTCTTCTTGAAGTCGAAAAAAACATGGCTAAGACCGCAGAGATTCGCGATGTCTCTGGCCACTGGTACTTGGTTGTGAAAAGCGCTGCTGTCAAGATGCCAATCAGGCTACCTGCCAGGACGGCAGAAACTGTGTGTGCATCCAAGATAACTCTGGTGTACATGGTCATGAACAATATTGGAACCACAAAGAGCGCAAACCTAAGTCCATACCTCCGGCAAACAAAATACGCGCCAGAACCCGCCAGGCTAGCGTGGCCAGATGGCATGTTGTGTTTACTGTTGGTATTGGAAGGTCGCTGCCCTAAACGCGTCCCCATTATCTTAACGTCGTTCAGTGCGCGCTTCATGCCATGCGTGGCCAAAGTACCTGTGACTGCAACCAGCATCAACTGTTTCAGGCCGGTGAGATCCCGGGTTGCTAGCGGCAAAGCCACCTGTAGAAATGTATTGATGTAACGACCGTAATCTTCGGTGTGGCGTACCAGCCAGCCTGAATCCTCTGCGTTAGAAGAACTGGTGTCTGCTTCAATCGATGATGGATAAAACAGACTGGAAAAAAGGCAAAGTAAAAGGGCCAGTTGGAAAGCAAATTGCCTGATTGACCCCTTTTTTGGACAGCGCTGCAGATCGATATTCTTGAATTTCATGGCGTCCCGTGGTGTTTATGGAAAACATCCCGCTCAAATTTATAGATGTCGCTGCGCAGCCCGAACGCACCCATCACACTGTGAAAAACATAGTCATGGGCCTGTTCTGCGGAACGTGTAATACCCTCAGGTGTCAGTCCCTTTTCGCTTTGGAACCGTAAAGACATCCACACCAAGAACGGAATTTTTGTTTGGGTGTCTGGCGCGATGGAGGCGGGCGCGCCATGTAGATAGAGCCCATATTCACCGAGTGACTCACCATGGTCCGACTGGTAGATCAACGTGCTGGACACATCGTCAAGCTCTTCAAGCGTACCGATCAGCTTGCTGAGAAGGTGATCGGTGTACCGAAGGGTGTTGTCGTAGGCATTAACAAGTGTCTGTCTGGTGCAGGTCTGAAGATCAACCGATTTGCAAACGGGCATGAAGTGTTCAAACTTCGGTGGGTATTTTGAGTTGTAAGCCGGCCCATGGCTGCCGTTCAAGTGCAGCATTATCAGTACATTTGGATTCGTGGAGTCTCTAATTCGCTCTTTCAAGCCATTTAGTAAAACGCCATCAAATCCAACGTCCATGCAGCCAGTGGCCTCGCAAGCTTTCTGAATGTCGGCTGGCCGTTCATACGTGCTTACCTGCATCGGTGGCTCACCCCAATTGTTTGTGCGCCACGCCACGTCTACGCCATGCCGCTTAAGGTAGCTTGGCAAAACCTCAAACCTGGCTGCGGAGGAAGTGGCTTCGCCCTGATGTGACAGCATGCAGGTCAAAGACCTGGTGGTATACGTGGAGCAAGCACGGGCGTCCAGCATGACAGCCATTGCAGCCGGCGCGGTGAAGGGATTGGTGCTTCGAGGGTAGCCATATAAAGAAAAATTCTGCGCTCTTGCCGCCTCACCGATGACCAGAACAACAACCCTTTTTTGATCAGGCTGCAGGGGAGCGGAGAAATAGGCTGCGGGTAATAACACCTGCGGTCGGTTGGCGCTGGCAACCTGGTCGAAATGCCGAGCCGTGTTAACGACATATGACCATGGCAACATAGTGCCTCCAATCTGCTGCGCGTGTTTGTCGATCCACAGCCAGCTTGACGAATTGGCATATAGCCACGCAAATAATGTGAGCAAGACTGCTGACAGCGTGGCAACTTTTCGAACAAGAGTAGTCGGCTGGATATTCAGCTTCAAAAGCAAAATTGTGGGTACCAAGCCAGCTGCAAACAGGTACCAGATAAGCTGGATGTTCAACAACTCACCTGCTTCTCGTACATCGGTGCGGAACACGTTGCCCATCATCGACCGATCCAAAACAACGTTATAGCTATTCATGAAATACAGAGCTATAGCGTTACCCAGTACAAGGATCAGGCTTAGCGGCTTTACCAGTCTCACTGACCCTAATGATGCAAGCAACAGTACGGTCATCAAAAGCCCTGCTGGAATCACGAGCACCGTGATTAAAGTCAGCGCACCCTTTATCGTGCCAGCCGTCAAATGTGTGGCAGCATATTTAAGTAGGGGCGCTTGAAAAATCAGCGTGTTTCCCACAGCGCACAACAACACAAAAACAAACAAGCTGCACTTCAAGGGGTTAAAAAATGGCAGACGCATAGTTGTTGAAAAATGTGTGCATAACACCGGCACGAAAGCCGCTATTGTATTAATAACGTCAAAGATCGATTCAATCCTTTGGTACAGCTCAGTTACTCATCGGTTTTTGACGAAAAGTGGCGTGTCAGCTGCTTACCTTGGGAAGGTGGTCCGTCAGGGTTTGCGATCAAGCGAGGGGTTGCAGTTGCGTGGTCCTCAACAACGCCCGCTAACCCGTTACCGCTTGAGCGCACCTGACTGCCGTTAAAACTGGTAGGCCAGACCCGCAGACACCATCGTCACGGAACTGCGACCCCCTTTTGCGGCTTCGCCAACTCTCGAAAAGTTTTCAAACTCAACCCTAGCCGAGACGCTGTCGGTGAGTTTGTAGCTGGCGCCGACGCCCACGAGAAGTCCCAGTTTATTTCCGCTGGACGCCATACCCAGCGCCGCGTTGCTAAAGGAACTTTTGGCACTGTTGTAACTGGGTCCCGCTTTGGCAAACAGGGACAAGTCAGTGGTAACAGGCACTGAACCCACAGCAGCCACACTCAAACTTGACGCTCGATACTTTTCCGTTCCGCTCAAACCCCCCGCTGCTGAATAGCGGATTTCTGCTTTGCCCAATCGGGTGTACTGACCCTCAATAGCCAGGTTTTCATTAAGGCGGTAGCCACCAAAAACTTTAAATCCGGTGTCGCGCTCATCGAACGAACGGGTCGTCGCACCAATGGCGTTGAAGTCTTCTTTTTTTAACTTGAACCCAGTCGCGCCCACACCGAATCCAATGTAAGCCCCAGTAGGCATGCTTGCCTTGTCCTGGCGGACTTGCGCATTCGCGCTGTGACCGCTGACAAACAAAGCGAGTACAGCGAGCATGGTGTGAAATGCTCCTAGCTTGATGCTGGCAGGAGGGCTGAGATCGCTCAATTTTTTCATGAAAATTCCTTTGAATGTAGTGCTGTATTGCGGCATGCGTTGGACTATCTGGCAAAGGAGTCGAGCCTGCCGTTACCCTTGCCGACCGCAAGTGTGCCTAGCCAACCTTTAGCGCACATTAAATTTTCATCGTGGTGTGTTTGCCAGCATTGCCCTCTGTGTTTAGGGCTTGACTTGGGTAATCGCAATGTGAACTACAGTCTTAGATCACGTTAGTTCGCTGTGGCCAGAAGTTAAAATTGAGTCACTGCTGCGCGTCAATTCAACAAAATGCTGCTGAGTCAGTTGAGCGAATAAGCCACTGGTTAAACAATGGTTTAACAACAGCATTCAGTCGTTCACCCGGATACCGCCGCAGAAATCAGGCTATTGCTCCGCAGGCGCATCCAGCCAGGCGCCGTACTCCTCTTCATGCAGGATCACCACCATGCGCTTGTCCTGCTTGTCGGCCGGACGCTTTGGATCAGGCCGATGCAATTCCTTAAAGATCGGATGCTCATCAGCGTTGATGGTCAGCATCGTGAAGCTGTTGACCAACTCTCCCGCAGGCGACTTTCACGGCTGCCACAGTCCGGCCACCCCCAACGGCTCGCATCGGCGCGTGAAATCCGCGTGGGAATATGTTTGCCACTGCGCCAGTCAGGCTCATAAATGCTGGCTGCCGGGTTAATGCATTGCCGGGCATTGGACTGGCAGTCTTGAAGCTGGCCAGCTGCGCTACCGTTTCACTGCGGGCGTTTTACGTACGCAGTCCATACTTTTCATCTTTTGCAAAACCAGACAACAGACCAAAGCGTGCCGCAACCACTTCTAAATCAGGAACCGCTTCATCGCCCGAATCGAGCTCGGGTGGCCGCCGGATGATGGGCGCCCATTGCGTTGGATAAATGTGCAGGTTACCTGTTGGAGGTTGCCAGGCAATGGGCAGCTTCACACACATGCGGGTTATCTGCTGGTGGGATTTTTTGACAATGTAGTGGCTGCGCATGTGACCTGCCCCCAATTCCCGTACCAATCTAAATTCCAGAAGTCCAAGGTTTGCAAGATTAACTGATTCCTTTGTCAATCTTGCTGTGTTGCATTGAA
>ENA-OFDP01000857-OFDP01000857.1-metagenomes-genome-assembly--contig:-NODE-857-length-12870-cov-3.084120_pt1 | contig 12870 bp, 13 predicted proteins | sample MGYA00153389_OFDP01 | MGnify analysis MGYA00153389 | reverse complement strand
CCAAACCTCCGCTGATAATATCTTCCCCTTCATTGCCATAAACCAAATCATTAGCTGTTGAGCCATCGACTACATCATCACCCGCAAGCATCCAAACTCCCAAAGGAAAATTAGCTGCATCTGCGATCGACAAAGTAACAAATTCGGATGTATTGTCGCCAATTAATCGTCGAGATTCTGACCGATCGGGTTGTAAAGTCATAAAAAAATCCTCTTAATACTTGACTTCAATCTTAAGCAGTTCAGATGGAAAAATCATTCGGTTTACCCACAGAGTTGATGAAGTATCAGGTGCAAGATTGATTGCGGGAAGGTGCAAAATAACGGTTTAGTTAAGAATAATCTGATTGCTAAAAGATACCTATATGTCCTATAAAAGGATGAGATTAAAATTGTCGGAGAGCGTTAACTGAACCATATTGGTGCACAAAGGGCGATCGAGCATATCTTCATCTTCCGCAAGATAAGTATCGCTAAACTTGGTACTTACCAAATGTTCGGTAACTCGGTAACGCATTCCCAGTTTTCTGTCCAGCATCGGATCTGGCGTTACCGGGGGTTGACTTTTTTGTACAGATTCCGACTGCGCGCTTTGCTGTGCCACTCTCATCGCGGACTCCCACAAATTTTTTTTGCAGACTCTTTCGTCCGGATCGATAATTCCTGCATCTTTCAACACCTCTGTCAGCAATTTCCACAAATAATAAGCAACGTATCGCGCTAAGTAGCACATTTCATAGTTCCGGGCGATCGCATAGTTATTCTTGATTTCTTGGTATGTGAAACCATCTAACACTCCTTGAATAATTGTTCGCTGTAAGCGGTTCAATGGTTCGCCTCTCTTTTGCTGTACCAGGTTATCTAGAATGTTTGTAGCTGATTCTGTATTCATAAAGTTATGTAGTAAGTTGACAGTTGATAGATGATTTAGCTTAAATCTTAAGCAAACCAGATGGAAAAATCATTCGGTCTACCCACAGAGTTGATGAGGTATGAGGTGCAAGATTGATTGCGGGAAGGTGCAAAGAGATAATTCGGCGGTTGAAACCATATCTACACAAACAAAGAAATTAGGAGACGGCAGTGCCGTCTCCTCTATGATTTCTCATTCCGCCTCCCCAATCAGAGTAAATGCCGCCCAATTTCGCGGCTGGGGATGAGTTTTCATTGTGGTCAACATTGCCTGCCGCAAAGCCTGTGCTTTATTCGGGTTTTGCTGAAGATTTTGATAAAAAGATTGCATTAATTCCGATGTCGGCGCATCGGGAACTGCCCATAAAGAAACAATCACACTCGGCACTCCTGCCGAAATCAAAGCGCGCGATAAGCCAATTACGCCATCCCCGGTAATTCTGCCTTCTCCAGTGTTGCAAGCACTCAAAACGACTAAGCTTGCTTGCAGTTTCATGTCAAAAATCTCTTCTGCGGTCAATAAGCCGTCATCAGTGCCAGAAGGAGCCAGGGCGATCGCACTTCCCAATCCGCGCACATCATCCAGCAATCCATGCGTTGCCAGGTGAATAATCGATGCTTGGGGCATTTTTTGGACGATCGCAGCTTTTGTCCCTTGAGCGCCTGTGATGGCTTGGGTTTTGAGCAGAGGGGCGATCGCTCTGGCTTCTGCTTCGGCTCCAGGTAGAGGAGACAATTGCCGTTTGGGTTCTCCGGGAGAAGGAGACACGATCGGCATCGTAGGATTGCCCAAGACTAGAGCCCTGCCGCTGTTGGATGGCTTCTGTGCTAACTTCTCTCGTTGTTGTCGGGTTAATGCCAGAACTTGAATCGAAGGTGCAGTTAAGATGGTGTGTTTCTGGATTAAGTAAGTGCCGTTGGCGTCTTGGAGGGCGGGAAAGGGAACCTGGAAGAGCGAACCTTGGGGAATGAAAATGACGTGGGCATTGGGATCTTTGGGGAGGAGGCTGGCAATGGGATCGATCAGCAGTTGATGCAGCGTCGGTAAGTTGGGTTGGGGTTGGGTGGAGCCAAAACTGCTGCGACTGCGGACGGCGAGGAATTCTTGATTGCCCACGATTAAGCTTCTTAGGGAAGCGTTGTGCTTCTGCCACAGGGGTTTGAGGTCTACCTCGCGGAAGGCAATCTCGCCCGTCGGTTGAATCACCCAAATGTAAATCGCGGATTCTCGCGTTTCTTGTTTGCCCTGAATCTGGAAGCCGTCATAGATGATGGAATACTGCACCAAAGTAGCGTTCTGTGCTTTAGCGATTTGGCGGATTTGCTCCTGGTTCGGAGAAGTGTTAATAACCGGATTGGTAGAACCTGAAGATAAGCGTTCTGTCAGGAGATCGACAAACGCACGGGCGCGTCCCCGTTCGGCAATTTCTAAGGCGGCGATCGGGTTATTTTGAGCCACCCGGACTTTTTGTAAAGTTCGATAGGTGCGAGCTTGTCCTTCAAAAATGGAGACTTTATTCGCGTCGTTGGAGCCGAGCATTTGACGCATCGATTCCCAAACTTGAATCGCATTGACGAGCATTTTCTCAGCTTCTGTGGGGTTGCCAGTCTTTAAGAATGCCAATCCGAGGTTGTTGAGCGCCCCACCTTCCCCGTCACGGTCTTTAATTTCGCGGGCGATAGCTAAATATTGCTGTGCATACTCAATGGCTTTGGCATAGTTGCCCAGAGATTGGTAAGCGTTTCCCAAACTGCCCAGTGCATTACCTTCCCCGTAAAGGTTTTTAATTTCACGGGCGATGGCTAAAGTCTGCTGTAAATACTCAATGGCTTGAGCATAGTTGCCCAGAGACCGGTAAGCAACTCCCAAACTGCTCATTGCTGCACCTTCTCCTCGGCGGTCTTTAATTTCGCGGGCGATGGCTAAATATTGCTGTAAATACTCAATGGCTTTGGCATAGTCGCCCAGAGAGCGGTAAGCGGCTCCTAGATTGTTTAGTGCCGCACCTTTCCCCGGTCGGTCTTTGATAGCGCGATAAATTTGGAGTGCCTGTTGCCAGGAATTCAGCGCGGCTGAAAATTGGCTGGTCTGATGTTGTTGAACTCCCTGCTGCAATAGTCGATCGGCTTCGGCTTTACGGGCATCAGTCGTCTGAGCGACAGCAGGCGGTGGGGCGTGGGGAGGCAGGCAAAAGGCAAAAGACAAAAGACAAAAGGCAAGGGGCAGGAGGAAACGCGATCGCACCTTGCGTTTGGTTGATTCGGGCAGTTTTAGCGAGAAAAGCTTCATGGGATTTTAAAGTTTGGGTGGCGGTAGTTGGCGCTGTCCTTGTCGCTGTCGCTCAATTTTCTGGATTTGGATTAAGCGATCGCTCCAGTCCTTCAACGGTTGAGCTTCTGAACTGGCAAGAGAATCGAGCAAATCCAAAACGGTGGACTGATTTTGAGAAGTCCCAGAGGCTTTGAGTGCTGCTGCCAATGCGTCATACCATAGCCCAGCCTCCGCATACAGGTCGCTCCGCTGGTGGGAGGTTGGCGCAGCGGCAAGTTGAGTTTGCAATGACGCAGCAGGCTTGACCACTTCGATTTCTGCCGTTACCACCACATTAGTTAATGGCGTACTCGGATTGCAGACCAACACCACTTGCCACCGATACGATTGCCCGGTCGTCAGTTCCGGCTGATCTAGAGGCAATGCAACCGACATGATGCCCGACTGACTCTGCATCTCAGTTCTGTAGAGCGGTTGTCCCGTGCGAGTAAAAAGCCGGAATTGCAGCGGATGGGGAGTGCGATCGGGCACAAACCAGGTGAACGTTGGACGCTGGGAACTCGTCTGCCCAACATGGCTGAGTGGCACCAAGGGAGTTAATTGACCCGCCGCATTGCGATCGCAACTGTCTCCCCGAGTCGTATTGGTTCCTGTCCCTCCGGGTGCCGTAGGATTCTTTGGCGGACGGTATCGAGCCGTATTAGTTGCTGTCCCTCCGGGTGCGGAAGGTTTTGGCGGCGGACGGAATTTTGCCAGCGCCACGGGTGCTATCCAGCACGACACGCTAACCAGAAGGCTAACCATCAACGCATAGCGACGAATTTGATGCTTCAGTAAATGATTCATCCTACAAATCTCCCTCTCGTTGCCTCTTACGATATAAAGGAATGCTGCACGCTGCCACTGGGCTGACCAAAAACTGATGTAACCAAATGATGTAACCAAGCGTAGTCAGGGTTTGGGTCTAGCTTCCGATTGCTTTCAGTCGCAAAATTTGATTGATCATCTGTTGAGCTTGTTCAGGCTTGCTCTGACGGTCATACTGCTGAACTGCACTTTGAAAATCCGCAATTGCCAATGCAAAATCCTTTTGATCTTGGTAAATCGCTCCCCGCAATCGTAACGCTTCCGCCAGACCACTACTGCCCCACTGACGGTTTAGGGTAATTGCTTGAGTGCAGTCTGCCAAAGCCTTAGAGCGATCGCGCAGGCGTAAACTTGCCCTGGCTCTGTTGTAGTACGCCACAGAGGTCGGCTGTAGGGCAATAGATTGATCAAAGTCCTGCACTGCGACTTGGTTGTGATTCAAACCCATCCGGGCAACCCCACGGTTGGTATAAAGAGCAGAATTTTTGGGGTTCATTACAATTGCCTGATCAAAAATCGCGATCGCTTTCTGGTAATTGCCTTTCATAATCTGAACCGCGCCCGCTTGCAAACTGTCGGTAGCAGTTTGCTTTGCTGATGATGATCCCCCCTTTTGAGCCAAGAAATTGCTTAAATTGCTAGCAGGAATCGCAAAATTAATTCCGGTCGAGATCTTGGCAAGACTGAGCTGTACTACTCCAATTACCTCGCCATCTTCATTCAACAACGGACCACCCGAATTGCCAGGGTTCGTAGCAGCCGTGTACTGCACATAGCCGTCGTCCTCCAGTCGGCTCACAATGCCTTCGCTAATGCTTTTCTCCATACCCAATGGATTGCCGATCGTGTAAACCCGCTGTCCAACTTGTGGCGGTACTGTTCGTAGCTTCAAACTCGGTAATGCTGCGCGGGGTTGAATTCGTACCAAAGCTAAATCCTGTTTGGTATTACGAGAGACTACCGTTGCTGGATAGACTGCACCATCCGCCGTTTTGATGTAAATTCGTCGATATTTGCGAAGGACATGGTCATTCGTCACGATCAGCCCTTGAGGATTAATCACAAAACCACTGCCCTGGCTGCTTGACTTCTGGTCTCCCGCCACAACTAGAACCACCGCAGAGCTTGCCTTTCGGTAAATCTCCTCCGGTTTCAAAGCCAGTGCAGTGGGTACCAGGCTACAAACAGTGGCTAATGTCCCAAGGAGTGCAATCGTCGATCGCCGAAGATGCTTAAGCATAGAGGGTTCCTCGCTATCAAATAGGTTTTGGCTTACGTTCCTTACTGTAGAAAGCAATGCCTTCAGATCCCAGGTCAGCAGCCACAGATTGTCCTTGCGGGAAAGTGCAACATTTCGGCTGAAGGTCTACATCAAGTAAATAACTTACTGAAATACCACAGGAAAATATGCAACAAATTTGGAATTGGATTAACAGCCCGTCTACCACAAGAACCATCGCCGATTAGCTAACCAGGTGAGTTCGCATATTGTGCCTGTAGGAGAATTTGGATAGCGCCGAAATTTGCCGCCCAGTTGTTTGGCTAAGTTTTTTGCAAGCTGCGTTCCCAACCCTGGATCGGGAATCTTGTCTGGCTCTCCCGTGCCGTTATCTATGACGCGAATCACCTGTTGATTTCTTTCTTGAGCGCAAATGACGGTCAGGCGAGTGGCTCCTACTGCATGTTTACCCACATTACAAAGAGCTTCTTCTAAGAATCGGCAGAGTCCTCGTTTGTGTTCTAACCGCAGATGTTGAGTATCTAATGGATCAAATTGAACAATTTTGCATTTGATCGTTTTCAGGTAAGGCAAGTCTCGTTCCAAAGTGCGGCAGTAGATTTTATAGAGCAGTTCATGCAGTGGAGCTTGTAGAGCTAGTTCGATTTCACTACCCATTTGTAAATGCGGCTCATCTCCAACCGCTTCTTGTTGCACCGATGTATAAATTGCCCGCAGTTCTTGACTCAGGCGTTGCAGATCCAGCAAAAAGGGTGAGAGGGTTTCCTGTCCCTGGGCAGTTCTGAGCATGCCAACCAGAGTTTGCAACGGACCACTGTGAATGGCATTGAAGGTTTGCTCGATCACAAACTGACGCTCCTGCAAGCGCAATTGCAATTCTTGTTCGTGGTGGTAGAAGAGGGCTGCTGTCAACCCAATCCCGTTCAGGACAAGAACAAGCAATGCCGGCACGATCGGCACCCATCCACCGAGCAGAATCAACCCATAACTGATGCCGATTAAGCTAACAACGGCAACTCCCAACCCGAACAGAATCTTCCAGGGTGACAACAAGAACCGTCCCAGGCTGATTCCCACCAACCCCCACGCTACAATCCACCCATACTCCCAGCCCTCATTCCAAACCCACAGCAGTGGGCGGCGATCGAGGACGGCACTAATGATTTGGCTGATCGCGTGTGCCTGCATTTCCACGCCGTAAACCCGTCCGGGATTGATGCCTGCGATCGCCCCTGAACTCGCCAAGTCTTTGGCGCTAAATGACATCACACCGATCAGTACAATCTTTCCTCGCAGCCAATCAGGATTCACCTGCCCCGTCTGAATCTGTGCCAGGGAAAGGACGCGAAACGGCGTTGCACCACTGCGAACATTGAGCAGAATCTGATTGCCCCTAGTATCCGCTCCGACATAGCCACCAGAATTCGGCTGCACTCTAGTCAACTCCACATTGCCGAACCGCATCGCTTCAGGATCACGGCTGCCATTCTCTAGCTTAATTCCTTGGGCAGCCAAATATTGCTCCACAACCCGAATTGGCAATGAAAACCGATACTCCTGTTGGGGATTAGGAGCGCCCAACAAATTGCGCCGCTGATACCCATCAGCATCCAGGGCGGTATCGGCAAAGCCGACCTGTTCCACGGGCAGGTCGGGAGGAGGTGCGACGGTAAAGCCGCTGCGATCAGGCAGGGCAATTTCTACCCCAATCACAGCTTTGCTGGTACGAAACAGGGAGGCTAAGGCGGTATGACCTGGCTCCACGGGGACATCACGCACAATATCTAGCCCGATCACGGCAGGGCGATAAGTCTGTAACCGTTTCAGTAAATTGGCAAGATCGCGATCGGGAATGGGATAAGTTCGGGTTCGCTGAATGTCTGCCTCGGTAATGCCGACTATCACAATGCGCTCCTCCCTTGGCTCAGGTGGACGCAGCCGCAAAAATTTGTCTAATGTGACTAGCTCCAAAAACTGAAGTGAACCCGTCAAACGAGCAATGATCACACCAACAATCATTACAAGTCCTGGCAGCGCTCCTCTCCGCCAGGTATTTATCTCCGTTTTGATGGCGCTAATCATTCTCAAAGCCAATTTCTATTAACTCTCTATCAATTCAAAAGTGTCAATCGATCAGTCCTGCTTCTCGTGCCCGCACTTCGGTTTGGATTCGTAGATTCTTGTCCTCGTCCGGATACACCTCTAAAACATCCCGAATTTTTGTCCAATAGTACTGCACCGTGCGTTCAGAAACGTTCATCCGCTTGGCGATCGCGGTATCCTGTAAGCTTTCCTGAAAGGCAAGTTGCAGCACCTGCATCCAGGCGGGTTTAAGTTGCAGCCCATTGCGAATTTCTCTTGGGGTGTAAGTCCGCTCTTGCAGCGCCCAATCCACCATTGTTAGCAAGTCCTTCACGGGCTGACTTTTATCCACAACCGTGAAGCCACCCATGTGGTTGTCGATCGTCGGTTTAAGCCATACCAGCGTGCGGACGTGGGCACTCTGCACCACAAGATTCAGTTTGGGATAACGCTCCATCAGCGTTTTGAGTAATTGCAGCCCGGATTTTGCCTGAGCCGTTTCACCGGTCACTTCTGGCATCACCAGATCCACCGTCACCAACTCGGGGTGAGTTTGCTCCATTTTGTTTAGTGCTTCCTGAGCCGTCTGAGCCGTTACAATGTTCGCCTCTGGATACGCCTGCTTCAAGATACCGAGAGTACCATCTAGAACTAATGCGTGGTCATCCACGACCAAAAAAGTTTGTTTCTCTGGTTGAGGGATTTGGGACATAGCAACTCGCTACAGTAAACGTCGGCTAGTGACACTAGCTATCTTCCTACAATAGAAGAATCACCTGAATTAAACACTACGCCTATTGACGAACCTCAATTGTGGGGATTGGCAATCAGCATTGCGGTAAAGCGCAATCATCTCAGTGCTTTCTTAACAATCTTACCCATGTCTGTTCAGCAGTGAGCCGAGATAGCTGTCAATCAAACCACCGTTTGTTTTACTATTGGGGTTTGTAAAGGCAAAGTAGCGTTTCAGCCTCCAAACTATGTAAAACAAGTTGTTAATCAATCTATGTATCAAAATAGGGTAGGTTCAACGAGTTCTGATACAGTTGCAGTACATTAGAACTTCTGACCATGTTGATTGGGTACGAACGGGTTTCAACAGATGACCAAAACCTGGCGTTGCAAAATGATGCGTTGCAAGGGGCTGGGTGCGACAAAATATTCTCCGATAAAATGAGTGGGGTGAAAGCTGATCGCCCTGGGTTGCAGCAAGCACTCGATTATGTGAGACCAGGAGACACGTTGGTCGTGTGGCGGCTTGATCGCTTGGGGCGATCGCTCAAAGATTTGATTGCGCTGATAGAGGATCTGGAGCGTCGGCAAATTGGGTTTCGTTCGCTGCAAGAAAGTATTGACACCACGACCAGCGGGGGCAAGCTGATTTTTCATGTGTTTGGAGCGTTAGCTGAGTTTGAGCGCAATTTGATCCGGGAACGAACTCAAGCGGGGTTGCAAGCGGCAAGAGCCAGAGGGCGCACGGGAGGACGACGGCAGAAGTTAACGCCAGAGCAGATTGCCATTGGGCGATCGCTGGCAAGCGATCCAAACCGAACGGTGACTTCGATCTGTGAGCACCTGGAAATTAGTCGTCCCACGTTCTACCGCTATATCATGCCAGCAGTGAAGCTAGAACCAACCACCCGAACAACAAATTCTGAGTCTGGTTGCAGTTGAAATTAAGCGATATACATCACATTTTCAACTCGGTTCTACAAGTAGAGCAGGCTTAGTTCTTATTTCTCTAAGTTTTCAGAATTTCCTCAAGTAGTTGGATCATCTCTGGCAACTTCCTCGCGAAGTCATGCTCTTTGGGGGTCGTTGGCCTAAGCGCTTGGCACTGCTTTAACTTGCGTAGAGATTGCTTATAAACATTTGCAGAAGAGACTCCGGGAGAAACCCCGCCACTTGGCGGGGTTTCCTCCTCTTCAGTTAGATAGCGTTCTACAGTTCGGAGTGAAGTTCCAAAGATCACCATGAGTGCAGGCTTTAATCGCTTTTCCCCTTTCTTAGGTCTGCCGCTATTGTCTTTGTATCCTACATGGCGCAACTTTTCCGCGATCGCTAATACCTCTACCTTGGTGTAGTTTTTTCGCTGATCATTCTCAGTCGTCTCGACAGCTAAAGCTAAGTCTGGGTTTTCTTCTGAATCAAAGGGCATGACCCGAACAGGGACTTTTCCAGCAGAAAAATGTTTCTCAAAGATCTCCGGCTTCTCATCCTGAAGCTTCAAGATAGCGGCTCGACGATGCCCCCCAGCGAGTAGCCGGTTCTGCGTGTCTACCACAATAGGTTCAATCAATCCCAACGCAGCAATGGATTCCATCAATTTATCCACATGAGCCGTGTTGAGCGGGCGCGTATCACCACTCAATCGATCGTGAATAGCACGCAAAGGCAGAGTCGAGTCTCGCACATCAATGGACTCTGCCTCTTCGCCTCGTTGGGCTTGTACAGCACGAATAATTTTACTGAGGTCTGTCATGCAAAATTTCCTTTCCGACAGCGGTGTAATCTGCCCATGCCTGCTGAGCACGGGCATCCTTCACTTGGTAAACAGGCACTCCTTCTAAAGCGCTCTTTTGGAAGGCAGCTAGACGACCAATATGAGTTTTGAATAACGGTAGCCCAACCTCAGTTAAAGCCTTCCTGGCTTTTTCGGCTTCCTTTGAGGGGGCTGGCGGGCAAACAGTCAGTAAGATTTTATAGCGATTTTTGGGTAGACTAGACAGGATATTGACCGTCTTTACCATCGCCACAATGCTAAAGGCATCCGTCATGGTGGGAATAACCAGGAGATCGGAAGATTGTGCGAGCGCAGTTAGGTCCTCATTAGAAGGACGAGCAGGGGTATCGATCACGGTGTGTTGCGCCGCTCCAATCTGATCCAGGTCGGTTTCATCCAGGACGCGGAAAGGAGATTCGCCGCGTTGTGCCCAATCCAGAGCAGAACGGTTGAGATCGCCATCGATCAGAACGGTTTCACCTTCTTGGGCGAGAAATGCGGCAAGATGAATAGCAGTGGTTGATTTGCCGACACCACCCTTGAAACTGGCAACAGTAATGATCATGGCGTGGGTGAGATGGTTGGAATCTTCGATATTGTACGGTTGATTGATCCCAGAAGCACAAAGTATTGCATCTCTACTCATGAGGGATATAAAAACCCCGCCACCTGGCGGGGTTTTCGCTGAAAGCTTTGATGGACAATGGTTTTATGCTCAAAGAGATAACGCATGACAGATAAAAAATAATTTGATCGCGCTTAACGTAGAGGAAAGGGAACTCTAAAGAAGTTGACCAAATCAGGCGATCGCTGAAGGAAGTTCCAATGCAAGATATTTATGCACTATCGATCGCGGGACCGTTTGGCTACTGGGTCGCTTCAGCAAAAAAGATTGCTGACGGCATTAAGAGCATTGAGGTTCGTAGCTGGAAACGTAATCTCGCACCAGGCACAGTGGTTTTGATCCATACCAGCAGTAATTGCTCTTATGATCACTACTTTCAACCCTTAGGTATTGATTTAAGCGATGCTCCGAAGTTCTCCATTCTTGGCGCAGTGACGTTCCAGGGCTGCCGTGTCTACGATGAAGACTTGTGGAAGAAGGACCAAAAGCATCATTGCTGGCAAGGTGATGCCGATTGGAAAACCGTTCGTGAGGGCTATGGTGCTCCACCTGTAGGGCATGTTTTGAGCGATCCAATCCTTTTCGCCCAACCGATTCTAGATGTGCCAGGTGAATTTGGTTACTGGAAGCCAAACCCTAAAAAGCCACAGTTTGAGCGCCAGCAAAAAGGCTTTGAAAAAGCCACTGCATTGCTCAAACAGCTTCAGTACGCGCCTGTAGCCAAACCAATTGAACACATTAAGACGCTGCCTAAGTCTAAACCTGATCCAAATAGTCTTACTGTGTACTTTGGACCCCATTCGATCGGCTTTGTGTATCGAAAAAAGGTTTGGGATATTCAAAATCCATCTAAGGAACTGATTAAAGAACTCAGGCAAAAAGCAGAGTATATCCATCCTAATGATGACTCTGTTGGTCGTCTTTATATGACACCTGAAGCAGTCAAAGCGATCGGGAAACAGGCTAATATCTGAAATCATCCCGCATTTTGGGATTCATCCTGGAAGGCTTTGGCAAGGGTGGCTTGTTCTGGATGATCGCCTAAACCGTCACAAACTGGATATTAGGAACGCGATACATTGGTTTCGTAGATTTCTCCGTGGTGATAAATTCATCAGCCTCCAGCAAAATTGCAGCCGCAACGTTCAAGGCATCCAGCCCAGATAATCCGTAGGTGCAAGCCAACTGATAGGCGGATTGGGTGAGTGTCTCTAAATCACTCATCCAGTGAGTTACACCTTGAAAGAAGGCTTCGTAGAATTCACTCTCTAGGGTTTGTTTGTAGCAGACTGATTTTGGTAGAACTTCTAATTTAATAAAAATGCTGGAGCCAAAAACGCGATCGCCATCAGCCAAAATATCCAAAGCCAGTTGAGCACGAGGGGAATTTCCACGTGCAGCCGCAATCAGAATACCTGAATCAATGAAGGAAAGAACCACTATTTGATCGCCTCTGGATCGCCCCGTCGTTCTGCAATTTCCAGTTCTAGTTCAGTGTCACTCAGAAGCGGCACCCCAGATTCAACGATTTTTGCGCGAATAGCCCGGAGTTTTTGCCCCAGTGGGCTATCGGTGTTAGGACGGCTCAGGCGATCAACAAAGGCTAATGCTTCCTGTTGCTTGTCAGGGGGAAGATTACGCCACTTGGCTATCAATAATTCTTCGGTCGTCATAATTTCTCTCCCGATCGCTGCTTTGATTTTACGCCTTTGCCTTTGGTCTGGGTAGGGTTCTCTGCTTGCAACCGCTCTAGCAATGCCGAAGCTGGTTCATCGTTGGGATCTTGCGGGACTAACTCACCCCGGAAGGCTTTGGAGAGCGTGGCTTGTTCAAGCCTGTCGCATAGCTTGCTTGCCTTTTGATATTCCTGCCGCATTAGATCAATTGCTTTGAACAGCTTCTCAACTCGCTGAACAATTTCTTTTTGTTCGATTAGAGGAGGTAAGGGAATAGGCTGACCAGTGATATCCCCAATTGAAATACGCTGATGTCCAGCAGATGACTTAGCGTTTTTCGTTAAAAATTTACGCAGAATCGGATTAGCAAAGCTCACTATAAGCCGAAAGGTTAAGATCAACTGGTTTGGCACAGAAAAGCCGATCAGGATATTGGATTTTTTCTCCACAAAGTTCATGGACAATTGCACAATTTCCTACATAATCGAGACTTCCACTAAGCCTCGTGAAAAGCAACACTCCTTCTTCTAGAAAATTGTTATGATTCAAGCTCTGTTCTGCTGTTAGAAACCTTATATCTTGGAGATCAACTAACAAAGGTCGGACACTGCTTGAACGAAGAATGGGATAGTTTGATTGGGAGCATCCCAATTATGCGAGAACAGTTAAAACGCAAGTTGACCATTGAGATAG
>ENA-OFDP01000856-OFDP01000856.1-metagenomes-genome-assembly--contig:-NODE-856-length-12877-cov-2.898378_pt1 | contig 12877 bp, 9 predicted proteins | sample MGYA00153389_OFDP01 | MGnify analysis MGYA00153389 | reverse complement strand
CGCAGGCGCCACGAAACTGCTGCCGTAACCCACGCTGTCGCCGGCTTGCAGCGATTGCGTGGCGATGAGTTGCGAGCGCAATGTCATGGCCGGCAGCAAACCCCAGTGCGAGATGTCGTGCGCGGGAAAGTCGGGTGCACTGCCGTAGCTGAGGACGCCGGCGCGCACCCAATCATTGTGGATGTGAGCCCCGAGGCCGCCTGCCGGCGTCCGCCCCCCGCTGGGGTCAGGCCCGCTTGGGGCGGCCCGGCGCGGGCCCGGCTCAAGCCGCAGCACCGCCGCGCTGTTGCTCAGGCTGCGCTCGCCGGGCAGGTCGTGGGTGGCGTCTTCAAACACCGCCATCTGGTGCGCCACGCCCCGTTCGCCGTCGGCGTCAGAAAAGTGCGTCATCAGCGAGATCTCTTGCACCTGCGGCAACGCGTTCAGGCGCGCCCAGGCGCTGCGAAACGACGCCGGACGCAGACCCAGGCGGTTCATGCCGCTGTTCATCTTCAAGAACACCCGATGTGGTGAATGCGTCTTGTGCGCGGCCAGCCAGTCGATCTGCGCGCTGCAGTGCACCACATGCCACAAGCCCAGGCGCGAGCACAGTTCCAGGTCGCGCGGCTCGAAGGCGCCTTCCAGCAACAGCACCGGTCCGCGCCAGTCAAGGTCGCGCAGGCGCTGGGCTTCGGCCAGGTCGAGCAAGGCAAAACCGTCGGCGCCGCGCAGGCCCTGGAATGCACGCTCGATGCCATGGCCGTAGGCGTTGGCCTTCACCACCGCCCACACCCGCGCGTCGGGTTGCGCCTGGCGGGCCCGCGCCAGGTTGTGCGCCATGGCGTCGGTGTGGACCAGGGCTTCGATGGGGCGCGGCATGCGAACGATTCTGCCAGCGCGCCCGGGCGCCGAGCGGGTCGTTGCGTCAAGGGTGCGTGCTATAAACCGCCCGCCCCCCGCAGGAGACAAGGCGTCGGCACCCGAGTGACCGACCGGGCCCGCGCGCGACACGATGAAAAAAGGTTTCTCGACAATCATGTCGGCGCAGTTCTTCAGCTCTTTGGCTGACAACGCGCTCTTTGTCGCCGCCATCGAACTGCTTCGCGCCGGAGGCGCACCCGAATGGCAACGCGCCGCGCTGGTGCCGATGTTTGCGCTGTTCTATGTGGTGCTGGCGCCCTTCGTGGGCGCTTTTGCCGACGCCATACCCAAGGGCCGCGTGATGTTCGTGTCCAACACCATCAAGGTGGGCGGCTGCCTCATGATGTTGTTCGGCACGCACCCGCTGATGGCCTACGCCGTGGTGGGGCTGGGCGCGGCGGCTTACTCGCCGGCGAAGTACGGCATCCTGACCGAACTGCTGCCGGCGTCACAGCTGGTCAAGGCGAACGGCTGGATCGAGGGGCTGACCATCTCGTCGATCATCCTGGGCGTGTTGCTGGGTGGACAACTGGTCGGCGCCCAGGTGTCGGCCCTGCTGCTGGGGGTGGATTTTCCGGCGTTCGACCTGGGCGTGGACACGGCGCCCGAAGCCGCCATTTCAGCGATCGTGTTCATCTACATCGTGGCCGCCGTGTTCAACCTGAAGATCCCGCGCACCGAAGCGCCGCTGCAGCCCTTCAGCCGCAACCTGAAGTTCCTGGTGACCGATTTCTCGCGCTGCAACACGCGGTTGTGGAGCGACAAGCTGGGCCAGATTTCGCTGGCCACCACCACGCTGTTCTGGGGCGTGGCGGGCAACCTGCGTTACATCGTGCTGGCCTGGGCCGCGGCGGCCCTGGGTTACGGCACCACGCAGGCGTCGTGGCTGGTGGGGGTGGTGGCCATCGGCACCGCCATTGGCGCGGTGGTGGCGTCGGTGACGACACGGCTGGACAAGGCCACCAACGTGATTCCCCTGGGTATCGCCATGGGGCTGCTGGTGATCTGCATGGTCGTCATCGACAACGTCTGGGTGGCCGCGCCGTTTCTGGTGATGCTGGGTGCGCTGGGCGGCTACCTGGTGGTGCCGATGAATGCGCTGTTGCAGCACCGCGGCCACAATTTGATGGGCGCCGGGCGTTCGATTGCGGTGCAAAACTTCAACGAACAGGCCTGCATCCTGGGCCTGGGCGCGTTCTACGCCGCCATGACGATCTTCGGCCTGTCGGCCTTCGGCGCCATCGCCATCTTCGGCGTGGTGGTGGCCGGCGTGATGGAGCTCATCCGTCGCTGGCACCGCCGCAACACCGTGGTGCACCATGTCGAAGTCGAGCGGCTGCTGGCCATCGCGCGCACGGACCAGCACCATTGAAGACCGGTACGGCCTACCTCGGGCTGCCAGCGCTGGCCCTGGTCTTCAACGCCTTCACCTGGGGCGTGTCGTGGTGGCCATTCCGGGCGCTGCAAGCGCAGGGCCTGCACCCGTTGTGGGCCACGGTGTTCATCTACGCCCTGGCGCTGGCGGCCATCACTGTATGGCGTCCGCAGGCCTGGGGGCAACTGTGGCAAGCGCCCTCGCTGTGGTGGCTGGTGGCTGCGGCCGGCACCACCAACGCCACCTTCAACTGGGCCGTCACCATGGGCGACGTGGTGCGCGTGGTGTTGTTGTTCTACCTGATGCCCCTGTGGGCCGTGCTGCTGGCGCGCGCGCTGCTGGGTGAACGGCTTTCACCCGGTGCTGGTTTGCGGGTGGCGCTGGCGCTGGCCGGCGCGGCTGTCGTGCTGTGGCCCGCGGGCGGCGGGTTGCCGGTGCCGGCCACGCTGGCCGAATGGCTGGGCGTGCTGGGCGGCTTCAGCTTTGCGCTCAACAACGTGATGCTCAAGCGTGAAGCCCATCAGCCCGAAGCCACACGCGCGTTGGCCATGTTCCTGGGTGGTGCGGTGGTGGCCGGCGCGCTGGCCACCGTTTTGTCGGCCCAAGGCGCAGTGCCGCTGCCGCCGGCGCCGGATGTCAGGTGGGTTGCGGGCGCGCTGGCGATGGGTGCGGTCTTTTTGGCCGGCAACATGGCGCTGCAGTACGGCGCCGGTCGCCTGCCGGCCAATGTGACGGCGGTGGTGATGGTCACCGAGGTACTGTTCGCTGCTGTGTCGGCGTTGGCATTGGGCGCCGGCACGCTGACCACGCCGCTGCTGGTGGGCGGCGGCCTGATCGTCGGCGCCACGCTGTTGTCGGCCCGCGCGGGCCACTGACGCCGCCCGGCCCGGTCAGGCGTCGATCAGGCGCCTGTCATGGTTACGTCAAGCGCCCGTCAAGCGCTTACCCTATGACGTTCAATCACCCGCCGCCGGCGCGAGTTGGGCTGGAAACACACGATGCCGGCGCATCAGCTTTTCCAGCACGGCCTTTTGCAGCGGCTTGCCCAGGTAGGCGTCGCAGCCGGCCAGAGTGCCGCGCACCCGGTCGAGTTCGCGGTTGTGCGCCGACACCATCACCACCACCGGCGCCACTTCACCGGCGTGCACCGTGTGGCGGCGGATCTGCTGGCACAACGCCAGGCCGTCCATCGGGCTGTCCTCGCCCAGTTCGACGTCGAGAAAGATGAAATCGTAACGCTGCTGCGACAGCAGCAACGTGGCCCGGCGGCTGGTGGCGGCCATGGCAATGTGCAGGGCAAAGGGCTGCAGGCACCGCTGCAAGAACAGCGTGGCAATGGCGCTGTCGTCGACCAGCAGCGCGCGCAACACGGGCGCTGCGGCGGCACCGGGCAAGTGCACCCGGGCCATGGCGTGCGGCGACACCGGTAGGGTGTCGGGCCCAACCGCACCCACACCCACACCCATTTGCCGGGCGGCCAAGACGTCGAGTTCACGCATCACGTGCAGCGGGTCGATCGGCCGGGCCAGCCAGGCGCGGGCGGCTTCGGGCGGCTGCGCGCCAATGAACACAGTGTGGGCGACACGCTCGGTCACCTGCACCAGTTGCATCGATGGCGCGTGGTCGGCGTCGGCCACCAGCAGCGCGGCCGAATCGAGGTCGGTGACTTGTTCGTAATTCGGGCAGCGTTCGCCCGTCAGCTTGAAACAGGCTGCCAATGCGCTGCGCTCAAAACTGCTGAAGCCCAGCAAGGCGACACGAACAGGTGATGACATGGGCAGCAGGATTTGAGTAATTTTGGATGCTCGCCGGCCGCGCCGCGACTGTCAACATCACAGCGTCGGGCCAGCCGCGACCCCGGCGATAACATCTCCGCCATAGCCCTTCAACGAAAGCCCCGCCATGGCCGCCCAGACCGTCTACGACTTCGAAGCCCTGTCCATCACCGGCCGTCCCGCCCAGCTGGCCAGCCAGCGCGGCAAGGTGCTGCTCATCGTCAACACCGCCAGCGCGTGCGGCTTTACGCCGCAGTTCGCGGGGCTGGAAAAACTGTGGGCGGACTACCGCGAGCGCGGCCTGGTGATCGTGGGATTCCCCAGCAACGAATTCGGCGGGCAAGACCCAGGCAGCAACGATGACATCGCCTCGTTCTGCCAAGTCAATTACGGGGTGAGCTTTCCGATGATGGCCAAAGTCAAGGTCAACGGCGCCGACGCGCACCCGCTGTGGCAATGGCTGAAGGCGCAGGCACCGGGATTGCTGGGCACAGAAGGCGTGAAGTGGAACTTCACCAAGTTTCTGGTCGGCAAGGACGGCCGGGTGCTCAAGCGCTACGCCCCCAACGACACGCCCGAGTCGCTGCGCAAGGACATCGAACGTGCGCTTGCCGCCTGACCAGCCCTGAGCAGCCCTGGAAATCGCATGTTCCAACACCTCGAACCGTACGCCGGCGACCCCATCCTCAGCCTGAACGAGGCTTTCCAGAAGGACTCGCGCAAGGACAAGGTCAATCTGTCGATCGGCATCTACTTCGACGACGCGGGGCGCATCCCCGTGCTGGATTGCGTGCGCCAGGCCGAGGCCCAGATGCTGGCCTTGGGCGCCGCCAAGCCCTATCTGCCCATCGAGGGTTCGGCGGTGGCGCGCACTGCCGTCCAGCATCTGCTGTTCGGCGACGAGCACGAGGCCGTGCGCTCGGGTCGGGTGGCCACCCTGCAGACCGTGGGCTCCAGCGGCGGCCTGCGCGTCGGCGCGGACTTCATCAAGCGCTGGTTGCCCGGCAGCGCGCTGTGGGTCAGCGACCCCACCTGGGACAACCACCGCGCCATGTTCGAAGGCGCCGGCATCACGGTGCACACCTATCCGTATTACGACCCTGCCACCGGCGGCCTGCAGTTCGACGCCATGCTGGCCTCGCTGCGGACGCTGCCGCCGCGCAGCGTGGTGCTGCTGCACGCCTGCTGCCACAACCCGACAGGCGTGGACCTGAGCCCGGCCCAGTGGGATGCACTGATCCCCGTGCTGCGCGAGCGTGAACTGCTGCCCTACCTGGACATGGCCTACCAGGGCTATGGCGACGGCATCGAGGAAGACGCCTTTGCCGTGCGCGCCATGGCCGCCAGCGGCCTGCGCTTCTTCATCGCCAACTCGTTTTCCAAGAGCATGAGCGTCTACGGCGAGCGCTGCGGCGCGCTCAGCGTGGCCTGCGCCGACGCGGCCGAGGCCGCCCTGGTGCTGGGCCAGCTGAAGGCCACCGTGCGGCGCAATTACTCCAGCCCCGGCCTGCACGCCGCCGGCATCATCGCCGGCGTGCTGGGCACCCCGGCGCTGCGTGCCGCCTGGGTAGCCGACGTGGCCGCCATGCGCGGCCGAATCCAGGCCATGCGCCAGCGCCTGCACGCCACGCTGTCGGCGATGCAGCCCGGGCGCAACGCCGGCTACCTGCTCAGCCAGCGCGGCATGTTCAGCTACACCGGCCTGAGCGCAGCCCAGGTCGACCGCCTGCGCGATGAGTTTGGCGTGTATCTGGTGCGATCGGGCCGCCTATGCGTGGCCGGTCTGAATTCCGCCAACGTCGAGCGCACGGCGGCGGCCATGGCGGCGGTACGGGCATGACGCACGTTGCGCGTTATCTGACCGAATGACCTTTCTCGACCCATCGCCTGGGTCAGGTACCGGCCGAATGACTGCATCCGAGGGCCGAGGGCGGCGTCGCAGCGCAGGTGCTGGCTGCCGTCAACGCGCCGTTCTACGGCCTGCGGCAACCGGTGGCCAGCGTCGGCCAGGCGGCCGCCTAACTGGACCTGAATATGGTGCGCAGCATGTGCCTGGAGGCCAATCTCGAAGCCTCGTTCGACCTCCGCCAGCCCGCGCTGCGGCGGCTGTTTGACACCCTCGCGCGCGCCAGCGCTTCCGCCAGCGAGCGGTGCGGCCGGCTGACGCTTTGCAGCAAGACCGCTGACCCGCAGCAAGGTCGAGCAGGCCCGGCAGGGCTTGCGTGCCTCGGCGCTGGGCCGCTTGCTGCTGCACCAGTGGGGGTCTGCCGGCCCGCATCGTCGACGAGGTGGTGGCGATCGACGCCATGTTGGTTACCCCCGGCCGACCCCAAGGGCCTGTCGCCAATCGCGCCGCGTGCGCTGTGCTACCCGTGCATCCGTCTGGGCGAGCAACTGGCCACCGGCACGCTGACCGGTGTGCCGGTTGGTCAGACCGGCGGCGGCGCCGCCAGCGCGGCGGCAGGCGGATCGGAGCGACGGTTGGTGTCGGCTTCGGCCTCGGCGTCGACCGCACCCGCCCAAGCCGCCTGCGCCGGGGCATTCGCTACCGACAGACCGCCCGACCGCCACCAGTGCGCCAGCGGGCGGCCCGCCCAGGTGAGCAGCATTTCGGGTGAATCGGCTTGCGCCGACAGCAGGCCCAGCCAGCCGTTTCGGCCTGCGTTCTTGACGGCAAAGAGCGCGGTATCCGCAAGCTGCACGGCGGCACTCCAGTCCAGCGCCTTGGCGTGATGCGACGCCAGCGGAAAGCAGCAAAACCCGATCGAGCAGGTTTTTGCCAGCCGCGTGCCGTCGGGCAGATCGAAGGGTCGATCGCGCATCGCGGCGCAGGCGCGCTCGGCCAGTGCCGGTGCATGGCGCCGCGCGGTGTCGCGGGCCACCACCAGAAACTCCTCGCCGCCCCAGCGCACCAGGTGGTCGCTGTCGCGGAACACCTCCAACAGCCGGTTGCGCATCTGCACCAGCACGGCATCGCCCGCGGCATGACCATGGCGGTCGTTGACCTGCTTGAACAGGTCGATGTCGACCACGAAGAAGATCAGGTCGGCATCGTCCGGCACCGGCCCGCCCAGCCGCAGGTGGGCTTCATGGCGGCGCAGGGCCAGTGCCACGTCGCCCTCGATGTGCTCGGCCAGGAAGCGGCGGTTGCGCAGGCCAGTCAGCGGGTCGGTCAGGCTGGCATCGGCCAGCGCGGCGGTCATGGCCTGAAGTTCGGCCGTGCGGTCGCACACCAGGCGTTCAAGCACCTGCCGGCGACCCTGCATCCAGCGCGTGCGCAACTGCACCACGGCAAGGACCGAGACCACCCCGAAGCCCGCCAGCAGCACCTTGAACCACCAGGTCTGCCACCAGGCCGGCAACACTTCGACGGCAATGCGTAGTTCATCGGGGCTCCAGACACCGCTGCGGTTGGTGGCGCGCACGCGCAACAGGTAGCGGCCCGGATCGAGGTTGCTGTAGCTGGCCACCCGCATCTCGGCTCCGGTGCGGATCCAGTCGGGGTCGAAACCCTCCAGGGTGTAGGCGTAAAGATTGCGGCCGGGATCGCTGTAGTCGAGCGCCGCAAATTCGACGCTGAAACTGCGTTGCCCGGGCTCGATGCGCAGGCCTTGCACCGGCGGGCGCTGCAGTTGGCGCTGACCGTTGACGCGCCACTCGTTCACCACCACCGGGGGCGCGTAGGCCGAGGCATCGAAGCCCTCGGGCACCACCGCCAGCAAGCCATTGCTGCCGCCGAACAGCATCCGGCCGTCGCGGGTCTGGGCATAGGCTCGGAACCAGCCGGTGCCGAAGTTCACGCCATCGGCGACCGTCAGCTCGTCGAGGCGATCCTGGCCGGGGTCGTAGACCGCCAATTGGGTCCAGATGCGGCCGCGGCGGTCCTGCATCAGATTGACGCCGAAAGGCCGGCTGACGATGCCGTGGCTCTCGCTGACGCGCTCGAACTCGGCGTGGGGGCCATTCCAACGGCGCAGCCGGTGCAGGCCCGTCACCGCGGTGTCCACCCACAGCGTGCGTTCACGGTCGACCAGCAGGCCGATGACGGTGAGGTTGCCCAGGCCCAGGCCGGGTGAAGTCGACACCGCCTGCAGGGTGCGGCTGCCACTGACCATGCGGAACAGGCCCTTGGCGCTGCCCACCCACAGCACACCGGCGTCCGCCTCGGCGATGGCGAAGATCGGGCCGCCCAGCGCCGCGCCGCCTGTCTGCCCCTGCTCCGGCCCCGGCCCTGCTTGAGACACCCGCTGCAAGGCGGCAGCGCCGGGCGGCAGCCGGTACAGCCCGTCGTCGGTGCCCACCCACAGCGTGCCATCACGGGCTGCGGTCAGCGCCAGGGTGTTGCCCGACGTTTGGGGCAGGCTGCGCACCAGTCGGCGCTGCCGGTCGACCTGGTGCAGCACGGCGTTGCCGCCGAGCCAGACCGAACCGTCCGGCGCCTGCGCCATCGCCCCGATGCGCGGGGCCTTGCCGGTCACCGGGTCCGGTGGCAGCTGCACCGTGCCCGTCGCCTGCAGATCGTCGTCCAGCCGCACCACCACGGCCGCCTGCAGCGCGGCCCAGATCTCGCCGGTGTCCAATTGCAGCAGGCTGCGCACGTCGAACGCTGGCAGCGGCCCGCGCCACGGCAAGCCGGCCAGCCGTTCGGCGCCGTGCACCTGGAACGGCTGCGCCTGGGCGTTGTGGCGTTGCAGGCCGAAACCGAAGCCGGCCACCCAGATCGAGCCGGCGCGGTCGACCAGCAGGGTGGTCACTTCACCGGCGGCCAACACGCCGTGGAGGCGCGGGTCGTGCCGCAGCGCTTGCAGCCAGCGGCCGTCGCGGGCGTCGAACAGGTCGATGCCGGCATCGGTGCCGGTCCAGATCACGCCGTCCGGGGCCTCGACCAGGCTGGACACCGCGCCCAGTCGGGCGCATCCGGGCTGCCCGGGTTGCGAGGGGCAGGGCAGCAACCGCCCTTGCAGGCTGATGGGGTCGACGATCGCCAGTTGCCCGTCCGCGGTGCCGACCCACAGGCGGCCATGGGTGCACAGAAGCAGGGCGCTCACCTGCCGGCCTGCCAGGTTGGGCGGCCCACCGGGCTCGGGCGTCGAAAACACCGGTTCGAAGCGGTCACTGCCCGCGGTGCGCCGGCTCAGGCCTTGCCAGGTGCCGACCCACAGCGTGCCTTGGCGGTCCATGCGCAGTGCCTGCACCCGGTCGTCAGGCAGGCTGCCGGGCTGCGACGAGTGACGATGGTGCTTGATGCGTCCGGTGGCGGGTTCGAGCCGGTCCAGCCCGCCGCCCATGCTGCCGGCCCACACCGCGCCGCCGCTGTCCTCTGCGAGCGCCGTCACCGTGGCCTGGGGCTTCCGGTCGCCAACATCGTCGGGCGTGCCGGGCGTGCCGTCCCATCGGCTGACCCGTCCGGTGACCGGGTCATGGACCGCCAGGCCGTCGGACTCCGTGCCGATCCAGAGCCGGCCGTCGCGGGTGGGCAGCAAGGCGCGGATCCAGCCCAGGTTGCGGGCTGCGGGCACGGCGCTGTCGCGCTCGGTCGGCCGGAAACGGTAACCGTCGTAGCGCACCAGGCCGTCACCGGTGGCGATCCACAAGAAACCGCTGTGGTCCTGCGCCATCGTGGCCACCACACCCCGCGGTATGGCGCCGACGCCCACCGGCTCGAAGCGCGGCAGTACCGCGACGGGCCCGTGGGCCGGCGCCGCGCGCAGCACCAACGGCTGCAGCAACCCTAGCAGCGACGACACCAGCGCCAAGCCGATCGCCAGCCGCACCGCCCGGCACCGGCCGGCGGTACTGCCATCGCACCCGGCCGCGGCTGTGGCGGGACGGTCGGTCGAGTCCAGGTCGGTGCCAGCCATCAGATTCCCACGCGCTCCAGCCATGTCGTTCTTGTCAGCGCCAAGACGGCCGAAGCTGAGGTCGGATGATGCTAGCCGCTCTAGCGAGCCAGAAAATCAGGCACAACAGGCAAAACGCCTGATTCGACACGGTGTGCAGAAGCATTGCGAAGCACGGCGAACCCGAACACGCCGGGCGGTCGCCCTATGGCAGCTGTGTTTTTGAACCGGTCGTTCTTGACGCCAGTTTTTGGCCAATCGAATATCCGGAAGTGGCCGAGGCCGCCCTTAGAAATTGGGGGCCTTTCCCGACCCTCAGCGAGCACGGCGTCGTTTCAGCGCTGGGCCCTGCGGTGGCGAGCCTGGTGGCGCTGCCCTCCCTGCATGCCAGTAGGCCGCAGGGCCGCATGTTTCGTTTTCCGGCCCCGCACGCGCGCTCGCCAGAGGCGAAAGGAACTCAGCTTCAGCTGCAGGCGCATCAACGCAATGACTGCGGCTTCGTCCAACGCGAACTGACTCTGAATGGCCTCGAAGGGAGTACGGTCCTCCCAGGCCATTTCGATGATCCGGGACACGGTGGCGGCGTCAAGAGAGAGGAGCGGCTTCGACATGTCTCATGGTAAGCACTTGGCTCGACCGCCGAACTGTCCACCCACTTCGGCTGCGTCGGCTGGTCATCGAGACGCCCGGGCCACGGCCTGCACCTGCGCTTGCAGCCAGCGGTGCGCCGGGTCGTCGTCGTGGCGCAGGTGCCAGATCATCTCGACATGCACGGGGCCCAAGGTCAGCGGCAGTTCGCGCACCAGCAACTGGTCGCGGTAGCCGGTGGCGTCGACAAAGCCCTCGGGCAGCACTGCCAACAGGTCGGAATGCGCCACCACCCGGCCTGCGGTGAAGAACTGGTTCACCGTCAGCACCACGCGGCGCTGGCGGCCCAGGCCCGACAAGGCCTGGTCCACATAGCCGTGCGGCCGGCCCGAAAAGCTGACCAGCAGGTGGTGTGCTGCGCAGTAGGCGTCCAGCGACAGCGGCTCTGCGGCCAGCGGATGGCCGTGCCGCATCACGCACACATAGCGCGTGGTGTACACGCGGGCGTGGCGCAGGGTCGAGTCCGGCCCCTGGGCCACGATGGCCGTCACCGCTTCGGGGAAGAAACCCACGGCCAGATCGGCCTCGCCGGCTTCGACCAGCCGGCGCGGGTCACGCGTGGTCAGCGGCAGCACGCGCAGGTTGGTCAGGGACCCGGTGCGCTCGATCTCGGCCACCAGCGGCGGCGTCAGCATGGCCGCCGTGGCGTCGGCCATGGCAATGCGCAGCTGCACGGCATCGCGGCGAGGGTCGAAGTCCTCAGGTGCCAGGGCCTGCCGCAGCGCCGCCAAGGCGCCGCGCACATGCGGCCAGATCGCTTCGGCCCGCGGCGTGCCTCGCATGCCGTGCGCCGTACGGACGAACAACTCGTCGCCCAGCGCCTGCCGCAAGCGGCGCACGGCGTGGCTGACGGCCGGCTGCGTCATGGCCAGGCGCTCAGCGGCACGCGTCAGGCTGCCCTCGGCCATGACGGCGTCGAACACCCGCAGCAGATTCAGGTCAAGGGAGCGGAAGTTCAGCGTCACAAGCAGGCACTGTCAGTGATATTCACAAACAACATACAAGTTAGTGAAATTATTCACTTGCATCGCATTCGTGTAAACCCTAATCTCCGATGTCCGCCACGACTGACGAGGCCCGGCCGTATGTTCGGCCCGCCCACAAGGATTTTTGATCATGACCACCATCACCACCCTCAACCCCGTGGCCGTTGCCACCCCCCGCGCGGCCGACTGGGCCGCCGACGCCTGGTTGGCTCTTTCGCGCATGGGCGCTGCGCTGCAAGGCTGGGCTCACCAGCGTCACGAGCACGTGGTCGTGAACGGCCGCTACGCAGAGGCCAACCGGCTGCGGCAGGTCGCCCAGGGCTTTATGTCCAGCGACCCGCGCTTTGCGGCCGATTTATACGCTGCTGCCGATCGCCACGAGCGGGCCGAATAAACCCCGGCCGCGCTACCCGCGTTTCAGGCGGCCCGCAGTTGCGTGCCAGCCGGCACCAGCGCCGCGAACAGGTCCTTGGGATCGGCCAGCGCCGGAATCAGCGCCAGCGGGGTGCCCAGACCCAGCTCGTGTGCCATGTCGCGCATCAGGCGCAAGGCGCTGAAGTCTTCCAGCGCAAAACCCACTGAGTCGAATACCGTCACTTCACCGGCCCAGGTGCGGCCGGCGGCCAGGCCCGTCAGCACGCGCCACAGCTCGGTGACGGCAAAGTCGGCCGGCATCTGTTGCAGGTCACCTTCGATACGGCTTTGTGGTTCGTATTCCACAAACACGCTCGCCGCCAGCAACACGCCCGGGTGCAGTTCGGTCTTGCCCGGGCAGTCGCCGCCAACGCCGTTGATGTGCATGCCGGGCTCGACCATGTCGGGCGTGATGATGGTGGCGTTGCATTTGTCGGCGGTGACGGTGGTGACGATGTCGGCGCCGCGCACCGCGTCGGCGATGCTGGCGCACCCCTGCACCTGAAGGCCGGGCACGCCGCGCAGGTGACGCAGCAGCTTGGCGGTGGCCGCCGGGTCGGTGTCGAACAGCCGCAATTCGCGGATGCCCAACAGATGATGAAACGCCAACGCCTGGAACTCGCTTTGTGCGCCATTGCCGATCAAAGCCATGCTTCGCGCACCTGGGCGGGCCAGCAATTTGGCCGCCATCACCGACGTGGCCGCCGTTCGCATGGCGGTGGTGAGTGTGAGCTCACTCAGCATTTCAGGCCTGCCTGTGGCCACATCAGCCAGTACCCCAAACGCCATCACGGTGGACAAGCCGAGCGCGGTGTTGCCCGGGTGGCCGTTCACATACTTGAAGCTGTACTGCGCCGCATCGGCAATCGGCATCAGCTCAATGACACCAAGCGTGGAATGGTTGCCAACGCGTGCACCTTTGTCGAAGTCCTGCCAGCG
>ENA-OFDP01000854-OFDP01000854.1-metagenomes-genome-assembly--contig:-NODE-854-length-12884-cov-4.694053_pt1 | contig 12884 bp, 11 predicted proteins | sample MGYA00153389_OFDP01 | MGnify analysis MGYA00153389 | reverse complement strand
GCTACTTGCTGATTTCTGCCGGCTCGGCCATGCAAATGGGCCTGGCCTTCAGCGGCCTGGTGGTGGTCGGCGCGATGGCGATGTTGATGTACGAGCTGTTCAGCTACATTGAAAAGCACACGACGCAGTGGGCACATCGCAGTAGCAACAACGAATAGTTTGTTGACGGGATGCATCAAGCATGACCCCCGAACAAACCACGCGCCACCTGCGCCGCGCCAACGACGTCGCCAAGCGCGCCATGGCCAACGGCAACCACCCTTTTGGTGCGGTTCTGGTTGCGCCTGATGACGAAACGGTGCTGGCTGAGCAGCTGGACAAACCTTGCCCGCTTAAACTCTGACCATGCCCTGGCACGCCAAACTTGATCTTGATTACCAGCTGGAAACGAGCCGCAATGAGTCAGGCCGCACCGTGGCGCGTCACGCACACACCGGCCCCCTCCGTATCTTGCAAAGCCTGTACCCCGAGGGCGACCGGATTTGCCACAACGTGCTGGTACATCCGCCTGGGGGCTTGGTGGGGGGAGACACACTGGATGTGACTGTTCACGTTGCGCCGGGCGCGCATGGCTTGTTGACAACACCTGGCGCGACGCGCTTTTACCGATCAGAGGGTGAACAGGCTTTGCAGCGCGCGACGATCAGCGTGGCAGCCGATGCGCGCATGGAGTGGCTGCCGCTTGAAGCGATTTGCTACAGCGGTTGCCTGGCTGAAAACCGTTTGACCCTGTCGCTGGCACCAGGTGCTGAGTTGCTGGGCTGGGACATCACGGCACTGGGTTTGCCAGCGGCCAGCAAACCATTTGAAGCGGGCCATTTTTGCCAGCATCTTGAAATGCCTGGCGTATGGCTGGAGCGTGCCAACATCAAGGCGCTTGACACCTTGCTGCTGAATAGTCCGCTCGGCCTGGCAGGCAACGCCTGTTTCGCCACACTTTTTTTCATCTCGGGCAGCAAGCTTGACCGTCAGCGCAGGCAGGCTGCGCTGGATGCAGCCCGGCAGGTGATTGAGGCGCACCCGCTGTGCGCGACTGCGGGTGCTACCAGCCCAGACGGCCAAGTGGTGTTGGTCAGAGTGCTGGCGCCCGTGGTCGAGCCTGCTATGGCACTGCTGCGAAGCGTGCGTCTGGCCTGGCGCAGCCTGTTGTGGCAATTGAACGCTGCCAGCCCGCGCATCTGGTCTACTTGATTCAAACGTTATCGGGCTTCGTCCTACAAGCGCATGGGCGGTCAGTACGCCCTGCTGGGTACATTGCCCTTCAAACATAACGGCGCAGCATCGGTAATCTTCAATGATCGTCCATCACGGGCAAACACAGGAGATCATGATGACCGTCACCCGTCCCCGCTCTAGCTTGAATCACGTCGTAAAAAGTATGTGCGTTTTTTCTCTGACTACCTTGCTGGCTGTCACAGCAACCGCACAAATCGCCTCAGGCACCACTGGCATCGACAACACAGGCAACGCAACCAGCGAAATGGCAGCCTGCAACAACGGCACCACCCAACAAAGCCGCGAAACCTGTATGACAGAAGTGCGCAACGCCAACGCTGCCAAGCGCGCAGGCAAGATAGACAACGCAGGCGGTCAATTCGAAGCCAACGCTATGATGCGCTGCGATGTGTTGCAAGGCGAAGATAAAACAGCGTGTCAAGCCCGTGTTGCGGGATACGGCAGTCCCCAAGGCAGCGTGGCTGGCGGTGGCGTAATCACCCAAGTTGAAACCGTCGTTGTGCCTGCTACCCCTGGTGTGGTGAATATTCAGCCACAAACCAGCTCGGACACGATAATTTTGATTCCAGCGAAGTAAACATTCGAGTCACAAAAGGTACACCATGAACACCATTATTTACATCGTCGGTCTTGTCGTCGTGATTGGTCTTGTGCTGTCTTTCTTCGGCCTGCGTTAAGCGTTATTTCAAGCCCATGCAATTGGCGTAGTAGGTGACAGTGGCGGGCCAGTCTGAAAAGATGCCCATGATGCCGACATCTTTGGCCAGTACGTCGAGCACCTGCATGGTGTCGCCTTCGCGTTTGATTAAAGGCGCTACAGTTTGGTAGTACCAGCCGGGGTTGCCGTTGGCGAGCACACCTGATCGCTCCAGGCTCCAGGTTATGATGGCCAAGCCCGCTTGTTTGGCGTTTTTGGCGTAGTTTGAGGCCACCAGTTTGCCGCCCTCGGTGTCAAGCAACGCAAATATGGGCGGTGCAACGATTTGAATGCCGTCGTTTTTGTAACCCTGCAATTGCGCCAGCGTTGGCAGATCAGCAACTTTTTCAGCACTGTCCAAAAATACCGCTTGCTTGCCAAAAGCTGGTTCATTTTTAACCCAATACAACACATCGTTTTTATTGAAAGACTGCGCAAATACACGCGCGGCGGGCACGTTGGCGGCCTTGTATTCATCGATCATTTTTTGCGCATAATTTTCTTGGCTGAAGCCGTCAAAAGGCATGTTGACGCTGGCTGATTTCAACTCGGGCGTCATCTTCACGCCCAGTCGCGTGAACAATGCAATGCTTTCGGCATGCGTCATCAGCGTGCCGCTTGTGGGGCCACTGTACAAATCCGTACGCCAATTGGCTGTACCCGCCATATATTCAGCCACGGTTTTGGCTTTGGTGTTGGCGGCGTCCATCTTGCCGCGCAGGGTTTTGAACTCAGCCAATGTGATGTCGCTGGTGCGGCATTCAGCGCTGGCAGGCGTATTGGTCACCGGGTCGTGCGGACTAAAGCCCTTGATGCACTTGGAAGCAAGTGACGTCACCAAAATATTGGTGGTGGTGTGCAAGTCATTTTGCGCATGGCGGCAGACCAGCGCTTTGTCTTTGGTGAAGGTCACATCGCATTCCACGATCCCCGCGCCCATGCGGACTGCAGCCTCATACGACTCTTTGGTGTGTTCAGGAAACATCATGGCCGCACCCCGGTGGCCAATTGAAAAATCGGTTTTGCTGAACGGCCCATTGGCACAGCTCTGGAGTTTGTCTTTTAGCGGGCTGGCGGCCATGTCAGCGGTTAAAAAATACGGCCGTTGCCCAACCTGGATGTTGCTGGTTTGTGCAAAGCTGTTTGCCAGAGGCATCAAAAGCAATGCCACTGTGAGCAAGCGGGTGGAGGTCAATAGCATGCTCTATTCCTTGGTAATGAAGTGTTCCGAATCTAATTCATCGACGTGACGCGCTGATGACCGATGTTAAAAAAAGTAAGTGCGTGCTGCGCTAAGTATCTGACATGTAAATGCGTGAAAAGACGTGCAAAGTCACTGGCTAAATTTGCCGGGCTGCGTTGAAATACTAATCTTAAAAATCTGGGGAACAACATCATGACCACGCTAAACCACAGCATCTGGACCGCATACCTTAAAAAACCTTCACCACACCTGAAAGCATATGGTTTTTACATTGTTTTCGTCGTGACGGCGTTGATGTCTGCTGCAGTATTGGTCTCAGCACACGCCTGAAATCTGCGTTTATAAAAAACGCGCGCTCAAGTACCCTTTGCACCCACTAAACTTGGGGTGCCATGTCCACCGCATATCTGTCAACGGTTTTTCCTGCGAGCCGCTTTTGAAATACAGCGTCTCTGTTCGCTCACTCTGCAACTTCACCGCCAAACACGGCGATTTGGACTTGCGCTTTGTGCCTGCACCTTCTGCGCAAGAAGGCATGGCGGGTCATGCGCTGGTAGCCTCGCGGCGGGACGCTGATTACCAGTCTGAGGTTGGCCTAGAAGGTGACTACAAAACATTGACGATACGCGGCAGAGCGGACGGCTATGACCCAGTCAACAACCAGTTGGAAGAAGTAAAGACCTACCGTGGCGACTTGCACGGAATGGCCGACAACAAGCGTGCCCTGCATTGGGCGCAGGTCAAGATTTATGGCTGGCTGCTGTGCAAAGCCAGGGGCTTGACTGACATCAGCCTGGCGTTGGTCTACTTTGACATTGCCAGCATGCAAGAAACACCGCTGATTGAACACTTCACAGCCACCACATTAAAAAACTACTTTGAAACGCAGTGTGAGCTGTTTTTGGCCTGGGCTGAGCGCGAACTGGTGCACCGCACGGCACGCGACGCTGCATTGAATCAGCTGGCCTTCCCGCACAGTACTTTCAGGCCGGGCCAGCGAGAACTGGCCGAAGCAGTTTTCAAAACGGCCAGCAACGGCAAATGTCTGATGGCACAAGCCACCACCGGTATTGGTAAAACGATAGGCACAATGTTCCCGCTACTCAAGGCGATGCCCAAGCAACGGCTGGACAAACTTTTTTTTCTGGCCGCCAAAACGCCGGGTCGCAAGCTGGCGCTAGATGCACTTAAATTGGCCAGCAGCAGCAGCACCAACAACCTGCCACTGCGGGTACTGGAGCTGGTCGCACGAGACAAAGCCTGCGAGCACTTGGACAAAGCCTGCCACGGCGATTCATGCCCGCTGGCCAAAGGCTTTTATGACCGACTGCCGCAGGCACGTTACGCCGCCGTGCAATCTGCCAGCGCAGGTGCGCTAGATAAAACAGCACTGCGCGATGTGGCTTTGTCGCACCGCGTTTGTCCCTACTACCTGGCTCAGGAAATGGCGGCGTGGAGCGACGTGGTGGTCGGCGACTACAACTATTACTTTGACACCAGCGCCATGTTGCACACCATGACGGTGAACCACCAGTGGCGGGCAAGCGTGCTGGTCGATGAAGCGCACAACATGATTGAACGGGCGCGCAGCATGTATTCAGCCGCGCTGAACCAAAGCCAACTGCAAGCCGTGCACGCCGCATCGCCCAAAGCGGTTCGCGCCGTGCTAGACAAGTTGAATCGCGCCTTCAATGAGGTGCATAAAACGCAGGTCGAAACCTTCCTGGTTGTTCAAGAACTGCCGGTTGAATTTTTGAAAGCTTTGCAGCAAGCCATCACCACCATCACAGATTTCTTGGTAGCTAACCCGACGCGGGTCGATGCTGCACTTCAGGCGTTTTATTTTGAGGCGCTGCATTTTGCGCGAATGGCCGACAGCTTTGGAGCGCATTCGATGTTTGACATCACTTTGAACGACGACGCGCCGATGGAAAATGCATTGCTGCAAAGTGCTAGCGGTTGCGCCACCTTGAACATCCGCAACATCGTGCCGGCGCCGTTTTTAAACCCGCGTTTTACTGCAGCACATTCAGTTGCGCTGTTTTCAGCCACCCTCAGTCCGCCTGAGTTTTACAAAGAAACGCTGGGCTTGCCGCTGACAACGGCGTGGATTGATGTGGCCTCACCGTTTTCACACGAGCAGTTGTATGTTGCTGCCGTGAGTAACGTGTCGACCCGCTACAACGACCGTGACCAGTCGCTGACCCTGATTGCCGACTTGATGGCGCGGCAATATGACCAAACGCCAGGCAACTACCTGGCTTTTACCAGCAGCTACGACTACCTGCAAAAGCTTGCCCTGTGTTTTATCCAGCGCCACCCCCACATCGCCACCTGGGCGCAAACCCGCCAGATGGACGAGGCTGGGCGTGAGCAGTTTCTGCGCCGCTTCACCAACCAGTCGCAAGGTATTGGTTTTGCGGTACTGGGTGGTGCGTTTGCAGAAGGTATTGACCTGCCAGGCGCGCGGCTGATCGGCGCGTTTATCGCCACGCTGGGGCTGCCGCAGGTCAATGCCGTGAATGAAGAAGTCAAAACCCGCATGGCGGCATATTTTGAAACGCAGGGCGATGAAGCAGGCAAAGCCTACAACTACACCTACTTGTATCCTGGCCTGCAAAAAGTGGTGCAGGCGGCTGGCCGGGTGATTCGCACCCAAGAGGACACTGGTGTGATTTACCTGATGGACGACCGCTTTACCCGGCCCGAGGTGCAAAGCTTGTTGCCCGCATGGTGGCGGATCGAGCAAATCACACAGACAATGCCTAAAAAGCCTGGAAATACTTCAAAATCGGCTTTTTCAGGTGTTAAATTGAACTCTAAGCCAGTAAATACGGGCGTAAGCAGCTACTAAATTAATAGCATGTCAATCGACCAACCAAGCCCCATAAGCAACCATGATGAATTTTAAAAGTCACGGTGGCAAACGTTCCCTGGTATTGATTTTGCTGATTGCGCCCTGTCTGGCAACCAGCCAAGCCCAAACGGCCAGCACCCATCCCGTTGTCGGCACCTGGAGCTGGACTTTGTTCAGCGGCCAATGCACGGAGACCTTGCAATACCGCAGCGATGGCAAGTTGCTCAGCACCAGCGCAGACTCGGTCACTGAGTGGCGCTACGCTGCCAGCAGCACGCCAGACGCGGAAGGCTTTTACCAGGTGAACGAAATATCAACCCGGCACAACACAAAGAATGACTGCTCTGGCGACGTGGTCGACGAGATCGGTTTGGACGCCACCAAGTTTATTCAACTCAACCCGAGCAAAGACCGTTTGATCATTTGCAAAACGCCGTCGCTACAAGCCTGCTACGGGCCGCTACAGCGTTTGCCTTGAGATTCGCAGTGTGTGTTCAGTGCATATCTTTGCGCGACGTAGCATGCATGCAGTAATCGAGCAGTTCGTCCAACTCATTCGATTTGTCAAAAACCGCATCTGAACCAAGCTCTGCGCAGCGCCTTCTGATGTCAGTGGTGGCATAGTTTGTCAATACCACCACCTTTTGATCGGCATTGCGGTTTTGGCACCCTTTGAGCACACCCAAACCGCTACCTTCCTTGAGAAACAAGTCGACTATGGCCAACTGCCATTTTCCATTGTTGGCGAACAGCCAGGCACTGGCTTCATGCTCGGTTTCGGCAAAACCAACGACTTTGACGGGTGCAATTTCCTCCAGAGTGGAGATCAGATTTTCGCGAATGGTGGCACTGTCTTCAACAAGGTAGGTGATGAGAGCCATGTGGTTTTTATCGTTGTTAGTTTGAAAACTATGCATCATTAAAAATACCATGACTTTGTGCGGGCAACGTAGCTGTTGAACGGCGCACTTTGTAGGAGAATCACTTGTCAAAATTGAAACCACAAAGGATTTTTATATGCGTTCCACATTGATTGCCACCGCCTTCACCGTGCTGGCCTCCGCCAGCTGGGCACAGACTGACGCGGTACTTGCAGCAGCCGCCAAAGAAGCTGGCGCACAGGTCACCAAAAGCGGGTTGGTGTACCGCTCACTGAAAGACGGCACAGGCAGCAGCCCGGCGGCCACTGACCGGGTGAAAGTGCATTACAAAGGCACTTTCCCGGACGGCAAGGAATTTGACAGCTCTTACAAACGCAATGAGCCGACTGAATTTCCACTCAACGGCGTGATCCCGTGCTGGACTGAAGGTGTGCAACTGATGAAAACGGGCGGCAAAGCCAAGCTGACTTGCCCATCAGCCATTGCATACGGCCAGCGCGGTAAAGGCGGCGTGATACCTCCGAATGCGACGCTGGTGTTTGAGGTCGAACTGTTGGCGATCAACGGCAAATAGCCAGTCACCCAGCGTTGACGGTCTTAGAACCTTGGCAGCAGCCGCTTGACTGCCTTGGGTTCTGGGGTCTGGGGTCTGGGTTCCAGCTGCTAGTTTCTGCTTTGTTTTCTGATGCGGCGGTTCGACGCGTTCACCATTCTTACGCTGTTCGGCAGCTCGGTGGCCGAATAGCGCACATCAATCAAAGGGCAATCGGTGCTGTTACCGAACACCATGTGGCCGCCCGGAAAAACAGCTGGCAAGCGTTGATGGATTTGATAGCTCATGTCGATGGGTGGTGACATGTTGGAATAAACAGTCACGTTACTGCTGTTGTAAACGGTAAAGCAGGCCAAGGCTTGAGGTGCGAACAGCGCTGAGGCAACCAGTGCCAAACAAAACGCGACGGGCTGACGGAACCTGAAAATCAACATCTGTAACTCCTTACTTTTTTGCGCTGACGGCCAACGCGCCTGCGCTGCGATGCTGGCAGGATATCAGCTTGACGTCTGCCGGGTCAAGCCTTGAGCCAGCGTTCAGGGTTGCGCCGCGGCCACTTTCAGCTGCGCTAAACCGCTATTTTTTAAGCAAATAATAGCCAAAAACCAATCAATACGGGCGCAAGAAGCTATTTAATCGATAGCAATGATATCAAGGCGTCGCGATCCAGCCACCGCCCAAAGACTGAATCAAAGCCACCGCTGTCGTCTGGCGGTCGGCGCTGGCTTGCACCAACGCACGCCGGGCATTCAAAGCGGTGGTTTGGGCGGTGATGACTTCGGTGTAGCTGACCTGGCCGCTGCGGTAGCGGTTCAGTACTTGCTGCTCAACCTGATCTGCTGCACTGGATGCTTGGGCGCGCAGAGCCTGCTGGGTTTGCAGCACCCGGGTAGCAGACAACTGGTCTTCAACATTTTGAAAGGCAGCAAGCACCACTTGGCGATAGCGCGCCACGGTCTGGTCGTAGGCGGCGTTGGCGCCATCAACGCGAGCGTCCAGTGCGCCGCCCTTGAACAGCACTTGCGCGGCTGACAAACCGAGCGACCACAGCAATGCCGGGGCGCTGAACAAATCAGCCACGCGGCTGGCCGATGTGCCGATAGATGCGTTCAAACTGAGACTTGGGTAATAGGCTGCTTTGGCCACCCCGATTTGTTCGTTAGCACTCGCCACGCGGCGCTCTGCGGCGGCAATGTCGGGCCTGCGCTGGAGCAGTGTTGACGGCACGCCCGCAGGCACCTCAGGCACGGTGGGTTTCCAATCAGGTACGGCCGCTAGTGTGAAGTTGCCGGGGGCTTGGCCTACGAGTACAGCAATGGCGTGTTCCAGTTGAGCTCTGGTGCGCTGCAAGCCGGCCTCATCGGCCTTGGCGTTGGCCAGTTGGGTTTGCGCTTGCAGCACATCGGTTTTGGCGGCAATGCCTGCGGTGTAACGGTTTTGCGTGATCTCAAGCGCACGTGTGTAACCCGCAAGCGTGCTGGCGAGCAAGGTTTTTTGCGCATCTTGCTGGCGCAGAGCCAAATAATTCACCGCCAGCTCACCCTGTGCAGATAACTTGGCGGTGGCCAGGTCTGCTGCGCTGGCTGCTGCTGTGGCTGCCGCGCCGTTGGCTACGCTTTGCAGACGACCCCACACATCAGGCTCCCAGGCTGCGCCCAAACTGGCTTGAAAGTTACTGCTGCTGCGATTGCCTGCTCCCACGTTGGTGTTGGCGTTGGCCGTACCGCCCCCGTTGCCAGAACGGGTTGCTCCACCCCCTAACGTGATGGAGGGGAAAAGTCCGGCACGCTGCTCAGCCACCAGCGCCCGCGCTTGCGCATACGCCGCAACAGCAGCCGCCACGTTTTGGTTAGACACCTCAACACGCGCCGCCAGCTCATTGAGCACCGGGTCATTGAACAGTTGCCACCAAGGCCCGCGGTCCAGCGCGTCAGCAGGAGCGGCAACGACCCAGTCGCCAGCTTCTTTGTAGGCACTGACTTCCGGCACACTGGGGCGTTGGTAGGTGGGGCCGACGGCGCAGCCTGTGATGAGCAGAGCTACAGCGACAGTGATGCTCGAATGGTAAATATTCATAGTGTTCATTCAAAGTAACTCTTGCGCCCGTCACGCCAGGGGGAAGGGCAAAACATAAAGCGGGTAGTCATGCAATGCCCCGTGCCAAATGCAGCTCATGCGCACCACGCCTGCGCAGCTTGTCGAGCAGCACATACACCACTGGCGTGGTGAGCAGCGTCAGCACCTGGCTGGCGACCAAGCCGCCAATAATGGCAATACCCAGCGGGCGGCGCAGCTCTGCACCTTCACCAAAACCAATGGCCAGCGGCAGCGCACCGAGTATGGCGGCCAGTGTGGTCATCAGGATCGGGCGAAAGCGCAGCAGGCAGGCCTCGCGCACCGCTTCAAGTGCCGTCAAACCACGCGAGCGCTCTGCATCAATCGCAAAGTCGATGATCAAAATCGCGTTTTTCTTGACGATGCCTATCAATAGAAAAACACCGATCAGCGCAATGATTGAAAAGTCGAGTTTGAAAATCATCAGTGCCAGCACCGCGCCCACACCTGCTGACGGCAGGGTTGACAGCACGGTGATGGGGTGCACCAGGCTTTCATACAAAATGCCCAGCACGATGTAGATGACCACTAGTGCCGCCAATATCAGCAGCGGCTGTTGGCCTTGCGATTCTTGTGCGGTACGTGCTGTGCCCTGAAAGCTGCCGCGCACATTGTTGGGCAAACCAATTTCAGCTTCAGCCTGCTTGACGGCCGCTTGCCCTTGTTGCAGGGTAGCGCCATCAGCCAGGTTGTAAGACACCGTGGTGGCCAGCTCACCGTCCTGGTGGTTCACACTCGACGCTTTGGCGCTTTCAAAAAATTTGGCAATCGCCGACAGCGGCACCATCGTGCTGCCGGTGGTGCTCAAGGCTTGGCCTGTTGATGGATCACGCAAGGCAGGGTTGACCAGGGTTGGGACAGCAGTGCCCACACCCGTCGCACGCGCAGGCACATAAATGTCTTTGAGCGCCTCCGGGCTTTGCCTGAAGCGTGGTGCGACCTCCATGATGACTTTGTACTGGTTGATGTCGCCATAAATCGTGGCCACCTGACGCTGACCAAAACCGTTGTACAGCGCATTGTCTACATCCCGTGATGTGATGCCCAAGCGCGAGGCCGTGTCTTTGTCAACGGTGACCATGGTCTCTACGCCATTTTCTTGCTGGTCGGTGTCGATGTCTGTCAGCATGTCTTGCTGCTTCATTTGGTCAGCCAGCCGCGTGGCCCATTTGCGCAGGTCGGCGATGTTGTCGCTTTTGAGCGTGTATTGATAGGTCGAGTTGCTGCTGCGCCCACCGCCGCGCAAGTCTTGCACCGTCCCTAAAAACAAACTGATGCCTGTGACCCGAGCCAACTGCGGCCGCAGCCGCGCGATCACGGCCTGGCCACCCACCGCTTGTCCATCCGCCGCCAATGGCCTTTTACCCAGGGGCTTGAGGTTGATAAACATGAAGCCGCCGCCTGCCCTGCCCCCGCCGGTAAACGCCACCACCGTGTCTACCGCAGGGTCAGCGCGCACGATGTCGGCCAGTTCCTTGAGCTTGCTTTGCATGGCCTGAAATGAAATGCTTTGGTCCGCCCGCAAGCCGCCATTGATTTGCCCCGTGTCTTGCTGCGGGAAAAATCCTTTCGGTATCTTGATGAATAAATAGACGTTCATCCCAATCACGGCCACCAAAATCAGCATGATCAACCAACGCATGTGCAGCGCCCAGTCCAGGCTGACTTCATAGCTGCGCAGCACGCGTTTGAAGCTCTTGTCAAACAAGCGCGAGATGAAACCTGGTTTCTTTTGACTGTCCGGCCCATTTGATTTCAACAACCAGGCACACATCATCGGTGTGGTGGTGAGCGATATGACGAGCGAGATCATCACCGCCACAGAAAGCGTCACTGCAAATTCACGAAACAGCCGCCCCACCTGCCCCCCCATGAACAACAGCGGGATAAACACCGCCACCAGCGACAAACTGATGGACAACACAGTAAAGCCCACCTCGCGCGCGCCCAGCAGCGCCGCCTTGAAGCGATCCATGCCCGCTTCAATATGGCGGCTGGTGTTTTCCAGCACCACAATCGCGTCGTCGACCACAAAACCAGTCGCGACAGTCAACGCCATCAGGCTCAGGTTGTTCAAACTAAAGCCCAGCAGATACATCACGCTGAAAGTGCCCAGCAGTGATACCACCGTTGCTACCGCCGGAATCAGCGTAGCTCGTGCGCTGCGCAAAAACGCGCTGACGACCAGCACCACCAATGCAATAGAAATGAGCAGCGTGATTTCAACTTCACGCAACGACGCGCGAATCGAGTGGGTACTGTCTGAAGCCACCGACAGCTTCACGTCTTGGGGCAACTGGGCTTGCAGCTCGGGCAGCAAGGCGCGTATGCCATCCACCGTTTGAATCACATTGGCATCAGGCTGGCGGCGTATCAGCACAATCACTGCCGCATCGCCATTGAACAAACCCAGCGTGTTGGTGTTTTCAACGCCGTCACGCACCTCGGCCACATCAGCCAGTCGCACCGCCGCACCGTTGCGCCAAGCCACGACCAAGCCCTGATAGTCAGCCGCTTTCAGGCCACCTGTGGCGCTGTTGCCCACCGCGTAAATTTGCAAGCGCTGGCCTTTGTCGTCGCTGTTGTCTTCAATCGCGCCTTTGGGCCGGTTGGCATTGGATGCCTGCAAGGCAGCGCGCACATCCTCCATGCTGATGCCGTAGCGGTTCAGTGCAAAAGGAATCAGTTCTACCCGCACCGCAGGCAATGAGCCGCCGCCCAGTTCCACGTCACCCACGCCCGGTACTTGCGCAATTTTTTGCTGCAATAAGCTGGACACATCGTCATAAATCTGCCCCGGCGTGCGTACTTTGGACGTGAGCGCCAAAATCATGATCGGCGCGGCGGCAGGGTTGGCTTTGCGATACGTCGGGTTGCTGCGCAGCGCCGCAGGCAAGTCGACACGACTGGCGTTGATTGCGCCTTGCACTTCGCGAGCAGCCGCGTCAATTTTTCGGTTCAAGTCAAACTGCAGGTTGATGCGTGTCTGGCCGTTGCTGCTGCTTGACGTCATCTCATTAACGCCAGAAATCACACCCAAACGGCGCTCCAGCGGTGTGGCGACGCTCGATGCCATGGTCTCGGGGCTGGCACCGGGGATGGCGGCGCTGACGGTGATGACGGGGAAGTCGACTTGTGGCAGCGGTGAGACGGGCAGGACGAAGAATGCGCCTATGCCGGAAAGTGCCAGGCCTACTGTTAGCAGGACTGTGGCTACTGGGCGGCGGACGAATGGTTCTGAGAGGTTCATTTGGTTCTCAGATTCGGTCTTGTTTGGAGTAAGTTAACCCTTGCAAGCATGCCGGGACTCGCCCCGGCGGGCGACTTACTTTTCTTTGCTT
>ENA-OFDP01000853-OFDP01000853.1-metagenomes-genome-assembly--contig:-NODE-853-length-12886-cov-3.498792_pt1 | contig 12886 bp, 12 predicted proteins | sample MGYA00153389_OFDP01 | MGnify analysis MGYA00153389 | reverse complement strand
AACTCGCCGGCCTCATGAAGCAGGCGCAAGCCATGCAGGACAACATGAAAAAAGCCCAGGACGAACTGGCATTTATTGAAGTGACCGCTGAATCAGGCTCAGGTTTGGTAAAAGTCACCATGACCTGCAAGCATGAGGTCAAACGGGTCGAGATTGCACCCAGTTTGCTGACGGACGACAAAGACATGATTGAAGACCTGGTTGCTGCAGCCTTTAACGCGGCTGTGCGCAAGGCGGAAGAAGTCAGTGGCGAGAAGATGGGCAAGATCACGGCCGGTATGCCGGGATTGCCGGGCGGTATGAAGATGCCCTTCTGATGCCTTGCAGGAAAGTCCAGCGGATAGCGCGAAGCGCGCCGTTGCTCTGTCCCCAACTGACCAGGCATCCCCGAACCCGTTTCCTACGATCTGCGCAGAAAGCAAAATGCAAACAAACGCCCTTGAAGGCCTGACCCAAGCCCTGCGCAAGCTGCCCGGAGTGGGTGCCAAGTCAGCTGCGCGCATGGCGTTTCATTTGCTGCAGCATGACAAACCCGCCGCCCTTCAAATTGCCAAAGCGCTGGAGCATGCAGTCCAAAGCATCAAGCATTGCACGCTGTGCAACACGCTGACTGAGCTTGACGTGTGCAGCACCTGCGCCAGTGCGCAGCGCGACCGCAGCAAACTGTGCGTGGTTGAAACACCTGCAGACCAGGCTGCGCTGGAGCGCACGCTGGCCTACAAGGGGCTTTACTTTGTGCTGATGGGCAAGTTGAGTCCGCTGGACGGCATTGGCCCGCATGACATTGGCCTGCAAAAGTTGTTTGACCGCGTCGTGCCGAAAACCGCTGAGGGTCTTCCGTTACCCGCTGACGAGCGTGAGGTGCAAGAAGTGATTTTGGCGACCAATTTCACGGCTGAAGGTGAAGCAACCGCCCATGTGATTGCCCAGGCATTGAAATCGCGCGGCGTGCAGGTCACGCGTCTGGCGCGAGGCGTCCCTGTCGGCAGTGAACTGGAGTACGTTGACCTGGGTACGATTGCGCATGCGCTCGTGGATAGACGATGATTAATTGCTATGCTTTAAGTAGCTGTTTGCGCCCGTAAAATAAGGCTTTGAAGCCAGAAAGATAGTTAAATATGACATTTGCACGCTTTACCATCGCTTATTGGTGTGTTCTGGTCATGGCCATCTTGCCCATCGTGTGTACGGGCATCGCCAAGTACGGCATGTTCAGCAAGTCCCGTCGTGACGGTGGCTATGACAACCATAACCCGCGTGCCTGGCTGGCCAAACAGACCGACTGGCGAGCCAGAGCCAACGCGGCGCAAGCCAATACATTTGAAGCGCTGCCGTTTTTCTTCGCCGCCGTCATCATTGCGCACCAGTTGCAAGCGCGGCAGACTATGGTGGATATTTTGGCGTTCATGTTTGTCGTGCTGCGGGTTGCTTATGTGCTGATGTATGTGGCTGATATGGCCAAAACCCGCAGCGTTATCTGGGCCACCGCACTGTTGATCAACATCTGGATTCTTTTGACGGGTTTTCGCTGATATTTTGTTCGTGCACGTAACCAGTCGTAAGCTGAACTCATAACTTGAGTAATAACCCGCACGGGATGTTCCCGATGCGGGTTTTTTGTTGCCTTGTTACGCTGTCGTCAATCGCACAAAAACAAAAATATTAGCGCAATGACCTTCCAAGCTTCAATCACACGCAGACACTTTGCAGGCAGCATAAGTTGTGCTGCCGTGGCAATGGCACTACCCGCCGTACATGCACAAGCTCGGCTTGAAAAATCAAAAATCATCATTTCCGTTGACGGCAAAGCATCGTTTGCCTACTTGCCCCTGACGATTGCAGACCAACTCGGGTTTTTCAGGGATGAAGGTCTGGACATCCAGATCAATGACTACGCAGAGGCAGTCAGCGCAACTCAGGCGCTGCTGACAGGCGCTTCAGATGTTTGCTCAGGCTCTTTCGAGCGAACACTGAATCTGCAATCTAAAAATCAGATGGTGAAGGCATTCGTATTGCAAAGCAGAACGCCGCAAATTGCTTTTGGCATATCCACCCGCAATGTGTCGCCTTCAGCTTCGATAGCCGACATGCGGGGTAAAAAAGTGGGTGTTGTCGCGCTTGATTCAACAGCCAGCCTGATGACCCAATTGCTTTTGTTAAGTGTCGGCCTGAATGCCCAGGATGTGAGCCTGGTACCCGTGGGCTCGTCTGGCACTGCGCTCAGCGCAATCCGTTCTGGCCAGATTGACGCGGTGTGCAGTTCTGACCCTGTCATGACCATGCTTGAACAAAAGGGCGATGTCAAAATCATCAGTGACGCACGTTCCCTGCGCGGTGCGTCTGAGCTTTTTGGTGGGCCCATGCCATCCGCTTGTCTGTACGCCAGCAGCGAATTTGTGCTGAAAAGCCCCAATACGTGCCAGGCACTGACCTATGCCATCGTGCACAGCCTGAAGTGGCTGCAAACCGCGGGTCCTGGGGACATCATTAAAGTGGTGCCAGACAGCTACCTGCTAGGGGACAGGGCTTTGTATCTGGCATCATTCAACAAGATTCGCCAATGCATCTCTCTCGATGGGGTTTTATCGGATGACGGACCACTCACGGCTTTAAAAGCACTCAGCCGTTTTGATTCGGGTTTGCAGCAAGCCAAAGTTGATGTGAAAAAAACTTATACCAACGTATTTGCGTCACGTGCCAAGGAGCGCTTTAAGGTTTGAACCTTCGGCCAAAAAACTTAACGCTTTTTGGGCTGTACAACCACTTTGCGACTCGTTGGTTTTACTGTGCTTTCACCGCTGCTTTTGCTACTGCTTTTGTCGGTATTTTTACTGGTGCTCTTACTCGTGTTTTTACCGGTATTTTTTCCGCTGCCAGTCAAACTTTTCACGGGCAAATACAGCACCACTTGCTGCCCCAGCTTGAAAACACTTGCAACACTGGTGCTGTTCCATTCAGCCACATTGACGGAATTCAAATCGTAGCGTTTGGCGATGCTGGCCACCGTTTCGCCTTTGCGTGCCTTGACAGTGGTGCGACGCGTCACAATTTCCGGGGCCAACAACATTTGTGCGTTGTCGGCCACATGGCTGGCAACGTCGACTTCCATTTTCGCGGATCGCGGTACCAACAGGGTTGAGCCCGCCTTGATCAACATCCGGGGCGGAATGTTGTTGACGCTGCGCAAGTCGATTTCGCTCATGCCGACACGTTTGGCAACCTCGCTCACGCTTAGCGTTGAAGGAGCTGTCCACGCCGTCCAGCTGGCGTACTGGCCTTTGCTGTAAGCGTCGAAATTGCGCTGGAACACCAGCGCGTTGTCCCAGGGCAGCAAAATCAGTGGTGTGCCTGATGCAATGATCACAGGGCGGTGCGCTGATGGGTTCAGTGCCTTGAAATCTTCAATCCTCACATCTGCCAGCCGCGCAGCCAGCGCTACATCAATGTCTCGGTTTAGCTGCACCTGCTGAAAATACGGGTGATTGGCAATCAATGGCAACTCGGTGCGAAACGCCTGTGGGTTGGCCACAATGTTTTTAACCGCTTGAAGCTTGGGTACGTACATGCGTGTTTCGGCAGGCATGTTCAAGTCCAGGTAGCCGGTGCCCAAGCCGGCTTTTTTGTTGCGGGCAATCGCGCGACCTACGCTGCCTTCGCCCCAGTTGTAGGCTGCCAGTGCCAGATGCCAGTCACCAAACATGCGGTGCAGCTTTTGCAAATAGTCCAGCGCGGCACGGGTTGACGCCAGCACATCGCGGCGGTCGTCCCTGAAGGCATTTTGCTTCAGGTCAAAATATATGCCGGTTGCTGGCATGAACTGCCACATGCCAGCGGCTTTGGCACTTGACACCGCTTGCGGGTTAAAAGCACTTTCAATAAATGGCAGCAGCGCCAGCTCGGTCGGCATTTGGCGGCGTTCCAGCTCTTCGACGATGTGAAACAGGTATTTGCTGGAGCGTTCGGTCATGCGCTGAATGTAGTCAGGCCGGCTTGAATACCACTGCTCACGGTCGGTAACCAGCGGGTCCTGCAAATCTGGCATGGCATAACCACGGCGTATGCGGTCCCACAATTCTTTGGGCGGCTCGGCAGAGGTTATTTTCAAGCCACTGATTTGGCTCGGCGTGATGGTTTTGAGCGGGTCCCCGGATATTTGGGGTTTGACGGCAGTTGCTGAAGCTACAGCAGCTGCAGGTGCAGGTGAAGTGCTTAAAACCGGGTCTCCCGGCATGCCGGGCTTGCTGGCGCAGCCCGCCAGAAATGCAGCGCAAAGAAGGGTTGCAGACAGGTGATAAAAGGTCATTTGAATTGGTTTTTCCATTGCCGGATGGCGGCAAATACTGAGACGTCGTCGTGGGCTGCTGCATCAAAATGCCGGGCAGAAGAAATGAGTGCGGGTTGGCGGGTGCGCAAAAATGGGTTGATCAACAGCTCTTGGGCAATTGATGTTGGCAGCGTAGGCTGATGTCGTTGGCGCAGATTTTCACAGTGACTCTGGTAGGCAGCCAATGCCCGGTTGTCAGGATCAACCGCTGTAGCAAAGCGCAAATTACCCAAGGTGTATTCATGCGTGCAGCAAGTCACCGTGTTGCCTGGCAAGGCCGCCAATTTATCGAGTGACGCCAGCATTTGTGCGGGCGTGCCCTCAAACAGCCTGCCGCAGCCGCCTGAAAAAAGTGTGTCTCCACAAAACAGCAAAGGCTGACTGTTCATGTCTGGCGTGTAAAAGGCGATGTGGCCAGACGTGTGACCCGGCACGTCAATGACCTGAAAGCTGAGGCCTATGGCGTTGATGCTGTCGCCCTCACGAAGCGGTGTGTATGGCTTGGGTATGTTTTCTGTCGCAGGGCCAAATACCTCGGCTCCCGTTTCATTGCGCAGGGTATCGACACCACCCGTGTGGTCAGAGTGATGATGGGTGACTAGAATTGCGCTCAATTGCAAGCCGTTGTCTTGCAGCACACGCTGTACTGATGCTGCGTCTCCCGGATCAACCACCAGCGCTTGCTGACCGTCATGCAGCAACCACAAATAGTTGTCGGCAAAAGCGGGGATGGGGATCAATGTCAACATGTATGAATATTTTTTCGCTTTTCAGGAGCTTTGAATTATAGATTTGACTGACTGGCTTAAAACCCCACCCGGCGAATACTTGCTGGCGTGGGAGCGCGAGCAATTTGACCAGACTGTAAGCGACATTTTTGGCTACCACGCGTTGCAATTAGGCTTTTCAGAACTGGACGCGTTGCGGGCAAACCGCATGCTGCACCAGTGGATGGCCATACCGTTCTGCGCTAATGCCGCAGACCATCAGACTGCGCTGGACGCGTCAAGTTCCCAACAAAACGCGAAACCCTTGGCTGCGCTGGTGACAGATCCTGGCGCTTTGCCCTTTTCAGCCAACAGTCTTGACTTGCTGGTGCTGCCGCATACGCTGGAGTTAAGCCAGGATCCGCATGCCACATTGCGCGAGGTCGAGCGCGTGCTGGTGCCTGAAGGCCGTGTCGTCATCAGTGGCTTGAATCCCACCAGCTTGTGGGCGATGCGCCAGCAGCGCGCGCATTTTTATCAACGCTTTGGCCGCAGTGATCTGTTTTTGCCTGAAGCTGGCGAATTTATTGGTTACTGGCGTTTGCGTGACTGGTTGCGGTTGTTGAATTTTGAAGTGGAATCGGGGCGGTTTGGCTGTTACCGCCCGGCCTTTGAAACTGACAAATGGCTCTCGCGCTTTGAGTGGATGGACAAGGCGGGCAGCCGCTGGTGGCCGATTTTTGGGGCGGTGTACTTTTTGGTGGCCGTCAAGCGGGTGCGCGGCATGCGGCTGCTGGAGCCCTCCTGGAAAACACGCAAAGCTGTGGCCGCTGCACCTGCCGTGGTAGCCAACAAGGGACCGAATCTTAATTTAATGACCGAACATTCAGAAAAACAAGCATGACAGAGGCGCAACAACAAACACCCTCACAACCCGTGGTAATTTACACCGACGGTGCGTGCAAAGGCAACCCTGGCCCAGGTGGATGGGGCGTATTGCTCAGCCAGGGCGGCGTTGAAAAAGAAATTTTTGGTGGCGAATTGGGTACGACCAACAACCGCATGGAGCTGTCTGCTGTGATTGAAGCGTTGGCCGCTTTAAAAAGGCCGTGCAGCGTGATCCTGTATCTGGACAGCGAATACGTGCGCAAAGGCATCACCGAATGGATTCACGGGTGGAAGGCCCGCGGCTGGAAGACCGCTGCGAAAGCTCCGGTAAAAAATGTTGATCTGTGGCAAAAACTTGATGCGATTGTGGCTGGCAGTGGTCACAAGATTGACTGGCGCTGGGTCAAGGGTCATGCGGGTGACCCGGGCAATGAGCGCGCCGACAGTTTGGCCAACAGGGGCGTTGAGCGGGCTCTGGGACGAATTTAAAAGCAGAATCAGTGGCTTAGTTGTAAACGCTTCGTAAAGCCTTTCGTTGGCAGCAAATAGCCATGCTTGAGTGACAGCACATCAGGCTGGCAACTGCTACATTCAAGTCAGTTTCAATTCGCAACAAATCAGGGTCTCATGGCGTCCAAAGCAACTTATTCCGTCGTAGCAGTCCTTGGTATTGCTGCAGCATCCGGAGCTGCATGGTGGTATCAGCAACCTAAAAATGGCATCACGACCCAGTTGATTGCATCGCCAGGCTCTGTGGCCAGCGCGCCGAAATCGGCTGCCAGTGGGCCAGGGGGAGGCAGGCCGCCATCAGTCGAGGTCGCCAAGGTTGAGGCGCTTCGCCTGACTGACGATACCCAGGCGGTGGGTAGTTTGCGGTCACGCCGGGGTGTCGTGCTCAGGCCTGAAGTCAGCGGGCGCATCACGCAGCTTAATTTCACCGATGGCCAGCGGATACGCAAAGGCCAGGTGCTGGTGCAATTTGACGACCAGTTGCCGCAAGCGCAAGTCCAGCAGGCGCTGGCTGAAGTGTCAATTGCCCAGGCCAATCAAAAGCGCAATCAGGAACTGGTGTCGCAAAACTTTATCAGCCAGCGTTCACTGGACGAAAGCGCTGCCAATTTGCAAGTGGCACGCGCCAAATTGTCACTGGCGCAAGCAACGGCAGCGCGTTTAAAAATCGTCGCGCCGTTCGATGGTGTAGCTGGCATTCGCCTGGTCAACGTAGGTGACTATTTAAAAGACGGTGCGGACATCGTCAACATTGAAGATATGGATGCAGTTTTCGTCGATTTCAGGCTGCCAGAACGCTTTCAGTCCAAGGTCAAACGCGGCCAGACGGCCATGCTGGATTTGGACGCGCTACCCGGCCGTAAATTCAGCGCAAAAATTCAGGCGATTGATCCGCTGATTGATGCCAATGGCCGTTCGGTCGGCGTTCGCGGATGTATTGATAACCGCCAGTTGCAGTTGCGCCCCGGCATGTTCGCGCGGGTTAACGCCGTGTTTGGTGTACGCGAAAACGCACGCGTGATTCCTGAGGAAGCAATCGTTCCTCAGGGCGGCAAGCAGTTTGTCATCAAGCTGTTGGCGGGTGATGCCCCGCAAAGTCGTGTCAGCCAGCGGGTAGAAGTCAAATTAGGTTTGCGCAGCCCTGGCAAGGTGGAGGTGCTTGAAGGCCTGGAGATTGGCGACACGGTGGTGGTAGCTGGCCAACAGCGGGTGCCGCGTGACGGCATGACGGTTAACGTGGTTGACTTGAATGCTGCCCGGCCTGGCAGGTCAGAGCGCCCAGGTGAAGCGCCAGCGGGCGGGGCTTCAGGCGCTGCAAAGCCTGCTGCATCCGCGCCTGTGGCTGCTGCACCTGCCGCCTCGGCTGCGGTAACCCCCGTTATGCCGGTCATGCCAGCAATTGCTGCTTCGGCCGCTGGATCCAAGTTGCCAGGTGCTGGCGGCAAGCCAGCGGCGCAAGCCGCCAAAGGCCCGAACCCTTGCGACGAGCAGACGGCGGGCGACAAGCCGCAGGGCAAGCCATCGCGCAAACCTGCCTGATGTTTGAGTTTCAAGATTCAACGCCAACAAGGGCATTGCCATGCAATTAGCTGAAACCTCTATCCGCCGCCCGGTGTTTGCCACCGTGCTGTCGCTGCTGATTGTGCTGATTGGCGCGGTCAGCTTTAACCGCCTGACAGTGCGCGAATATCCCAAGATCGACGAACCGGTTGTCACCGTCAGCGTGCGTTATGCAGGCGCATCGGCTGAGGTCATCGAGTCGCAAGTGACCAAACCGCTGGAAGACTCGATTGCCGGCATTGACGGGGTCGATGTCATCACGTCTATCAGCCGCGCCGAGCAGGGTCAAATCACGGTGCGCTTCAGATTGGAGAAAGATGCTGATTCAGCCGCCGCCGAAGTGCGTGACCGTACCTCGCGGGTGCGCAACCGTTTGCCGCAGGCTATCGATGAACCTGTGATTGCCAAGGTCGAGGCGGACGCGTTTCCGGTGATCTTCTTGACCTTTAGCAGCGAGACCCTGTCTGCGTTGCAAATCAATGACCTGATCAACCGGGTCGTGAAGTCCCGCTTGCAAACTGTCACGGGAGTGGCCGATGTGCGTATTTTTGGGGAGCGCAAATACGCCATGCGCGTCTGGCTGGACACCGACAAACTCGCGTCATATCGGCTCACCACGCAAGATGTGGAAGACGCGATACGCCGCAGCAACCTCGAATTGCCGGCAGGGCGCATTGAGTCGCAGCAGCGCGAGTTCAGCGTGACCTCACAAACAGATTTGATGCGGCCTGCCCAGTTTGGCGACATTGTGGTTAAAAACGTCAACGGCTTTACCGTCAAGGTGCGTGACGTGGCGCGCGTGCAGGAAGCCGCCGCCGAGGAACGCACCGCTGTGCGCCTGAATGGCCGCGCCGCCGTAGCGGTCGGCGTGATTCGTCAGGCCACGGCCAACCCGCTGGACTTGTCAAAAGGTGTGCGTGAAGCAATTCCCAAACTGTCGGCTGACTTGCCGCCCGGTATGCAGATTGACATTGCCAACGACAACTCAATTTTCATTGATCGCTCGGTCAAGAACGTTTATAAAACCATTGTTGAGGCCGTGATTCTGGTAGCGCTGGTAATTTTTGTATTCTTGCGAACTGCGCGCGCCTCGCTGATTCCCATCATCACAATTCCGGTCAGTCTGGTGGGCACCTTTGCCTTGATGGCGCTGGCGGGCTTTTCCATCAACACCCTCACGCTATTGGCGCTGGTGTTGGCGATTGGCCTGGTCGTGGACGATGCGATTGTGATGCTTGAGAATATTTTCCGGCACATTGAAGAGGGCATGGATCCGTTCTCGGCCAGCATCAGGGGCGCGCGCGAAATTGGCTTTGCCGTCGTCACGATGACAGCAACTTTGGTAGCGGTGTATGCGCCGCTGGCTTTTACGCCAGGCCGCACAGGTCGCCTGTTTGTTGAATTTGCGCTGCATGCACTGGCGATGCTGACGGTGCTGGCGCTGTTGTTGATCATGCGCCAGTTGCATGCTGCCGATGGGGAACGCGTGCAGGAGCGGCGTCGCCTGGAAAGTCAGATAGGGACCCGCACGTCGGAACTGCGCGAGCTGGCGGGCCACCTCGTCGACGCGCGTGAAGACGAGCGCGGCCGCGTGGCGCGCGAGCTGCACGACGAAATGGGTGGGCTCTTCACGGCGATGAAGTTGGAGTTTTCACGCCTGCGCCGCGTGCCCGACATGCCAGCAGCGGCGCACGCCAGGTTGGCCGGCATCGAGTCGCGGCTGAATAACGGCATTGCGCTGAAGCGCCGCATCGTCGAGAACCTGCGCCCGACATCGCTTGACCAGCTGGGTTTGTGCGCGGCTCTTGAGATGCTGTGTACCGACACGGCGGCCAATCTGGGCATTGCGATGCACCACAACCTGCAGCCGGTGCCGCTGAGCAAAGAAGCTGAGCTGACGGTCTATCGCCTGGTTCAGGAGGCGCTGACCAACATCAGCAAGTACGCCCAGGCTCGGGTGGTCAACGTCAGCCTGGCTGGCGCCGGCGGCCCGCCCAATGGCATGGCCACGGTATCGGTGCAAGACGACGGCCGGGGATTCAACCTGGCCACTGTGCGCGCTGCCCAGCACGGTTTGCTGGGCATGCGGGTGCGGGTGGAATCGCATGCGGGCATTCTGATGATCGACAGCTCGCCCGGCGGCGGCACCCGCATCACCGCGCAATTGCCCACAGCCGGCCTGCCGATGCCCAGGCACGATTGAAGCCCCTGCCCCGGCGCAGGTAGCAGCCAGCCTGGCTGGCACGGCATCGTGCGGGTGAGCTTCCCACCGTCCTACAGCCTGACGCGTGGCGTGCCCACTTGCGGCGCCGTGTGGCAGCCGCAGGATCGAACCGCTGGCGATACGGCCGCATCCAGGAGAGCTCTATGTCCGTGCCCCACCCTGACACTGACATTCCAGCGCGTCGCCTCGCCGCGACCGACGCCGACACATCCCTGGCCAGACCGGTGTTGCGGCCAACCCGGCGCCGCCGTTGGCCGGCACTGCTTGCCGCCGCTGTGGTGGGTGCCGCCATCGCGGCGGTGTACGTGTCCAGCCTGTACGACGGCCGCAGCCTGGGCGTACGGATCGACGACGCTGTCAGCGCCGCCGGCAGCACGGTGGACCGCAGCGTCAACAACATGCGCGGCGCGGCGTCGGGTGCAGCCGCAGGCACCACGGGTGCGGCTGAACGCGTGGCTGGCGCCTTCGGCGACGCTGGCATCACGGCCGCGGTGAAGACGGCGCTCGCCGCCGACCCGGGCTTGAGTGCCTTGCAAGTCGAGGTCAACACCCGCGAAGGTGTCGTCACCCTGCAAGGCCCGGCCCCCGATGAAAAGGCCCGCGAACGCGCCGGCGTGCTGGCCGCCGCGCCTCAAGGTGTGCGCCAGGTCGACAACCGGCTGGTGGTGTCCACCCCGCGCTGAGCAATTCAGCGTTCTGCCACGGACAAACGGCCACGCTGGGGCCGGCGGTGCGCCGCGTCTTCCAGGGCGCCGTTGTGGGGTGCTTGCAGCGCCCGGCAGGCTGCGTTCAAATGCGCAGCCGTTGATGTATTGGAGTACACCGAATGAAAGCAACCTGGAACGGCGTCGTGGTAGCCGAGAGCGACGACACCGTGGTCGTCGAAGGGAACCACTACTTCCCTGCCGCGTCGGTCGACAGTAAATACCTGCTGCCGAGCAACACCAAAACCATGTGCTCGTGGAAAGGTCAGGCGAGTTATCACACCTTGTTCGTGGACGGCAGCGCCAACCCCGACGCGGTGTGGGTCTACCCCGAACCTAAAGAGGCGGCGGCGCAGATCAAGGGCCGGCTGGCGTTTTGGAAAGGCGTGAAAGTCAGCGACTGATCGACTTCCGATAGCCGATGGCCGAACGGCGGTGCTCAATTCTTGAGCCGTCTGAACCGTCTGAACCGTTCGAACCATGAACGCCGCTGCCCGCCGTGCAGCAGTCTTCACTGCCAGGAGATCTGCGCCATGAAATCCCTCATGTTTGCCTTGTGTGCGGCCGCAATGTTGCAGCTGGCGGCGCCGGTGGCCGGGGCCGCGCCCGGCTTGCCTTCGGCCAATGTGGCCTGGCTGCCCGCGGCGGCTGACGCCGATGTCGACCGCGCCTTTGCGCAAGCCCGGGCGCAGAACAAGCCGGTGCTGTTGTACTGGGGCGCCACCTGGTGCCCGCCGTGCAACCAGCTCAAGGCGACGTTGTTCAACCGGCAGGACTTTGCCGCCCAGTCGCGCAATTTCGTGGCCGTGCATGTGGACGGCGACCGCCCCGGCGCGCAAAAGCTGGGCCAGCGCTTCAAGGTCAGCGGCTATCCCACGGTGGTTCTGTTCAAAGCCGATGGCAGCGAGATCACACGCCTGCCGGGTGAGGTAGACCCGGCGCAGATGATGACGGTGCTGCAGCTGGGACTGGCCGGTGGCCGCGCGGTGAAAACCGTGCTGGCCGACGCACTGGCCAGCAAGCCGCTGACGGGCAACGAGTGGCGCATGCTGGCTTTTTACTCGTGGGAAACCGACGAGCAGCAGGTGGTGCCCAAGGCTGACGTGCCGTCCACGCTGGCCCGGCTGGCCGCCGCCAGCCCGGCCGCGCCCGCCGGGCCGGTCGCTGCGGAGGTGCCCGCGGTCGCGACGGCGGATGATGGAGTCGAGGTGCCCGCAAGCCCCACGGCCGCGCCGGGTCGCGTCGATGCCACCCCCGTCGCAGGTCCACCGGCATCACGACCGGTCCGTCGCTCGCTCAGCGCGGCCCCGGCCACCAGCACGGGGGAGAGCAGGGTGAGCAGCAGGAAAGCCGTCGCGCCGGTCGCGCGCCACAGCACCAGGCCCAGGACCAGCGGAGCCAGCACCGCAAGGACCGGTACTGCTGCCCGCTCGGGCTCGCCCGGGGCGGCCGGGACGGCCACTTCAACCCGCCGGTGCCCGGGGTCCAGCCGTGGCTGCCGGTGGACGGCCAGGTGCCCGTCGCCGGTCGGGCGGGCCGGCGCAGGCGGCCCGGGCGTGCGGGTCAGCACCACGCGGCTGTCGCCCACGCACAGGATTGCCCCCGGGGGGAGGGCCGTGCCGCCGACGGTCGTGCCGTCGACGGTCGTGCCGTTGGTCGAGTCGAGGTCGTGCACCCAGAGGCCGTCGGCGTCGACCTCGAGCATGGCATGAGTCTTCGAGACCGACTTGGCCGTGTCATCCACGGCAAGAACACGGGCTGATGGATGATCGGCAGGAGCCACCGGGTTGCGACCAAGGTAGAGCTGCCCCTCAACGGCGACCGGCTCGCGACCCGGGATCACCAGGCGCCACTGGGGTTCGGTGTGACGCGACACGCTAATGCTGGTGGCGTCTTCGACGCCCGGTGCGGCAGTCTCGGCGAGCGCAGTGCCGTCAGCGTCGAGCTGAGCGACGGTCGGGGTGGCTGG
>ENA-OFDP01000850-OFDP01000850.1-metagenomes-genome-assembly--contig:-NODE-850-length-12887-cov-6.835178_pt1 | contig 12887 bp, 10 predicted proteins | sample MGYA00153389_OFDP01 | MGnify analysis MGYA00153389 | reverse complement strand
TTATTAGACATCTCCCATAATTATTGTGGAACAGGCATCCTGCCTGTTCTTCACAGGTTTTTTGAGAGATGTCTAATTTTGTCAACCGGCGTTTAAATGGCGATCGGCTTTAATCAAAAATCGCGCTTCCGGGCGCGGTTTGAGGACGACCAAGGAATCACCGAAATTTTGATTAGAGCCAAGAGTAAAAATTCTGTGAATAATTAACATAGACGAACGCCAAAGCGCTATCATCAGTTTGGCGATCGCAGGCTCTTAGGCCAGTGCAATCGGGATCGAAAAAACCAGGCGATCGATCGCGACTCGACGCAGCGACATTCAACCTTGTTCAATGCGCCAAAAAAATTGCCTCAAGCCCGGTAAAATCTATTAGGGCTGTATAAATACAAGGATTGCAATACATTCGATCCTGACTTCGAGCTCCTTGCGCCCCCGTTGAGTTGGGAAAAAAAAATCGTGAAACCAGTTCCAGACAAGCAAATAACAGCCCATTTGAACACCAAACAGCACAAAAAGAACCCTACAGGCGCCCGGACTCGATCGCGCCTTTTGTCCGAGCGATCGCTACTGGTGGGACTGGGTTGCCTTGCCAGTCTGGGAATGCTCAGCAAAGGCATCGTTTCCGCCCAGAGCGAAATTCCGCCAGCAGGACAAGCCTTCGGCGCAGCAGAACTCCAGCCACTCTTTGAAGCTCCTCTTCCGCCGGAACCAGCAGCCAGACAAGTGCAGCGAGAACCATATTCTGCACCGCAGGCAGAAGTTCCTGCTCGATCGCCAGAGTACGCCACCGAAGCACCTCCAGGCAATTATTATCTGCCGGAACCCGCGCTGATACCCCTCCCAGAAGCAACAGCAAAGGAGCCTCCTTTTGAAGCGCCAGTGAACCCAGCTAACGCTTACATCGACAAAACAGACTACAGCGCAGGCGCAACCAATGGCGGCTACCAAGCGCCGACAACAATAGAATTTGCCGAACGATCGACCGGCTGCCAAGGTTCCGTATCATCAGGACAAGGAGTTGGCAATCTGTGCGCACCTCGTGCTGTTTCGCAGCCGATGACGGCAGATGCAGCAGCACCGAACAAGCCGGAAAGTCCGATCGTAGGTGGTTCATATATTGCAACCCCTCCTTCTCGAAATTTGCCACAAAGCCTTTCCGGCAAAACTCCTGGAAGCATTCCGAACAATGTTCGAGGAACTGTTGCCGGAAATAATAGCCCGAATGTTGTCAGTAAAGTCGGTCAAGCCCTTCAACAAATAGGCAACCAGGTTTGGGGGAGTTCAAACCCGTCAGAATCTGCCTATGCACCTCCAGGCAACTCGGCTAACTCTGGATACTCGGTTAACCCTGCATCTTACAGTAGCGAACCACCTCCCAGCATGGGACTCGGGCCGATTCAAGTCGGTGCGGTTAGTGTCAGTAGCGGCAGTAATACAGGTTTCGCTTACTACAATCTCACACCACGTCCCGCAGGCTTGCCTGGAAATGGCAACAGCAGCCTGCTGTTTCCCCTATCTATTGCCGCGGAAATTACTTCGCCGTTTGGGTGGCGAACTCATCCGGTTATGGGCTACGGCAGGTTTCACACCGGAACTGACTTGGGGGCCCCGATGGGAACGCCCGTACTCGCCGCTTATGCAGGTCAAGTTGCAATTGCCGATTGGTTGGGCGGCTACGGTTTGACGGTAGTCCTCAACCACAAAAAAAATTCTCAGGAAACTCTCTACGGACACCTTTCGGAACTGTTTGTGAAACCGGGAGAGTTTGTCAAACAGGGAGATACCATCGGCCGCGTTGGTAGTACGGGAATGTCTACAGGGCCTCACCTCCACTTCGAGATCCGCCAAATGACCGATCGAGGTTGGGTGGCGATCGATCCTGGTTCTCAGCTAGAGTTTGCTGTGGCCAGAATGATCGGCACTTTGGAAACGGCAAAAATACCCAAAATGCCGAACATGGTGGAAATACAAAGCGCTAAAGGGCTCAAGGATTTGGAAAACGATCTGCCCCAGCTTCCACCTCTACCGTTGGGAATGGACATCGAAGTTCACAACCTTCAGCCACCATTCCCGGAACTCACTAAAGCTGACAATTCTAAGCCGAAAGAGTCCGAAGCCGTCAAACCCAAAACTCAGAAGCAAGCTAGCAGGTAAAAATTGGGGATTTGCTGGATAAATTTTTTAAGGGGCGGGCGAATAGCCAACCCCATGAAAAATTTATGTTTTGTACAACCAACACGCGATCTTGTTGCTTTTTGTCGTTACCAGGCTTTTTCCGATCGCGAGGAAAAGCCTATAAAAAATGGTAAATTGCAGCTTATGCTAGTACCGCAGCATTTGTGGGAATTAATTTTATTTCTGATTATTGTAGTCGGCCCGATTCCCTTAAGCTTGTCTCTTGCCTTCGAGAATCAGAACGAAAACAGTAACTATTCATTTCCCCATTTTTTCCTCGTACTCCTGACGGGATGGAGTATTGCACAAGTTTGTACTGGCTTGATTTTGGGAAGTGCCGATCGACTAAATATTTCTGCGGTCATTATAGCAGAAATTCTGATTTGTGCGATCGGCTTAATCCTGATTTATGCCAAAAACCGTAGAGCTTTTAGCTTCTCGCAGTGGCAGATTCCCCAACTGGCGCAACCTCTGGGCAAATCCGAACTCCTCATTATTAGTGCCGCCGCTTTTGCTGGATTTGTCCTGTGGGAAACTCTCGCCACCAAACCCACAACCAATTATGACTCACTGTGGTTTCACCTACCTGCGATCGCCCGCTGGTATCAAACCCATTCATTTACATTATTAGATGCCGCCGGAAATTGGATTTTTGAGCACGAGCAAGCCCGAGTATATCCCTACAATTGGCACGTTTTATCTGCTTTGTGCATACTCCCCTTCAGAGAAGACTTTCTCACAGCTTTTCCCATACTAATTGCCTGGGTACTTGAGGGAATTGCCGTCTATTTATTGAGCCTAAAATTTGGAGCAACCAGAATTTACGCTATGGCAGCATCATCTTTAGTATTGACAGTACCAATGATGCTCAACCAAGTTAATACCATTCATCCAGACTTACCGCTAGCTGCAATATTTACAGTGGGTTTGTATCTCGGTTTATCCTATCATAGCAGCCGATCGCTCTCGGAACTCTCCCTATTTTTGGCTACCACAGGAATGCTAGCCGGAATAAAAATCACAGGATTAGTTTATGCAGGCTCACTTTTAGGAGGATTAGCAATATTAGAAATCAAAAGATTCGCCCTTAATAAAAAATCCATACTTGCTAATTTTAGAAGTCGCCATTTTTTCAAACCAGTCTTGCTGTGCGGCATAGCTTGTTGCCTACTTTTAGGAGGTTTTTGGTATGCGAGAACATTGCTGCGCGTCAATTATCCCATCGGCGATGGTGGCGAGGTCAAAATTCCCTTACAGCCTGTTCCCTTACCATTCCCTGTACCATCGCCAACACCTACCCTACCAGCGTCACCAACACCGACGGTACAGCAGCCAACACCTACGATACCAGCGCCTCCAGCTTCGCCACTTTTCAAGATTTGGCAAAGCACTTTAGCAGCTCAATTTAATCCCAGCAATATTTCCCACTGGCAAACTCTCGGCTTACAAATTATGATTAGATTGCAACTGCCATTTTTGGCGATCGTACTTCAGGTATTAGTAGTACCTCTGGCTTTGACTCAAGGTAAAACCAGAATAATCAATCAAAATAATATCATTTTAATTGTAGTTCTCGCCAGCACCGGAATTCTGTATTTAATTACACCTTACACGTCAGGTACTGCTGGAGAGGCGATCGGTCAACTAAGCCCTATACTCGGTTTTAACCTCAGATACGGATTTCCATTTTTAAGCTTGCTAGGCGTCGCAGCCGCAGCTACAGCAACTAAGCTAAAAACTCGAAATCAAGTTGTTGTGACAGTCGTTTTAGTTAGCAGCATTTCTGGCATTATTAGCAGCACAATTTTTGACATTATTAGAAATGCCTCTTTTACAGGAAACAGTATTGTTTGGGGGAGTTTGTTGATTGACCAGTTTAAATCTAATTTTGGGGAAGCCATCAATTTGGTGATAAAAATATTAACTCCCAGTTTGCTAAATTTAGGAATATACCCGTTACTTTATATTGGATTACTATTACTGGTTTGGATTGTTTCTAAGCACAATCCTAGTTTGATCTGGTTAAAAAAGCTACTCGCTACTTTAAAAAAATCGAGTTACATCATGATTGTCAGTGCCTGCATAGCATTGATAGTAAGTGCCAGTTGGGTGGCGAAGGAAAAACGAGATGTTGCTCGCGGCGAACTGTATCGCGGTATCTACGAATATATTGATAAGAATACAGTTCCCAATGAAAGAATAGGCTTCTTTTTGAGTTCCCGTAGCTACCTGTTTTACGGGAGAAATTTGGACAGACAAGTTTTATATGTGCCCTTTAGAGCCGATCGACTTCCGGCATGGATTGACAACCTCCGCAAAAATAAAATTAGCATTGTGGGATTCGGGCCCCTGACTGAGACAGACGAATACACCAGACAAGCCTTATCTTGGCTGACAAGTGCCCAGGGCCCGCTGGAACCAGTTTTCGGGAAAGATTTTAATACTGAGTCGGTGCTGTATCGCTTGAAATAATAAAACTTATTAGTTATCATGAACCAAGCTAAAACTCTGTTTTCAATTATTGTCCCGACTTACAATCGCCCCGAGAAATTAGCAGCGTGTCTTCAGTCTTTTGTGGAAGTGGAATATCCGCGCGATGGGTTTCAAGTCATTGTCGTCAACGACAGCACCGAAATATCTGTAGAAACTACAATTTCCCCTTTTCAAAATCAGTTGAATCTCACACTTCTGACACAACCAAATTCCGGCCCTGCAAAGGCGCGAAATAGTGGAGCTTTTGGGGCAGAAGGCAAATTTTTAGTATTTACAGACGATGACTGTACTGTGGGGACAGATTGGCTACAAAATCTGGAAAAGCGATTTGTGAAAACACCAGATTGCTTAATCGGAGGTCGAACTATAAATGCGTTGCCGGATAATATCTATTCTACTGCCAGCCAGCAATTAATCGATTATCTTTACAGTTACTACAATGCTATTGCCGATCGCGCGCAATTTTTCACTTCTAACAATTTTGCCCTTTCTGCTGAGGCTTTCCAACAAATCGGCGGGTTTGACACGAGTTTTTCTCTGGCGGCTGGAGAAGACCGGGAATTTTGCGATCGGTGGTTGCATTCGGGCAATGCTGCAATCTACGCTCCCGAAGTTACAGTCTATCACTCCCACGCCCTAACTCTGAGCAAGTTTTGGCAGCAGCAATTCAATTATGGTAGAGGTGCTTTTTTGTTTCAGCAAGTTATCTCGAAACGCGCGACTAATGGGAAACTGCAACATCCGTCATTTTATCTGAATTTATTAACTTATCCATTTTTTCACGCAGCGGGCTTTCAAAAGCTATTAATTGCAGGATTGTTTTTAGTTTCACAGGCGGCGATTGCAGCGGGATTGTTTTGGGAGAAGCACAATTTTGTTAGTAGGGTGCGTCAGCTTTAAGCAGTTGATTATTAATTAAATAATTCGCGGCTGACGCACCCTACAAGAGTTAGAGGGTGCGTCAGCTTTGAGCAGTTGATTATTGATTAAATAATTCGCGGCTGACGCACCCTACAACTCTTTCAACCGCCGAGTTTTATTTACGATCAAATAAATCCGTGCTCTGCTAAAAATCCTGGTGTAATTGTTCCCAAACTGTTCATGGCAGGGGTTTCTTCCCAGGGTTCGGGATGAGATCCCCGGCCGCTGCGGAGAAATTTTGCGACGTATTTGCCGAGAATATCTGCTTCTAAATTTACTAAACTTCCTGGCTGCAAATAGCTGAGGTTTGTCTCGGAAAAACTGTGGGGAATTACGGCAATTTCAAACCAATTTCCGTCAGCATCGCAATCGGCCACAGTGAGGCTGATGCCGTTGACGGCGATGCTGCCTTTGGGAACAATGTAAGGTGCGATTTGACGTTGCCATGCGGAATTGCCTGTTGCTGGGGCTGCAAACCGCATTTCCCAAGAATTGGCGGTTTGGGTGGATGTGGCTAAAGCGCCGATCGAATCTACGTGCCCTGTCACGAAATGTCCGCCCAATTTGCTACCCGCGCGCAGGGAAGTTTCTAGGTTCACCCAAGCATCGGGGAATGAACCCAGAGTGCTGCGGCGCAAGGTTTCCGGGGAAGCGATAGCCACAAAACCCTGGGGCAGAACTTCTACGACTGTCAAACAGATTCCATCCACGGCTACGCTATCGCCAATGGCTAAATCTTGTAAAATCTGATAGGAGTTGCTTGAGGTACAGGAAATTTGGAAGTAATCGTTGCCTAGCGACTTCAGCTTTCCGAGAGATTGAATCAGTCCTGTAAACATAAGTATTTTTCCGTAGTCGATCGCCTATTTACATCAAACCACAGTCACAAATCAGATGCAGGAGCTTTTGCCATCCCTTCTATCCCTATTGTCAATGGAAAATCTCAAATCTCAAATCGACAGTACCCGATCGGTTGCAGATTCAGGCGAAGATCAAGTCATACTGGATTTAGGTCATCTTTATGTCCAATTTCTCTACCGCCTTGCAGTTTTCTAATTCTATGAGGCCGATCGAATGATTGAAATGAAAGTCGCTGGAATTGCCTTAGATGCAGCCACGCGCAGCCCTATTGTCCTATTGAGAGACTCTACTGAGCGACGCGCTTTGCCTATTTACATCGGTCAGGAGCAGGCAAAGGCTATTATTAGTGCTCTGGAAGGCCACAAGCCTCCCCGACCTTTAACTCACGATTTGATGGTCAATTTCCTAGAGGCCTGGAATCTTACCTTGGAGCGGATAGTGATTCATTCGCTGCAAGATAACACGTTCTATGCCGTCCTGATCGTCCGTCAGGGTGAAGTGAAAAAAGAAATCGATGCCCGGCCCAGCGACGCGATCGCCCTCGCCCTGCGGACGAACTGCCCCATCTGGGTGATGGAAGAAGTCGTCGCCGATGCGTCGATACCGGTCGATCGAGATGCTGATGAGGCCGAACGCCGAGCCTTCCGAGAATTTGTCTCAAACCTCCGTCCAGAGGATTTGATCAAAAGAAGTGGCTTGGGCCAGAGTGAAACTTCTTCGTAACACTTATGCGCTATCGACGGTTTGGCAAAACTAACTTGCACCTGTCCGTATTTTCCTTGGGAACCATGCGCTATTTGGCTTCTGAGGAAATTGCTGGCCAGACTGTACGGCAGGCTGTGTCTCTGGGAATCAATCACCTGGAAACGGCCGCTGGTTACGGTTGCAGTGAGGAATATCTCGGTGTGGCCCTAGAAGCTGGGTTGCCTGTCGATCGATCGCGCCTCCACATCACCACGAAAATCTGCCCAACGCAGGATGCCGCTGCAATGGAACGCAGCATCGACGCATCCCTCAAACGCCTGAATCTAGACTATATCGACTGTCTGGCAATTCACGGTTTGAATACTTGGGAACATTTGGCGATCGTGCGATCGCCCACAGGCTGCATGGAAGCTGTACGCAAAGCCCTGGGCGATGGTCGCATTCGGCACGTCGGCTTTTCGACTCACGGCCCTCTGGATCTGATTCTGGCTGCTATTAATACAGATTTGTTTGAATTTGTCAACCTGCATTATTACTATTTTTTTCAGCGCAACGCCCCGGCAATTGAACTAGCCAAGCAAAAAGATATGGGCGTTTTCATCATTTCCCCGGCAGACAAAGGAGGGCAACTCTACACGCCCCCAGAAACTCTCGCACAATTGTGCTTGCCGAGTTCGCCCTTAGAGCTTAACTATCGGTTTTTACTTAGCGATACTAGGATTGGGACACTCAGTGTGGGGGCGGCAAATCCGACGGAATTAGAGCAACCTCTGAAATATGCCGATCGCGATTTTCCGCTCACAAACGACGAAATCGCTCAGTTTGCGAGGCTAGAATCGGGGATGGTCGATCGTTTGGCAACCGACAAATGCAGCCAGTGCTATGCTTGTTTACCTTGCCCGGAAAACATCAACATTCCCGAAGTATTGCGACTCCGCAATCTCGCCGTCGGGTGCGACATGACTGACTTTGGCAAATACCGCTATGCCATGTTTGAAAATGCCGGACACTGGTTTCCCGGTAGCAAAGGCAACCGCTGCACCGATTGCGGCGATTGTTTGCCCCGGTGTCCCGAAGAGTTAGATATCCCAACCTTGCTGAAGGACACTCACCAGCGACTGGGCGGCAAAGCAGGCAGGCGGTTGTGGGATTGAAAACAAGGTGAAGTAAGGAAAAGGTCGATCGAGCTTATCTAAGTGCTGCAATAATTAAGTTAAACTTTGTTTTAAGTAAATGTACGATATAGTCGATCGAAAAACGGCGTTGCTGAATTTAGGTATGATTCACTCGCTTAGGCAATCCCTGAAATTTAGAGGGCAATTCATGAATTGCCCGTACTAAATTTCGGAGGCAAATCATACTCCAAATCAGCAACGCCAGAAAAACTACCTAGTTTGGCGACTGTCTGCGGCAGCATCCCGATTTCGCAAAAAGCGTTTTTTAGGAGTTTGAGCAAGATTCTCCCTTGCGTGTATATCTGCCAACAAGATGCTCCCACACTTGTGAAAGCTCTGCTTAAGATGTTCACAACAAACTTTAAATAGCGGCCGGCAGATGTGAAAACAATTAAATAAAAAAATCTGGTTTGACAGCCAGAAACGCAGTTTTTTTGAAAATACCCCAGTCCTTTTATTGCTTAGTTACGCCGCCTGGAGGGCGAAGAATTTTATGATGAGCGATTAACCGAACTCAATCTAAAATCTAAAATCTAAAATTGATGGCGTTCCAGATTAATTTGTCGTGTGTCATCTACAACCGATTCTGCATCTACTACTATGGCTCAAACTCAGTTAAACGATAGCCAGATAAATTGTCCGTCGCCCTCTAAAAAAGTTGCGAATTCCGAAAGATTCAAAGCAGCTTTAGACCCGTGCACCTACAACTTGTCTGTCACCAGAAAACAACTAATTGGACTGGTAACTTTACAAACAATCTTGCCAGTCGGATTAACAGGAGCAGCACTTTGGCTAACATCGGTAGTTAGCAGCAACCAATTGCAAAATCAAGCTAAATCAGAATTGAGCCTTAGTGAAATTAACTACAATCTCAAACTCGATCGCGCCGCCGACCGTTTGCAAAACTCCTCTGACAGCAAAACGATCGCCCAAACAGCATTAGCTTACAACAGCGGTAATAATATATCAAATTTGCAGAAATCTGTCAAGCAAATTCTGGAAAATGCAGTCAAAACAGGGGAAATAGACAGCGCGACTTTGGTTGAAAAAAATCGCCAAATCGTTGTTAGCGTCAACCCCAACCAGAAGGAAAAAAGTTTAAAATTGCAAAAAATAGTCGATCGAGTATTCGCGACAAAAGAGCAGATTACGGCCACCGAAATTATTGCTAAATCAGAAGTTCAGAAACAATGGCTATTTTTGCCGCCCGGAATAGGCGATCGCCCTGTGCTCATCCGCTACGCAGCAATTCCCGTAAAAGATCCCAAAAGTCAGACAGTGATTGCTGTGTTAGTGTTAGGAAAAATCCTGAACCCAATACCGACAGTTGCAATCGGCGAAACCTTCAATTCACAAAGCGGATATCGCGCTATCTACACACCGCAAGCTGACGGCAGATTTGTTTTGGCAAGTTCGCAAACAAATCCAAAAAACCAACAGTTGCCCGACTTGCTGCGAGACAAATCTCTGCTAAAATCGGCAGTCGCCGCCGATGGCAAATTAGTCGTAGGAAATGTACAAACAGGCACTCAAACTCATGCAGTAGCTGCCAAATCCCTGAACAATTTAGCCGGAAAACCCGCAGCAGTTTTAGTGCATGGCATCCCTAAAACCTCGATCGACGAAGCTTGGTGGGGCAATAATTGGCTAGTGGCACTATCTGCGTTTGCTGTCGCCACACCCCTATTGGCGGTGGCAGTTACCCGCCGGATTGCCAAACCCGGTCACTCAAATAGCTCAACAGCAGACGAAAATTGGGAATCTAACCCCGCTGGCGTTAGCGAAGCGATCCGAAGGAAAGCCCTCGAAGACGATCGCACTTCTGACAATTTATCTAGTAATTTAAATCTGGGCGAATTCGGTTTATTCCCAAAAAAACTGCATTTAGACAATAAATTAACAGTTGATTTTCAAAATCAAAATCTTTCGGGCGATCGTCTTCGAGAGCTTCCACAACGCCCGATGACCGCAAATTTCCCAATCCCCCTAGCTTTTCAAACCCTAGAAGTTACCGCAAACTCGGTTTCAAACCGCCCGGAACCAGCAAATACAGAACAAGAAAAAAGCTCGATCGCCCTAAATCAAGTTCAACAAGCTTGGCAAGACTTAAATCGCCTCAACTTGGAATTGCAGCAAGAAATACTCGAACGCCAAAACACTCAAAAAGCTCTCCAAAAGAGCGAAGCACTGCTGCAAGCGATTTTAAACAACTCAACAGCAATGATTTACATCAAAGATGTTGACGGAAAATACTTGCTTACAAATCGCCATTTTGACAATTTGTTCCACATGGCGAGCGAGCAAATAACAGGTAAAACCGATGGCGATATTTTTCCCGAAGACTCTTCAGCAGCCTTGCGAGAAAATGACCTGAAAGTTCTCGAAGCCTGTTCGCCCCTAAGCATGGAAGAAGTCATCCCTCAAGACGATGGGCTGCATACTTATATTTCTCTCAAATTTCCCCTCTGCAACTCCAAAGGTATAGCTTATGCAGTCGGTACAATTTCTACAGATGTGAGCAAGCGCAAACTTGCCGAACTCACTCTCAAAAAAGCTAAAGCAGAACTAGAAATAGAAGTCGAACAGCGCACTCTATTTCTCACGCAAACCAACGAACTTTTGCAGTTTGAACTCGCAGCTAAAGTCCGCGGCGCCATCGCCGTCAGGCAAATGAGCGCTCAGGTAGCCCGACACGCCAGAACAGTTGACGGCATTCTCGGCGCTTCTGTTGACCTAATTTTTCTAGTTGACCGATCGGGAAAATACACCTATGTCAGCCGCACGGCCGCTCAAGCTGGTGGCATGAGTGCTAGAGAAATGATCGGCAAAACCTGGCAGGAATTAGGCTGGTCACCACAAATTATGCAGCGGGTTCACCAAGAATGCGACGGCGTATTTAACACCGCCGAGTCCGTCAAAGGCGAAGTAATCGTCCCCACCGCAATCTGGGGAACCCGCGACTACGAGTACATTCTCAGCCCGGTTTGTGGGACAGACGGCAGCGTCGAAGCGGTGGTGGCCACACTGCGGGATATCACCGATCGCAAAGACGCCGAGGAAGCGTGGCAATTGGCAAAAGAAGCCGCCGAACTCGCCAACCGCGCCAAGAGTGCTTTTCTGGCAAACATGAGCCACGAGTTGCGTACTCCGCTGAATGCGATTATCGGCTACAGCGATATGCTGGTGGAAGATGCCGAAGAGTTGGGCAATTTAGAGGTTGTCTCGGATTTAGACAAAATTCGCACTGCTGGGAAACACTTGCTGCGGCTGATTGACGACATTCTCGACATTTCTAAAATTGAAGCTGACAAGATGGAGATTTATCTCGAAAGCTTCGATGTTGGTGGCTTAATCGAGGAGGTGGCAACAACTATCAAACCGTTGATGGATAAAAACACTAATACCTTGCAAGTTTTGAGTGCTGACAATATCGGCGCTATGCACGGCGATTTGATGAAAGTGCGGCAGGTAATTTTGAATCTGCTCAGCAATGCTGCTAAATTTTCTACTCACGGGGCGATCGTACTTACTGTCGAAAGAATTACCAGCGAAGAATTAAAAAATAAATATCAACCGAGAGTTGCTCAAATGTTAATTTTGGATTCAGACTTTTTAATTTTCCGAGTGACGGACATGGGCATCGGCATGACACAAGAGCAGCAAGAGCGACTATTCCAACCTTTCACTCAAGCCGACAATTCAACTACTCGCAAGTACGGCGGTACTGGTTTGGGACTGACTATCAGCCAGCGTTTCTGTCAGATGATGGGCGGCGATATTGAAGTTACTAGCGAGTTAAATTGCGGTTCTACTTTTACTGCTTTTCTGCCTGCTTCCTTGTTTAGGCGATCGGAATTTTAACATTTATGCGAAATATGTAAGAAAGAAAACAATAATTATGAAATACGATGTTGAGACCTGCAATAATTGCATTTTGACAAAAAGTTTATTTTTGTTCCTGATAGCTGGTTCTGCGTGCGTCGGAGCCTTGCTGTGGGGACAACCGATGGCATATTCCCAGCAGCCGGCTTGCCCGACTGGCAATGCAAATCTGCCATCGCCTCCGCTTTCGCAAACCGCAAAAAGCGTGCCGAGTCTGTGGTTAGCTCAAAAACAGTTTGGTGGCAAATTGCTCGATCGCTGGTTTATCGATCGCAGCAACACCTGGGTTATCATCATCGTCAACCGCCAACTTTGGAGTTTGCTCGATTATATGGAACGCTATCAGTTTGTTAACCGCTTCGGCACTGCTTCCAGCGAATACGGTTACAATCTGCGAGTTTGCAACCGTCAAGGCACTGCTTTGGCAGTTTATTCGTGCAAGGGCGATCGGCTAAGCTGTAAAATAGACTTAGAATCTCTCTCAAATCCCGGTCTTCGAGGAAAGTTGAAAGGATTTTAGTAGGGTGCGTCAGCAGCGAGTTATGTTTTGGATAATCGATAAATCAAGAGCTAATATCAAATCCGGTAGCATCGGAATTATTAGTGGCCGAAATCAGGAGACGGCAGTGCCGTGTCCCTACCGAAAATAATATTGTAGGGACACGGCACTGCCGT
>ENA-OFDP01000849-OFDP01000849.1-metagenomes-genome-assembly--contig:-NODE-849-length-12897-cov-2.953590_pt1 | contig 12897 bp, 11 predicted proteins | sample MGYA00153389_OFDP01 | MGnify analysis MGYA00153389 | reverse complement strand
TGCGCGGCTGACAGCAGCCCCTGCGGGCTGGTCACCTCAATCATCGGCGTGTGCCCAATGTCCAGCCCCGGGGGAAGCTGCCGAATGCCAGGCAGCTTGTGGGTATCGGCGTGCTTCTGGAGAAAGAACTGGCCGTCCACCCCGGCCGGCGCGCGCAGCAGCGACACCGGACGGCCCGACAGGTGCTTCAACATCAAGTCGCCCACCAGGCCGTAATAGCGATGTAGTTCAATCTTTGTGGTGCCGGTGCTGGCATCGATCACGCGCTCGGGGTTGGTCACCAGCGGCTGGCTGGACAAGGCGTGTGCACCGGTGGCGCGGCTGGGTCTCAGCGCCGCCGCAAGCGGTGCAGGCGGTGCAGGCAGCGCCCTTTCACGCACAACGGCGCTGGCAGCCTTGTCGTCGCGCAAACCGCGAAACACCGCGTGGCGGATGTGACTTGCGCGTGTCCATTCCCCGAAGCTCACCTCGGCCACCAGCGTTGGCTCGGCCCAGTGCGGCTTGCCTTCAAATTTGGTGCCGGCCGCGAAGGGGCTGCTGGTGCGTGCCAGCGCATCAAGGCTCGTCTTGATGTCTTTCAAGGCCTTTTGGCTGAAGCCGGTGCCGACATCGCCTGCGTAAAGCAACCGGCCCTGCGCGTCGTGCACACCCAGCAGCAACGCCCCGAATCCAGCCCGCGCGCCACGAGGCGCGGTGTAACCGCCGATCACAAATTCCTGCCGCTGGCTGCACTTCAGCTTGATCCAGTCGGGCGACCTGGACGACCGGTATGGCGCGCTGCGGCGTTTGGCAATCACGCCCTCCAGGCCCAGCTTGCACGCAGAGGTGACCACGCTGTCCGGCGCGGCTGAAAATTCTTCGCTGAAGCGAATCTGCTCCGAGGGCGTCGCTGCCAGCACCTGCTGCAACAGCTCGCGCCGCTGCTGCAACGGCACCCTGCGCAGGTCGTGCCCTGAAAAGTAAGGCAAATCAAAAAGGTACAGCACCACCTCGTGCGTGCGCTGGGTGTCGAACGCCTGCTGCAGCGCGCCGAAGTCCGGAACGCCGGCTTCGTTGGGGACGACGACTTCACCGTCGTACCAACCGGGCGGCAACGCCAGCGCTTCCATGCTTTGCTGCAGGGCGCGCAGTTTTGCTGTCCAGTCATGCCCGTTGCGTGAGAAGAACCGCGCACCCGACTCATCAATGCGCACCAGCATTCGGTAGCCATCAAACTTGATCTCGTACAGCCAGTCCTCGGGGCTTGGCAGCGGGCCGACCGCGAGCGTGGCCAATTGCGGTGACAGCGACGGCGGCAGGGCCACAGGCCTCGCTTCCGGTGGCAGCTTGGCAACGTTGGCAGAACCGGCGGCCGCACCGACAGCACCTACGGCGGCGGACACACGGCTCGCCGGCGGACCGAGCGCCTTGACGCTGGCGGGCAGTTCATCAACAACGCTGAACTCAACTTCAGCGCGCGCAAAACTGTCTTTTTCCTTGATCAACAGCCAAGGGGGCTGCTTTTCCCGCGTGCCCTTCATGCGCACCAGCACCCACTTTCCATGCAGCTTGTGGCCGTGCAATTCGAACTTCAGGTTGCCGTCGCTGTAGCCCTGCCTGGCGTCGTGCAGCGGCGTCCACGTACCGACATCCCAGACGACCACCTTGCCGGCGCCGTACTGCTTGGCAGGCACCGTGCCTTCAAATGCTGCATAACTCAGTGGGTGGTCTTCCACCTGCACAGCCATGCGCTTGACCTTGGGGTCCAGGCTGGGACCCTTGGGGACGGCCCAGCTTTTCAGAGTGCCGTCCAGTTCCAGCCTGAAGTCGTAATGCAAGTTGCTGGACCAGTGCTTCTGAACCACGAAGACCCAATGGGCAACAACTCCGGGGCCGGTTCCCTCGGGCTCTGGCGTCAGCAAAAAGTTTCGCTTCGCGTTGTAAGCGCGCAAGGAGTCGCCGGTGCGCAAGACCAAATTCATAGTTGATGCTGTCGGTGCGACGGGCAACCTGACGTGGGATTACACCTCTGGCCGAGGTAGGCGCTTATCGCTTGCAATCGTTGGAAACGGCCTCATGCTTGCGACTCAAGGTTGCCAGTGAACGCGCAAGCAACGAAAGGCTCCGTTACGAAACGCCAAGATAGCGACGGAGATTCTGTTCGCTTGCGTACAGACCGAGCGGGCGCTACTGATAAGACTATGGGTCTCGGGTTCCTGCTCGTGTTTCGGGGATAGCGCCATGGTTACTGCAACAGTTGATGGCCCTGCCGCTCCGCAATGAATGCGATGTCAGAAGGCGAATCCCTGCTTCCCCCTCAACTCAGCAGCCGTGAACTGGCTGCTTGGTTTGCGTTGTCGGCCCAGGCGGCTGGCAACGTTGATTCGGTGGTGTCTTCAATCATCGCCACGTGCCAAGACGTTGATGCCGCCCTGACCCCAATCATCGGACCGCGCGGCGTGGCTGCGCTGTTCAATCGCAGCATCCAGCTCGCTGGCCTTACCCAGCCCTTGCTGGCGGGCACCCAGTCCGCGACGCCCACCACCATGGATCTGGCTTTGCTCAAGGCGCAGCTTGCCGGGCAAGACCCCGCCGAGGCCGCCGCCGCGGGTGCAGCGCTGTTGCACACTTTCCAAGAACTGCTGGGCACGCTGATCGGCGTTTCGCTCACCGAGCAGTTGCTGCATCGGGTTTGGTCCCCGATGTTGGGCGGCCAATCCCAGGACCCGAAACCATGAGCTCCAAAGTTGTCATCCAACGGCTTTCTACCGGCGTTCCCGGGCTCGACGAGGTGCTGGGCGGCGGACTGCCCGAGTTTTCATTCAATCTCATCGCCGGCTTGCCTGGTTGCGGCAAGACCACGCTGGCGCACCAGATCATGTTTGCGCTGGCCACGCCAGAGCGGTCAGCGATCTACTTCACCGTGCTGGGCGAGCCGCCGCTGAAGATGCTGCGCTACCAACAGCAGTTCTCTTTCTTCCGCACTGAAGCCGTCAATCGATCTGTTCGTTTCATCAACCTGTCCCAAGATGCTTTGGCTGGCGAGCTCGACCGGGCGCTACAGCGCATCGCTGACGAAGTCACGCAGCACAGACCGGCGCTGGTGTTCGTCGATTCCTTTCGCTCGGTGGTGCTCGCCAGCGAAGGTCAAGGCCAGCGGCACCACAGCCTTCAGCAATTCGTGCAGCAGCTGGGCATGGTGTTGACGAGTTGGCAGGCCACGACCTTTTTGATTGGCGAATACTTCGACGAAAAAGATGCCAACCCGGTGTTTGCCATCTCTGACGGTCTGATCTGGCTGCGCCAGAGCGTGCATCGCAACTCGATGGTGCGCAAGATGGAGGTCTTGAAGATGCGCGGCCAGGACAGCCTGCCAGGGCTGCACAGCTTTCGTATTAGCGACGACGGCTTCCAGGTGTACCCACCCGCCGGCATTGGCGCGCACAAAACGGCCGATGCGGCAACCGCACTGGATGATGCGTCCCATCAGATATCAACGGCATTGGCTGCGCCCCGCCTCAAGATGGGAGTGCCGGGCCTTGATGCCATGCTCGGCGGTGGCCTGCCGCGCGGGTATTCGCTGCTGGTGGCCGGCCCGTCAGGCTCGGGCAAGAGCATCCTGGCGGCCGCCTTCCTGGCCGAGGGTGCGCGTTCGGGAGAAACCGGTGTCATCGTGGCTTTCGAACAGGATCCGAATCGTTCGCGCGGTCGCATCGTGGCCGACCTGATCCAGGCCGGCACCGTCGGCCTTGTCAACAACCAGAGCACAGACGGTTCGATCGATGAAGTGATGTTCCGGCTGTTGCGCGAGATTCGCCGACTGGACGCCAGCCGCGTCGTCATCGACTCGCTGTCAGGCTTTGAGCTGACCTTGGCGCCCACCTTCCGCACCGACTTCCGCGAGTCACTGTCCCGGCTCGTGACCACGCTGGCGGAGTTGGGCCTCAGTGTGCTGATGACTTCTGAGCTGGAAGACCGCTACACCGACCTGCGCTTCAGTCCTTACGGCACCGCGTTCATGACCGACGCCATCATCGTGCAGCGCTATGTGGAAGTCGACAGCCGGCTGCGGCGCGTGATGGCGGTGGTGAAGGTTCGCGCCAGCGCCCACTCCAACGAGCTGCGGGAATACCGTGTGGGCGACGCTGGTATCGAGTTGGGTGAGATGCTGTCTCATCAGGATGGACTGCTAGGTGGCAGCCCAACGCGCGAAGCTGGCGCAACATCACCAGACGACGCAGCGCCAGCGCAGGATGTGCAAACCGACGGCAACTCGGCCTGAACCATGAGTGAAGTTGGCGACTGCCGGGCTGGTGAAGTGGCAAAGGCCGAGGCCAAGCTCAGCCACCTGAATAATCAGGTGGCCGCCATGCGCGCGGTACTGGTGCAGCTGTTGCAAGACGTGGTGCGGGCCGACAAGCGCCTGGAAGACAGCCATGCCGCAAGGTTGCTGCAAGCTAATGAACAGCTGGTGATCAACGGCCTGGAATTGCAGGCCGAAGCCGAGTCGACCCGGGGGACTCTGGACGAGGTGACACGGTCGGCAGCGGTGGACCCACTGACCAAGCTGCCCAACCGCACCGTCATGCTCGACCGCCTGCACAGCGCCATTGCAAGTGCCCGGCGTCATCAAAAGCGCTTGGCGGTGCTGTTCCTGGATCTAAACAACTTCAAGCAGCTGAACGACTGCTTCGGCCACGCGGCCGGTGACCAGGTGCTGCAAAACGTGGCGGCGTGCCTCACCAGCCTGGTGCGCGAGACGGATACCGTCAGCCGCTACGGGGGCGACGAGTTCATCATCGTTCTGGCTGAAGTGGCCGAAGCCGCAGACGCCGGCTTCATTGCCGACAAGGTCAACGCCGCCTTGCGCGCCGTCAGCCGCGCAGACAGCAGCGCAAGCAGCAGCGCAGGCAGTCAAGGCGCGCCAGTGACGGCCAGCATCGGCATCAGCATCTATCCAGACGACGGTGACGACGCCGCGGCATTGATCGTCAGCGCCGACAACGCCATGTACCGCGCCAAAGGGCAACGTGACGGCGCCTTCGTTTTCCACACCCCCACGGCGCCAAGACTGCCTTCGTCCACGCCTGCCAGGGCGCCCAGCCCGCACGAGCAACAGGTGGCCGAGCATGAGCGCCGGCATGCGCAACTGGTGGCGGCGAATGAACAACTGGTGCTGGCCGCGTTGGGTTTCGAGGCGTTGAAAGGTGCTGCCGACGTGGCCCGCAAGTTGCGCGCCAATCTGTTGGCTGCGGTGGTGCAGGAACTGGACGATCCTGCTGCGCCCATTCGTCTTGCCGCAGCGATGGCAGGGCTGGGAAGCGCGCACGAATCGATCCTGCCAGGTGCGGTGGCCATCGTCGAACGGCAGATGGAACACATGGCGCGAACCGTCGCCACGCTGCTGGAGCCGGTTCAAGGCGCGCCGCTGGCACTGCCAGGCGCACGCACCATCGATGTCGCGGCGCTGGTTTGCGCGGCTGCCGAGGACTGCCGGGCTGCCGCCGAGCGGCGGCACCAGGTGCTGGACCTGCAACTTCCTTCGCAGCCCATAAGGGTGCACGGTGACCCGGTGCAATTGGCGCACATGCTGACCCGACTGCTGCGCAATGCAACCGACTACACACCAGACGGTGGCCGGCTGGAAATGCGTGTGGCGCCAATGGGGCAGCAGGTGCAGTTGCTCATCTCCGACAACGGCCAGGGCATTGAAGCTGACGCACTGGCCAACGTCCTGGACCCCTTTGTGCGCGACCCGCGCATCGGCATGGGCAGCGACAGCTTCGGCCTCGGGCTGACCAGCGTACGGGCGGTGGTGCAATCGCACGGCGGCAGTGTCGTGGCCAGCAGCGCCGGGTTGGGCCGCGGCAGCCAGTTCACGATCTTGCTGCCGATCGTGGCGCAGATGGAGCCAGCCACCAGCGGATAGTCGGGCTCCTGCCTGACCAGCAATCGGCGCCCAAGCCGGCTTCACGACACTGCGCAAAACGCTCTGCCTCTGGCGGGGGGCGGTAGCTGGTGTCAGCGGTGTCGCCGTTCGGCGATATCGGTCCGGATTAACGACTTGGCCACCGGCCTGCCCTTGCTGTAGCTGCCGGCAGGTTTTGCCTACGGCGCTTTCGGCTGGACCGGCGACCCGGCGAGCGACGGCGTCCCGACGCCGAGCAGTCACGGACGGCATGGCCGTGGTGCAAGCGCGCCGGGTGGGCCGCCCGCGTTAGCCAATTCCGACCCGATCGTCGAGATGGGCGCATGCCGCACGAGGCCGTGGCGGTGGACCCGGCCACCACCGGGTAGCTCTACGAAACAGGAGGCAACCGCAACCTTTGCGTGCTGTGCCGCCTCGTGCCCAAGGACACCACCGGCGCGTTGGGCAGCGTGCCACGCGGCGGGAAACTGCAAGCCGGGCGCATCAAGGCCAGACCGCGGGCAACAAGCCAGACAACGTCACCGTCAGCTCAAGCGGTAGCGTGGTGTTGGGCAAAGACGGTGGGGGCTCGACCGACGCATTTGATACCGGCTCGCGGGTGCTGGGCCTGGGAAAGCTCTGGGCCGCATTCGCAGCGGTTGCGCTGCGCGCGATCCAAGGCCACTTGTTGACCTACACCCTAACGGAATCACCTTCCCGCTGAGCACTTTGGATTTGCGCTCCGGGCGGCCCGGCACACTTACTGACTGCCTGGCACAACCAGCAGCTTGACGATCTCGGCCATCACTTCGTCGTTGTGCCCGACCCAGGTGTGCCCGCCCGTGTCAAAGCCGATGAACTTGGCGCCAGCGATCTGGCTTGCGGTGTACTGCGCGCTGGCATAGGTGCCGTAACGGTCGTCGCGCGCGCTGATGACGAGGGTGGGCGCGCGAACAGCTGCAAGAAGTGACGGCTTCAATTGTTTGCCGACGGCGGTGTCGCTGACCAAACCCTGGGCACGGATGGACACCGGGAGGATGTGGTCGAGCATGGCGCTGACCCGCGCGCGTTCTGCCGGGCTGGCAGTCGTCAACAACCCGGGCGGTGTCGCCAGCACCAGCTTGATGGCTTGATCGCGGGCCACATGCAGCACCACCCAGAACAGAAAGTCTGATCCGATCATCCGCATCATCGTGTTTTCGACCCAGGCGGGCATCGGTGCCGCCGAATCGGCCTGCGTTGGCGGCTTGTAGGCCAGCGGGACCAACAGCACCAATGCACTGACCCGATCTGGATAGCGAATGGCCATCTGCAGCGCAGACGGGCCGCCTGCCGAGCCGCCCATGACGGCGGCCTTTGCAATGCCCAGAGCATCGAGCAGGCAGACATGGGCATCGGCCTGCGCGGCGACCGACGGATCGGCTGGCATGGGGGTGCGCAGGTAGCCGAAGCGCGACATGGCAATCACCCGGACGCCCTTCCGGGCCAACCCTGCTGCAAACGCCATGCCCTGATCATGTCCGCCGCCGCTGCCATGGACCGCCAACAGCGGCACGCCGTTACCCGCTTCCTGATACTCAATGGGGCCGCAGCGGGTTTGCAGCAGCACACTGCCGCGTGCGGCATTGGCCTGGGCGATCTTGATATCACTGTCAAATCGCCAGGCTATCCCCGGCACAGCAAGCACCAAGACGACGAAACCCGCGGCAACCCAGTACTGTGGTCGTTTCATGTGGACTAACCCAGGCACGGCAGGCCCCGGAACACAACTCGCAGAACAACGAATTGGCTTCTTTTCACTCGGCGTTGGCCCCCAGGCGCTCAAGCCTGCCCTGCGGTCGCCGCGCACGGACTAGCGACCATTGAACAGGATCGACACCGATTACTCCCCAATTGGCGCATTCGCAGTTGCGCTTGCCGCTCACTGGCGACTTGACCAGGCTCACGGCCATGCGCTCCTGAAAACTTGGCGTCGCCAGGTCGACCCTGCCGGCGCAGTAGACCTCCTCGCCAGACGCCGCAAGCTCGCCATCACCGCCTGCCCTTCAACACCTCGATTTCGGCCAACAGGTTCATCACGATGGCGGCGCCGTGCAAGCTGAGTTCGAGTTCACGGGCCAGGCGCAAGGCGGCGCGAGTCTGCGGCAACGATGGCCCGCTGAACTGCCAGTCTTGCGGGCCACTGCCGGTGGGGCTTAGCAGCCCTTCGGCCACCAGCGCCTGCACTTGGATGACGTCGGCACCGCTGGCCCGGCACAGGGCCGTGAAGGTGAAGACCATGTGCTCGTCAACGACATGGCTCGGTGCCGTGGTGACATAGACGAGCGAGGTGATTGGGGACTGGGCCATGGGCGTCAAGCCTCCAGTGGAGTGCGGGGGTTGAAGTCAGCAAAGGCGAGTTTCAACGCCTCGTAAGCGTCCTTCGCCGGCTGAGAGCTTGCCGGCGGCAGCGCAATCAACAGCACGGCATACAGGTCACCGGGCTCTTTGCCTGGCAAGCCCTTGCCCTTGAGACGCAGCTTGCGGCCCGGCGATGAATCCGGCGGGATATTCAGTTGCACGGGGCCCTCCGGCGTGGGTGCCGTGACGGTGGCACCCAGCGCGGCCTCCCAGGGCGCCACGGGCAGTTCGAAATGGATGTCGCGCTGGTCCACCCGAAACAGCGGGTGCGGGCGAAACTGTATTTCAAGGTACAGGTCACCTGCCGCGGCACCGCCGTGACCCATGGCCCCCTGCCCGGACAGGCGCAAGTGCTGGCCTGGCCGCAGGCCTTTCGGAATGTTGATTTCAAGCTGCCGCTCTTGCAGCGTGGCATGCCCTGTCGCGTCGACGACCGGCATGCGCAGCGAGATCGTGCGCCGGGCGCCGCGGTAGGAATCGAGCAGGTCGATCTGCACCTTGGCGTGGTGATCTTCGCCTTGCATCGGCATCGGTCCAGCGCTTTGGCGGCGCGGTTGCTGGCCACCGCTGGCACGGCCGCTGGCACGGCCGAACAGCGACTCGAAGAAGTCGCTGAAATCTTCGCCGTCCGGGCCGCGCGGCATGCCTTCGTCGCCACGCCCGCTGTACTCGAACCCGGTGCTCCTTCCTGATTCCCAGCCCGGCGGCGGCTGGAAGGGCTGCCCGCTGGCCTGGCGCTGCGCAATGTCGTCGTAAGCCGCGCGCCGTTCGGCGTCGATCAAGGCCTCGTGCGCTTCGGCCACTTCCTTGAAGCGCGCCTCGGCGTTTAGTTCCTTGCTCACGTCGGGATGGTATTTGCGGGCCAGTTTGCGGTAAGCGCGCTTGATCTCTTCCGGCGTGGCCGTGCTTGCCACGCCCAGGGTGGCGTAATAGTCTTTGAAATCCATGCTTGCAATGTTGCTGTGCGCTGGGGTGTGTGGCGGGGTGTGTGAAGGGGAACGCCGATGTCAGTGCCAGTGCCAGTGCCTATGCCTATGCCTATGCCTATGCCAATTGATACTGCCAGCCGTAGCGGCGCACGTAAAAGCGTTTCATCGAGCTGATCAACACGCTGTAGCCGATCAGAATAGCCAATGGCCATGCATGGTAGGCCAGCGGCAGTGCCCGCAACTTGCAGTAGCCGGCCAGCGGCGAAAGCGGCAGCCACAAGGGCCAGCAGATTGAACAGCGAACTGATGGCCCCACCGTGGCCTTGGCGTCGCCGCTAAATAATGACAGCGCAGCCATCGCCGTCAACAGCACGTTGAAGGGGTTCACACAGCATTGCCACAAGTGCAGCCAACCCGGCAGCGGCGCCTAATTCTGAATCTCGTTGGGGCCGTTACGCGCCAGGCGCTGTGCGGCATCGGCAGCGTAAAGCCCATCAGCACGCGATTCCAGGCGCAATTGTGCGGCGCGTGGACGCCTGCCGGTTGGCGCGCCTGCCCAAGCACGAATGCGCTCCAAGCGTCAGTCCAGCAAGACCAGATGGCCCTGCTCCTGTGCAGCCTGTACCGTCTCTGATGGCAAGGCGACTGAGCTCTGGCCACGGGTGCCCCACACGATGTCGGTGAGCGGACCGTCCATGCGCTCGACCATGCACGGACCCAGCGGGATGTTGACCTTTCGGCCGTTTGCCGAAAGGTAAGTCACGGGGCCGGTGATGCGGGCGGTGTGCAACGTGATGGCCATGATCGTGCCTGTCGTATGGACGCCGTGGGCGGGATAACTCATCTTTGCAAAACGCTCAGCGCAGCACCGTTCGCCGGCGCACAGACCGAGCCCGGCAGGCCGCACAGCATCCATCTCTTTGCCATGGCACTGAACTCTGTTCGGCTGTGTATGCAGCCTTGGCGTTTTGATCGACCCGTGCCAGCCGGCGCCAAACGCAACATCATCAACAGCGACGGAGTGAGAACACCGAGTTCTCAACCAAAGAGGCCATCACATGTTGAAAGACAAAGTGGCGCTGGTGAGCGGCGCGTCGTCAGGCATTGGGCGCGCCGTCGCCCTGGTTTACGCACGCGAGGGGGCCAAGGTCGTTGTCTCGGACATGAACGCTGCCGGTGGCGAAGAAACCGCAGCGCTCGTACGCAAACTTGGCGGCGACGCGCTTTTCGTGGCGGCGGATGTCGGCAAGCCGGCAGACTCGAAAGCCCTGGTGGACCGCGCCGTGGCTCATTTCGGACGGCTTGATGTGGCCTGCAACAACGCCGGTATCGGCGGGCCCAGCGCGCTGATTGCCGACTACCCGCTGGACGGTTGGGCGCAGGTCATCAACGTCAACCTGTCGGGCGTGTTCTACGGCATGCAGCAACAAATTGCGGCCATGCTCAAGTCTGGCGGCGGGTCCATCGTCAACATGGCCTCGGTGCTGGGTGTGGTGGGCTTTGCTACCAGCTCGGCCTACACAGCAGCCAAGCACGGCGTTGTGGGGCTTACGCAGGTGGCGGCGCTGGAGTACAGCGGCAAAGGCATTCGCATCAACGCCGTTGGGCCGGGTTTTGTCAGCACGCCGATGCTCAGCAAAATAGAAGCCGACCCAGCCCGCTTGAGCCAACTTGTCGCAGCGCATCCACTGGGCCGTCTGGGCCGACCCGATGAAGTGGCCGAGCTGGTGGCTTGGTTGTCATCGGACAAGGCCTCGTTTGTCACCGGCGCCTATTACCCGGTGGACGGCGGCTTCCTGGCGCGGTAATTCTGGGCGTTGGCCTGCCTGTTACGGCGCAGCGCCCACGGCAAGTGGCAGCCAGACCTCGTTGCGCCGCATGAACCATGGCGTCCACGGCGCGTTGTATCGCGAGACCACCGGCTCCCCCGCCCAGGCAAGCCCGGCCACGCGCAACGCTTCCTGCAATCGATCCAGGTGCTCTTTGCTATTCGACTCCGACCACAAACCCGAGTAGCGAATGGCCGCGATCTGCGCAGCCGGCACCTCGCGCAGGCGCACCCGCGCATCCAGGGGCTCGGGCGCGGTGGCCACCGTCACACCCCGGGGCAGCACAAACTGCACCAGGAAGCCGCCGGTTGTGGTGGCCAGGGTCACCGGGGCGGTCATTTCCAGCTTCACGGGCACAGCGGCCTGTGTCGCCGGCACCGTCATCGCGAACTTGCGTTCACCCTTGTTCTTGCCAAAAATGTAACCGGCCAGGATGGGGAATGCCTGGTTCCCGGCCTCGGCTGCCGGGCCGGCCACCACGACCTCGGCCACGGTGTAGACAGCGTACTGACGAATCTCGATGTTTCCCGGCTGACTGCCTTGCTTGTCAGCCAGCGTGCGGATGACTTGGTAATCGGGCTCTTCAAGGGCATGGCTGGACATAACGAAAGTGATCAATGCTGAAGCCAGCACAGTTGCAGACAGAAGGCGCAACAACGAGCGCCGGGTGTATTCAGGTATTGTCATCGTTCAAGCCCCAACAGCGGTGATTTGTGTGCTGCCCTGCCCTGCCAGCAGAACTTCGATGGTTGCCGCCGAAATCAGCACCCCTCGCTTCACCGACCACGTTATGTTGCTGCCGAGGTGGAGCAGCGTCTGTATGCCGGCGAACGCAGCACCGCTGGATCACGTCGCAATATTCGTTGCAAGGGCAGGCCCAGGTGGCATGACTCAGGCAGGCTGCCCGGACACTGCACGGCATCACTCCAAGCGTATATAACGATGAAGATGACGGGAATCCGGCGGCGCCAAACGCTTGGGCTCAGCAGTCAGCCAAGTGTTTGCGGGCTGAATCTTTGTTTCGCACCGCCGCGTTTGCGATGACAAACTGGATCAAACGATGGCTGGCGTCGCCCGCTGTCGACGCCCTGATGCAACGTTTAGCGCCCCAGTTCGACTTCATTCGCGCCCGCTTGTCGCGCAGCAGCGACCTTGGGTTGCGATTGACTTTGAGCGTGTTCGTCTTCATCGGCGCAAGCTGGTTATTCGCCGGAGTGGCCGAAGACATCGTGACTGGCGATCCGCTTGTCGAGCTGGATCTGAAGATCTTGCGTTGGTTGCAGCAGCATGCAACGCCTGGCGTCTTGCAAGGGATGCAGTTGGTTTCTGACGCCCATGGGCCATGGCCCATCAGCGCGTTGGGCTTGGTGTTCGCCCTGTACCTTGCGTGCAAGCGTGCGTGGACCTGGCTCGGCTCGTTGATGCTGGTGTTGCCCGTCGGCATGCTCTTCAACCTGGTGCTCAAGCAAATATTTCATCGTGGACGCCCCGTTCTCGACGAACCCTTGCTCGCACTGGCCAGCTACAGCTTTCCGAGCGGGCATGTGACAGCCACGACCTTGTTCTACGGGGTGCTGGCAGCATTCTTAGCGACGCATACGTCAAGGCTCGGCCGCCGGGCAGGGCTCTACGTCACCGCTGCCTTCATGGTGCTCCTGGTGGGCACCACCCGCATATACCTCGGTGCGCACTACTTTAGTGACGTAATCGCCGCTGCCGCCTGGAGCACGGCATGGCTGGTTTTGTGCCTGATGATTAAGGAAGCACAGGCCAGGAGGCGGAGTGCTCAACGCAGCAGACTGGCTTGATGGCCCGCCGGCTACGACCACTGATCGAACATCTGACTGGCGGC
>ENA-OFDP01000848-OFDP01000848.1-metagenomes-genome-assembly--contig:-NODE-848-length-12897-cov-17.173415_pt1 | contig 12897 bp, 11 predicted proteins | sample MGYA00153389_OFDP01 | MGnify analysis MGYA00153389 | reverse complement strand
GAAGCCTCTCGTCAGACTATTCCTGGCGGATGTGAAGGTATTCCTAGTAAGTTGCAACCTAAGAAAAAGTAGTTCAAACAGTTCTCAGGCGATCGCTACTTGACATCGATCGAACCGTCAGACTACCATTGATTTATGGGTAATTTGCCCAAATTAACTTAACTCTTAAAACCTTCAATTATCATTGACTGCGGCTGCTGAACACCCAGTCAACCTATATTAAGATAATTGCCAAAACCCATTGTGGTATTGGCATCAGGTTTTATGCAGCAGCCCAAGAATACTCAAAGACTCCTCCGCGCCCTCGCCAAGCAAGGATTAGATGTCAGTTACGACAATCCAATCTATACAATTCGATTGAATCATTGTGCGGACGCACCAGCAGCAGAAGTACTATTACCGCCAGATTTCCCGATCGAGGGCAAAGCCTTTCAACAACTCGCGCAGCTAACTACCCTCGCCCATCCTGGCGGTGGTAAAGTGACTCGCACCTTTGCTACGCCTGACTTCCATCCTGGTGATACTGGAGTCGCGATCGGTTCTGTGATTCAAACTCAGGGCATGGTAGTCCCCGCCGCTGTTGGCAGCGATATCAACTGTGGGATGCGGCTCCATGTCGTCGATCTGAGTATCGAAGATTTCCTCGCCCATCGCGACAAATTTGTCGAATTGATGAAGGGAGATTATTTACTCGGTACGCGTGATGTCACGATGACGGCAGCCACGAGTCGCGCTATGTTTAACGATGGCATCCCTGGCTGGTTGGAGCAGATGTCAAAAACGCCGCTGGGAAGTGTGACTCGTTCGGATTTTGCCCAATTGTGGCAGGAAATCGATCGAGTTCACTTTCTCGGCTCGATGGCAGGAAATACCCGCTGGGCACCAAGCGAACTCGTAGCCGCAGCGGGATTGGTGCGCGACGGCGATCTCGGTACGATTGGCGGTGGCAATCACTTTGTGGAGATCCAAGAGGTGGTAGAAATCCGCAATCCGCGCCTTGCTTATCAATCTAATGTCAAGGTGGGACAATTGGCAATTGCGATTCACTCTGGCTCCCGTAGTGTGGGTAAATATATTGGTGGGATGTGGCGCGATAGAGCCAAATCCGCTTGGCTCAAAGGTTATCCCTTCCCTCAATCTAGCCTCTTCTCCCTCTCAACTGCTACCCACCCCGACTTGGTAGCCGAATATTTAGAAGCAGAAGCGACAGCGGCTAATTATGCCTTTGTCAACCGCTTAATTCTGGCAGAATTACTCCGGTTGCGGTTGCGGCAAGTCTATGGAGATCTTGCAGCACCCCTAGTCTGCGACATCCCCCACAATCTCACCTTTCCCAACGGTGACGGCTGGATCGTGCGGAAGGGAGCCTGTGCAGCCGCAGCAGGGCAATTGCTGATTACACCTGGCTCGATGGGGACACCTTCGTACCTATTGTCAGGATTAGGAAACGATCGCTATCTCAATTCAGCGGCACATGGTGCAGGGCGGGCGATCTCGCGCTTTGAACTTACTCGTGCTGGGGCAAACTATACCGAGTCAGATTTGGGTTTGACGGAGGGGGTAGATTGCATCACCTTGCGCCCTGAGCGGAGAATTGAGGAGGCTCCAGCCGCTTATAAGTCAATCGATCGAGTTATCGATACGCAAGTAGCAGCGGGAATGGTGGAAGTGGTTGCAAAAATGCGCCCGATTTTAACTTTTAAGGCTTAATCGATTAGTAGTCAAAAAGAGAGCGTTATGTACAGTCATAACGATCCCTTTTTGATGTGTGACTAAAAGACGATCCATTTGTGGGTAGTGAGTGAATGACTTGCACTGTTGGCGTTAGCCTGCCGTAGACATCTTGTGAATGATGAGTTGAGCTTTGAGCTTGCCCCTGGATGAACAAAATCGATCGCTATTCCCATTCCGCGATCGATTGACTTTCGGCTGCTTGAATCTGTTGCTGAATATTTTGCCAATCTACTGATGTACTTACTCGATCGACTAATAACTTCCCATCCTGTAAATAGAGTAATCGATCGCTCAATCTTGCTGCTAATTCTAACTGATGGTTGACAGTAATTACACCCATTTGTTGCGATCGACAAAAATTAGTTACGGTTGTCAAGATTCTTGTAGCAGTAGTAATATCTAAATTAGCAATCGGCTCATCAAGTAGCAATATTTGCGGTTGAGTAATTATACCTCTAGCGATCGAGACAATTTGCTTTTGTCCAGTAGAAAGTTGTAATTCCGTGCGATCGAACCAAGCTGTCGGAATCTCAAGTAGTTGAGTAATATTAACTATCCGCAGTGCGATCTCTTCTATACCGATCGATTGTAACTGTAAAGGATAAGCCAAAGCTTCTCGTACTTTCATCCCTAATAGTTTCGGCTCTTGACTCACCAACATTATTCTCTTTCTAAGCATAGTTGGATCGATCGATCGTGCATTTTCTCGATCTAATAGTATCTGCCCAGTTGTTGGCTCACTGAGTCGATTTATCAGCCGTAACAACGTACTTTTCCCTGCACCTGTAATTCCAGTTAAGGTAACACATTCACCCACAGCTAAACTCAATGAGATATCTGTCAGCAGTGGGCGAGTAAAATTGGGTGGAGTATAGCCGATGCGATCGAGTTGAAGTAGCAAATTAACTATAAATAATGGTTCTACCGAATAGCATGGGTTTAGAGCCTCCTAACTAAAGGTACGATTGTGATTAGAACTAATCACTTCGCTGTCAACTGTCAACTGTTTAACATTATTCTTGGGCTATTTGTCCTTTAAATACTAACTCAGCAGGCCCAGTCATGTAAACACGATTATCTTCAAGCGACCATTCAATTTGGAGACAACCACCAGGTAATTCTACCGTACAACGGCGATCGGATTTGCCTGTCAGGACTCCAGCTACCACCGTCGCACAGGCACCCGTCCCGCAGGCTAGCGTGATACCTGCACCACGTTCCCAGACACGCATTCTGAGATAATCAGGACGAATAACTTGGACGAATTCAGTATTAGTCCGTTGCGGAAAAGCGGGATGATGTTCAAATTTTGGCCCGATAGTTTCCAGGGAAATTGCACTGGCATCTTCCACAAAAGTTATACAGTGTGGATTGCCCATACTGACACACGTAACCGTCCAGGATTTACCATCAACTTCGATCGATCGATCGATTACCTTCTCATCTGCTGTATTCAAGCTAGTCGGGATTTCAGTGGCAAGTAACCGTGGTTCTCCCATATCTACCTGTACATTGCCCTCTATCAATACTTGTGGCGTAATTATGCCAGCAAGGGTATGGATTTGATAAGTAACATCAAGATCTGTCTTCCCCTCCAACTCGGCAATAAATTTTGCCATACAGCGAATCCCATTCCCGCACATTTCCGGCTCGGAGCCATCGGAATTAAAAATCCGCATTGTATAGTCGGCTCCATTTTGGCTGGGGAGGACAAAAATCACTCCATCAGCACCAATGCCAAAATGTCGATCGCACCAAATAATTGCCTCTTCTGGCTCAATTATCGGCAAATCGCTGTGACGGTTATCAATGAGAATGAAATCGTTGCCCAAGCCTTGATATTTGCTAAATGCGATCGTCATAGATGAGGGAATAGGTTTAAAGAATTGGATCTTGATACTAACTTCGGGAAAATTAGAGGTAAATAAAAGTTGAATATCGCTCGAAAAATAAATTTAGCCGAACTGTTGTTTGGCTCGATCGTAAACTTCGACACTAATTTCGGTTATGCCCTGTTCTTGGGCAAATTTTTCGATTTTCTTTCGAGCCGCAGGTCTTACAAAGAAGGGAATTTCCTTCAGTTTTGCCTCAGCTTCTGCTGTCCAAGAAATATTATTGCTCACAGCGATCGATTCCAAGTTTAAATTAGAGGACAGTTGGCAGAAAGTAGTTATCTTGCGGCACTCTTCCTTAGTTAAATTAGTCTAAGGTTGAGAAGATATTAATACATTACAAGCTATTTACAATGGCGGATGGCGACGACTATCCAAGTTCGGTAATGGTGCGCGGTTAGATGATGGGGGTAAGTATAATTGCTTGGATTTGCGATCGGCTATAGTTTCAGCTTGCTGGATACACCACCAGCGATAGCCGATTGCCATACCAGAAGTTAGTAAGCCGAAGATCATTAATGTGCCCACTTCATTGACACCACCGACGACAGCATCAACGGCACCAACAATGATGAGAAAGCTTGATATAGGTTCTTTGCGGTATAGTCTTTTCAAGACAGTAGGGAATATCGCGTTCATTTGTGGGTGGTATGACTAGGATTTAAGATTATGCAGCGATGAGCCATGGTTCTAAGATCCTATTCTACAATCTCAGTACATGGAGTCGTTGGCGATACTTTGCACAGTCAGATTCGCATTTTGCGTTACGCAACAAGAATCGCCGATGACTAGATTAGTCCACACATTGAGTTGATATCTCATTATCCCCATTTTTAAGGATTAAGGATCGCTAAAATCTCCTAAGGGTTCGCTTTAGCTCTTAATTTATGCCAAATCCCATCCAGGCGAGAGGAGTTTTACTCGTAATATATTCAATTATCAATAATGATGCAAAGCCAACCATTGCCGCTCTGCCATTAAATCGCTCTGCAAAGCGATTGAAACCAAATCTAGTGACAACCAATCTGGGCTGGACAGTAGGCTGTATGTTTGCCATGACTAAAAATATTACTTATTACTGGGCTATGCAATATCTATTCTACGGTTGTTTGACCCGATCCGCTAGCGTATTTCACCAACCGATGATGGTGGTGTTATTTACAGCATCGGCTTTGCTAATTCGCTACTTTAACTGTGGAAATCTCTAGGTCGAGCGATCCAAGCTTGCTTAATCGATCGAGACTTGCTATGATTGCAATTGCCATCGGGACGTAGCGCAGCTTGGTAGCGCACTACTTTGGGGTAGTAGGGGTCGGAGGTTCAAATCCTCTCGTTCCGATTAAGGGAAAACAGCACTAGAAAAGGGTTTCGGCAAGGTCTATCGACTTTGTTGGAACCTTTTTCGTTTGTCTTATTGACAATCAAAGGGTGGTTAGGGGTGTTTAGACATGACACTTTTACCCTGTTTTTTACCCTGCTATGAAAGTAACGATCGAGAACCTTGAAGGTAGACTACGACTGCGATGGACTTGTCCAGAGACGGGCAAGCGGAAAAACTTAGCTTTGGGTGTGGATGACTCAACTACTGGGAGAGCTTTCGCAGCCACAATTAAAGACCGGATCGAGAACGATGCTAGACATGGTTACTACGATTCGAGCCTACTGAAATACCGACCTTTGACCATTGGTAAGAATGCCAGCGAGATCGCCACAGTCGAGTTATTTGACCGCTTCACCCAGCACCAATTTAAGAGCGAAGGATTAGCCAAATCCTCGATTAAATCGCGCTATGAGCCTTTACAGCGGATGTTAGAGAAGTATCTGAACATTCGGGCGGTGGGTGTCGATCGGCGACGGGCGGTTAGTTTTGCTGATATTTGCGCCGATACTCTCACCCCTGGTACGGCTAAAGCCCGAATTATGCTGTTGAAGTCTGCTTGGGAGTGGGGAAAGGGGCGATATCAGTTAGCAGATGAGAATCCGTGGGTGGGGATTGCCTCTCGTTTCAAATCGATACCAGTCCAACCAGTGGCGGCGTTCACACTGGCTGAAGCAAAGCGGATTATCGCGGGTTTTAGGAATAGCCGTTACTACTCCCACTATGCGGACTATGTTGTGTTCCGGTTGGGGATGGGCACTAGGGGCGGGGAAGCTTCAGCCCTGAAATGGAAACACATATCGGCTGATTTTAGTTCGGTGTGGATTGGGGAATCTTTCTCGCGGGGTGTTACTGGTAGTACCAAAACCAAGAAGGCGAGAACACTACCTCTAAGTCCGTCAATTTCTGCCATGCTTTCAGCTAGACGCAATCGACTGAAACCCGTTTCTGATGATGAATTAGTTTTTAAAAGTCCAGAGAGTTTACCGATTGACGATCGTAACTTTAACCGACGGGCTTGGAAGACAGTACTAGCAGAGGTTGGGGTGAAGTATCGCAAACCATACACTACTAGGAAAACCGCTATTACTCTCAGTTTGAAGAATGGGGCTTCATATATCGAAGTTGCGGCGGCGGCTGGTCATGACCCTCAAACGATGCATAAATATTACTCAGAAGTGATTCAAGAACAAAGTGTGTTTGTGTCGTTTGAATAGTAAAATACCCAGAGTTAATTAGTCGTTAACTCTGGGTCACAATTCAATTTATTAGTTAATATTATGAACCATAACGAGCTAGAGATACCGATTATTGATGGTTGGCTAAAAATTATAGTTGTCGTTGGCAATTACGACATATTTCTACCATCTGATGAAATCTTGGACAGGCTGATTAGATTTCCCACTTCGCTCTATACTGACACTTACAATCTAGATAAATTTAGAATTAAACCGCAGGATTTTGATGAAGAAAGTCAATTACTTTTGCAGTCTATAAGTAATCAGATAGTAGATTATCTTTTGGAATGTCCATTGACAGATTATGAGTCAAAGATCGTTAAATGGTGTCAAGACAATGACAGAAATTCATCTGTCATTGTCTTCTATAAAAAGCTAGTAGATTACTGTGAGTTAATCCTACCAGGACTGAACCCCAACATAAAAAAAGATAGAACTATCGCTGCTGTAGCTCGTAGGGGTTGGAATCCTAAAGATTTCGATTACAAAAATGTTGACTGGGTTTATTGGGATAAAAGAAACCGCGACAATAAAGCTCTTATTAATCGATTTTACGAGTATGCAAGTGCTAATACAACTATAAACTGGATCGCTGAAAAGATTGGTAACGGTCTTCTTCTGGATGAATACGACCAGATTAATAAGGAACGTAAATGGTTCGAGAATCATAGAAACAATTTATTCGGTAAAAATGGTAGCTTACGCAAATTCAAAGGTACTTTACCTTTAGAACTGGGCGAAGGAACGCTTACCCAGTGTTTATTTTGCTACAGATTTCATCTCCAATACTTAGGCGGTGGTGGCAAGAAATCATCACTCTCTCGCTGCTGCGATCGTGAGGAATGCAAAAAGAAAAATCACTACTGGGAGAACGATTTGCAGACGTGGGGTAGCATCTCACAGGCTGATGTGCCGCTATCGGGATTTTAGGGTTCAGGAGCCATATCTGTTTTGAGGTGCTTCTGAGAAACTGAGGTTAACACCGCTAACCCGCTCTAGTGTTGTTCCCTTCCCATGAAGCTACCAAGTCCCATCCCCAATATTTATAAAAAATGGCAACTAAAGTAAAGCGACCAGAAATTCAATGGGCATTCGTCCCCAGTGGCGAACTATGTCTACAACTCGGAGTCTCAGCCGATACACTCAAAGATTGGCGCGTCGCCGGAGTTCTCAAAAAAGGACTCTACTGGACGACCTTCCCGCACATTCCCAGCCGAATATTTTGGAATAAAGATTTGGTTCGAGACTGGTTCGTAAACGGGAATTCAACAGCACACCAACGGGCGATCGAGCGTTACTTAGCCTCGTTACCTAGTTCACCCGAATACCATCCCATGTCAGCCGCTTAACCCCATACCCCGATTCCCTCAGAGCTATGAACACCCCGCCCCTTAAAGATCCGGTTTGTCCAGATCACCCAGATACTAGCCCTACCGTAGCTCCTAGCGGTAATCGCGTCCATGCAGCGCGGCTCGTTTGTCCGGTATGCGCTCGACACCTCAAATGGTTGCCGAAAAGCGACTCACGGCTGAAAAATCTAGTTTTTATGCCGACATCGCCACCGACACATGGACAATTGCAACTGTTCGACCCACCGCCCGCCCCGCCAAAACTCACAGACCGAAGGTAAAAGCCAATAGCGCGGCTGCTTTTTGAAAACAACAACCGCGCTCTGACAAAACAAAAAAACGTACTCTCATTATAGCCATGACATCATCTACAGAAATCCAACTAACCGAAGAATTCAAGCAACATAACCCCGACCTAGTGAAGCTCAATATCGAGCGAGTCGATCTAAGCTGGGTATGCCAAGCTCGGAGCGGCGAGGAGGTTGAGAACGAGGACATTCTATTTATTTTAGAGAAGCTCAACTGGGGAGTGAATCGCCTTGCTTCTGGTCGGATTAATAACCATACACTCGATCGAGTGCGAAAGATGGGCGGCGGCTGGCACATCACCCCGTTCTATGGATTAGCCGATCGCGCACACATTAATTACTTTCGATTCAAACCCGACAATCCGCCGCTAGATTGGAAGAAGGCGGGAAAAGTCCAAAAATATCTAGGTGCGGTTGATGAGGCCCCCCGCCTTTATTGTGCGAACGTTCCCGAAGCTACTTGGGCGGTTATTGCCGCTCGGTATGGAGTCGAGAAGACTGGTAATGATTTCTGGGAATGGATTCTAGACCATCCAGAAATACCCGTGATTATCACCGAGGGAGAGAAGAAAAGTTTGAGCGGCTTGAGTGTGGGCTATGCGGTCTTGTCATTGCCAGGAATCGATTCTGGCTATAAGTCCTCATCCGACAATGATGATGGTTCAGGAAGCCAATTAAGCCTAATCCCCGACCTTCAAGCACTTGCTACTGAGGGGCGGACTATCTATATTGCCTTCGATCGCGATAGTAATCCCCAGACTGTCAAGCGAGTGCAGAAATCACGCCAGAAATTAGCTCGATTGTTTGCTGAAGTTGGCTGTGAGACTCTATCTATCAAGTGGGATGGGCAATTTAAAGGGTTAGATGATTTCATCTTTGGGGCGGGTCAAGAGGCTTTAGATCGTGCGATCGAGTCTGCCCAAAGTCTCACACCCAAAATCGAGCAAGAAGGGGAGCCGAAAGAGACTGTTCCCTCATCACTGGATATGTCAAAAAAAGTCTTCAAAGATTTATTCGATAATGTCATCCGGTTCGATGCCAGTATTAAGCAGTTTTGGATGTATGACAAGAAAGGAATGTGGGTTACTTGCTCTAACGAATATATATTCTGTGAGGTACGGAAATATCTAGAGGAAACGATCCCTACTTTCTCCCCTGCCTACGTCCGCAACGTCATCGAGTTCGCGCTGGGGGAAATTCTGCATGAGGGTTGGACTGAGGCTTCTAGTCTGCTTTACATGCCATTCGCTAATGGGGTTTTAGAGATTAAGGCGGGGCAATTATTACCCCATTCTCCAGACTACGGTTTCACTTGGCAACTCCCCCGCCCCTACTCCCCAACCCCTGCAAACTGGGAAAATATCGATCGCTTTCTAAACTCGCTGTGTGTGAATAATCAGCAACTGAAAGAACTGGCGATCGCCTTCTGTGCTGCCATTCTCACCGGACGTTCTGACCTTCATAAATTTCTTTATTTGTTCGGTAGTGGACGCAACGGTAAGGGAGTATTTTCAAACCTGCTATCGATGCTGATCGGCAAAGAGAACACTCATTCCACCACAATGACCGAACTTAATGGTAATCGCTTTGAACCTGCGAATTTGAGGGGTAAACGCCTGGTTCTAATGAGCGATGAAGATAAATATACAGGGGGGATAGGTATCCTCAAGTCTGCATCGGGCGGCGACCCTCTCCGACATGAAGACAAGGGGAAAAAAGCGGGGCAATTTTACTTTAGAGGGATGATCGTAATTTCGGCTAACTCTCCTACTTTTGTTGGGTCGGGCGGCTTCGCTTTATTTGCCCGAAAAGTAGATTTTCCCTGCCTTGCGAAAATTGCTGAGAACGATCGGCGCGACATATCTCCAGAACTTGAGTTAGACCTTACAGCCTTTACCACCTACCTGCTATCCCTGTCTGATGATTGGGTGACGGCTACTATTCGCGGGGCTGGGAGTGTTGAAGCGGTCAAGAAACTTAACTGGGAAATGACCATACGGGAAGATTCGATCGCCGCTTTCTATTCCGAGAAATTAATCATTGACCCCAAAGGCTCCATCCCTTGCGGTCAACTTTACAAGGGGTATCAGTCCTACTGTGAAGATTCAGGTTTAAAGCCTAAGAGCCTCAACAACTTCACCCCTTCTCTAATCGAGCTTTGTAATGATAGCTTGGGACACTCGATCGCTAAGAAAAAGGCTAGTGGAAATAACGTCATCACGGGTATTCGTTTGCGGGAAGTTTGGGAGGTTGAAGATGATGTTTCAATCACTACAGGTGAAAAGTGTTCTCTCTCTTTTATTAATAAAAACCAAAATTTTTCTACTGAGTTAGAAAGGTATCCACAGCCTCCACTATTCATACAGGATAAGGATTTAGAGCCTCCACTGGTGCCTCCACAGGTATCCACTAGTATCCATAAGACAAACGTAGTAGATCCTGACCCTGAACCCCTGACCGAGTTTTAGTGGAGGCTATGGAGGCTAAATTTAGCCTCCATGGATACCTGAAACTACCTTATGACAAGGGTTCTGGATACTGTGGAGGCTAACCCGACATTACTCCAGAAATTGCGAAAAAAAGAAGTAGAGAGAGGGGACACTTTTCTCTCTTGTCCGTAGAAAAACTACATAATATCATGACAAAAATCACTATCGGTTCGACCATCATCGGAGCAAGCGGAAAGAAGTTACTAGTCGATCGAGTTGATGGAGACATCCTCTACAGCGGGGAATTCAAAATAAAAACCTCAGCCGTGGTCAAAGTCATCCCACCTACTACAGTTTTCAAAGTTAGCGATCGAGTCCGGTACATCGGTAACAACTTTTATCTCAAAAAGCAGTACGCGGGAATTCTGGAAGTCAGGGAGATATCGCTGCTCGATGGTTATGCCTGTCTCAAGCCTGATGGTAGGCTGACTAGTTGGATTCTCTTTCAGGACTTAAAGGTGGTCGTCGATATGAGCAATTGACAACAGAGATTTCATTATCACTTCAGACAGCGCAAGTAAGTGCTTGCGCTGTCTGACCCCAACTATTCAATACCAGAGAATCACATATTATGGCAGGGCAGAAAAAAAGAACATCCATTCCAACCGATGAAAAAAAGGTTCTGATGGATAAAATTACCGTCATGAAGCTAGAAGGCTCAACTACCCAATTTGTAGCTACTGAGCTGGGACTTTGTTGGAACACGGTCGATAAGTACTGGAGCGATATTATTGCCAACGCGGGCGACGTCGATCCAGTCCAATTGCTTGCAGAACGGAGGTTACAAACACAGAGATTATTGGGTAAAACATTAAGGTCATTCTATGCAAATGAGATTCCCATCAGAGATGTCTCGATCGCGATGGAGCAAGCCGATCGATACAACGGACTGACTCAATATCTTGATAAAATGGTAGTAGCAGCTCAACTTCCCCCACTACTCGAAATTAAAGTAATATCAGTAGAACTAGAACTACCGCCAACCAACAATTAAACATTATGAAAAAAGCTTACTCCGAGATGACAATGACAGAAGCTACTCAAGCCATTAACGCCCTCAGAGAAAGCTTTAAAAATGGTGGGGTATACATTGACGACTCCAAAGTTTTAAGACTGGTACAGCTCAATTTTACGCCTGAATCTAATGAAGTAAAAATGTTGCTAACCCGTTCCACCTCGGTAGATGATTTGTTTGCTGAAGTTGAGAAATTACCACAAGTCGAAACCAACTTCAATCGATATACCCACGAAAAACATCAACAAGAAAAAGAGTTGGCTAGCAGAAAATTTAATGAACGGAAATACGGCTAAAATGACACCGATGACTAAATCTGAATACGATCGCTTAACAGACTCAGCATGTTCGCTACTGCAAGCGTCCAGAGATCCGAGCTTTGGCGATAATTGGCAAAACTTTTTTTATCGGGTTGCGATGGATGAGGTTGCTCTTAACGATCGATATATTGAGAACTACCACCTCAGCACCAACTAATCCCGCACTCAGCCGATAATGCCCCACAAGGCACCTAGTCTGAGACGTTGGTACATTCTGCCGTCATCGAAGTTAGTGCGCCACTGAAACGATTTTATACCTCACCTACACAAAAGCCGCTCAGTATCATTTGAGCGGCTTTTTGTTTGTTTAATTCTTAGACCTTACTTGTATAAGGTATATAGCGAGTAAGGTCTAGCGATTATCGATGCTGTGCACCAATCCATAGTTAACAAGCAATTTTTGGGAGGGGAGTGTAAGTAAAATGACCAAACGCGAACAAGCTCGTATCGATCGAGAAATCGATAAAGCGACTCGAACGCTTTATCGATTTTTATGAGGAACTAGCTAAAGAGTCTCGCAGACCCAAGCAGCTAAGTTTTTTTGACTTCCAAAGCAATGAGTAGCTACTAATTTATAGGTAATAGGTATCTATGGATTAGTAGTTGAAGATCTTGGTAAGTGACTTTATGGCGAATAAAAATATCTCATCAGGATTGTCCTGATATATCCCCATCTAGCTTGGATATAGTATTGTCCTTCGGCAATCTCAATCTCTAACTCAAAACAGTGAAAAAAGAAGATCGACCATTATTTGTCGCAGTACTTACTTTACCACTCGCGATAGTCGCAATGGTATTTGCTATTGGCAGTTGTTCTCGCCATGCCAAAACAGCATCAATCACCTCACAGACCACTGCTGCTATCTCTGAAGAACAGCCAAAAACTGAAATAATTGCAGAGGTTAAGGGTTATGATGCTAAATGGGCAGCATGTGAAAAATCATTTGTCCACAAGTCAAAAATTGAAGACTGTCAATTTAATATTGCCGTTAAATCATTTGACCCAAGTAAAAAGTCTCGTGATGCATGGATTGCTGAAGACCTCCCAGATATCAGTTCTAAATATCAGCTTTTTCTTCTTACTTACACACCTCTCAATACCGCCGCTCAAGAACAGCGTAAAGCTGAGATAATAGCAGAGCAGAATCAGTACGATACTAATTCTGTGGCTTGT
>ENA-OFDP01000844-OFDP01000844.1-metagenomes-genome-assembly--contig:-NODE-844-length-12920-cov-2.678508_pt1 | contig 12920 bp, 10 predicted proteins | sample MGYA00153389_OFDP01 | MGnify analysis MGYA00153389 | reverse complement strand
ACCGCGGCGACCGGTGTGGGTGGTGTGGACGCGCACCACACGGGTGAACGAATAAACGGTACGGCCGCGCAATCCGCGGTGGCCGGTTTTGGAGCGCCCTGGCCGCGCAGCGCGTGACATCGGCACGCACGAATCACGCCCCACGGGCACGACGCGCCCGTGGGGTGTCGATCGGTCCGCCCCTTCGTTGCTGATGACTGGCACGCTGGTGCCAGCGGCCCCTGCGCGCCGGGGTGGCGCTTCAAGGCGTTTGTGCAGCGAGTGCCCGCAAATCCCCCTCCCAACCGGCCAGCTTGGCGCGCGCCGTCTGGCGCTGCGCCGCGCTGGTTGCGTTGTGCACACTGGCGGCGAAACCGCAGTTGAACTGCGCCAGCCGCTGCGCATAGCGCCGGTAGTCGTCGCGAGGCGACACGCGCAAGCCCTGCAAATAGACCCGCACCGCCGCCTGGGCCAGCGCCGGGTCGCGGTCGCGCTCGGTGGCATCGGGACCGAAACGGCGCAGCAGTTGCAGCAGCTCCTGCTGGCGCCGTATCCGCTCGCTCAGCCACCGTTCGGCCTCGAATGGCGACGCGGCAACGGCCTTGGCCACGGCATCGCGCTGCGCGTCGTCGAGGCGACCATAGAGCGTCTCGGCCCGCTCGACCGCGCGATCGAGCGATTTCTCGCGCCGCTCCTGCGGGTCTGCCTGCAGGAAATCGCTTCTGAACGTGTCGTTCGACTTCGCGTAACGCTGCTCAATGTGAATCAACTGCGCCGCCTTCAGCGTGGGCAGCAGTTCGGCGATCTGCGGCACGGCCTGCTCGGCCGCGACATCCAGGCGCCCCAGCGCCTCGTTCCAGCGAGTGCATGACTTTTCAGCAGTGGTCGGCTCCATCACGTCGACCCGGGCGAGCGCCAGAAACAGCGCATATTCCGGCAACTGGGTGCGCCGGTTCCAGGCCTGCCACTGCGCGAGGCCGGCCCGCACGCGATCCGATTGAGCGCCGTCGAAATCGACGTAGCCGTCAAGCCACCAATAGGCCAGCTCCGGCGCCTGGTTGTAACCCAGCCGCAGCGCGCTGCAGCCGCTCAGCCAAGCCAGCACCAGCCCGAGCACGAACCAGCGCGCCGCGATAATCGGCGACCGCAACGCGTACTCGCAGGACCTGTTTATGGCAATGGACGGCATGGCTCTGGACATCGTGATCATGGCAGCGGGCAAGGGCACCCGCATGAAATCGGCGCTGCCCAAGGTGCTGCACAAACTCGCTGGGCGCTCACTATTGCAGCATGTTCTGGACACCGCTGCACAGCTGCAGGCCCACACCATCGTCGCCATCACGGGACACGGCGCCGAGCAGGTCGAGGCGGCCGTGCAAGCGCCCGGGCTGCGCTTCGTGCGGCAGATGCCGCAGCTTGGCACCGGCCACGCCGTGCAGCAGGCGGTGCCGCAGTTGACCGAGGACAACGCCATCACGCTGATCCTGAACGGCGACGTGCCGCTGATCCGCGCCCAGACCGCCAGTGCGCTGGTGGCGGCTTGCGACGGCAGCAAGTTGGCGCTGCTGACGATCGAGTTGAGTGACGCCAGCGGCTATGGCCGCATCGTGCGTGAAGGCAACGAGGTGCGCGCCATCGTCGAGCACAAGGACGCAAGCATCGCGCAGCGGCAGATCTGCGAGGTCTACACCGGCATCATGGCCGCGCCCACGGCGGCGCTGAAACGCTGGGTGATGGCGCTGAAGAACGACAACGCGCAGAAAGAGTTCTACCTCACCGACATCGTCGCCCTGGCCGTTGCTGAAGGTGTGCCGGTGGTGGCCGCAGCAGCCGCCAGCGACACCGAAGTGCTGGGCGTCAACAGCCCCGTGCAGCTGGCCGACCTGGAGCGCCGCTTTCAGCGTTTGCAGGCCGACACGCTGATGGAAGCCGGCGTGCGGCTGGCCGACCCGGCGCGTTTCGACCTGCGGGGCGAGCTGCACTGCGGCAGCGACGTCGAGATCGACATCAACGCGCTGTTCGAAGGCCGGGTCGAGCTGGGCGACGGGGTGCGCATCGGCGCCAACTGCTGCATCCGCAATGCACGCATCGACGCCGGCGCAGTGATCCACCCCTACACCCACATCGACGGCGAACAGCTCGGCGTGAGCGTCGGCGCCGGTTCGCTGATCGGTCCCTTCGCCCGGCTGCGGCCCGGTGCGGTGCTGGCCGAAGACGTGCACATCGGCAACTTCGTCGAGGTCAAGAACTCGACGCTGGCGCGTGGCGCCAAGGCCAATCACCTGGCCTACCTGGGCGACGCGACGCTCGGCGAGCGCGTCAACTTCGGCGCCGGCAGCATCACCGCCAACTACGACGGCGCCAACAAGCACCGCACCGTGATCGGCAACGACGTGCACGTGGGCAGCAACTGCGTGCTGGTGGCACCGATCGCGCTGGGCGAGGGGGCCACCATCGGTGGTGGCTCGACCTTGTCGAAAGACGCGCCCGCCGGCGCGCTGACGGTCGCCCGCGCTCGTCAGACGAGCCTGCCGGGCTGGCATCGGCCCCGCAAGTCGAAATAGGCCGGCCGCGGCGTGGCATCGCTGAAGCACGCCTGCGGCAGGCGCGCCGTTCGCGATCCGCGCCGTCAAGGCCACAGCGTCTGCGTGGACAGCGCGCCGCGGTCGCAGGGTCGGCGTCAGGACGAGTCCGCGGCGGCAGCTTCGACGAGCGCCTCGGCCCGCATCGCCTGCAGCGCCAGGCACAGGTCGTTCCAGGCGCGGGCTTTGTCGCTCGGGTTGCGCAGCAGATAGGCGGGGTGGTAGGTCACGATAAGTGGCAGGCCGTGGTAACGGTGCACGCGGCCACGCAGCTTGCCGATCGGCTCACTGCTGCGAAGCAGGCTCTGCACCGCGAAACGGCCCATTGCCAGGATGATGCGCGGCTGCAGCAATTCGATCTGGCGCAGCAGAAACGGCTCGCACTGCGCCAGTTCGCCGGGCTCCGGATTGCGGTTGCCCGGCGGGCGACATTTCACCGTGTTGGCAATGTAGACCTGCCGCTCGGGCGGACCGTCGGCGCGCGTGAGGCCGATCGCCGCCAACATGTTGTCGAGCAGTTGCCCCGACTTGCCGACGAACGGCTCGCCCCGCAGGTCTTCCTGCTCACCCGGCGCCTCGCCGACGATCAACCAATGCGCACGCTGGTTGCCGACTCCGAACACCGTCTGCGTCCGACCCTGGCAAAGCGCGCACGCCGTGCAGCCGGCGACTGTGTCGCGCAGCGCCGGCCAGTCGAGGGCAGTAAAAATTCCGGGCGTGATCTGGAAAGGCTGCGACAGTGTCCGTGGGGCTTTGGCGGCCGATGGGCTTGCGCCGGAAATGGCTGCCGTCGTGGCAGCGGAAGCTGTCGGTGGCGCCGGCGCCGGCACTGTGGATACAGCCGACGCGGGCGCCGGGTCGGACGCTCTCACCGCGGTGCCGGACCCGGACAATGCCGGCCGTACCGATGGCGTCGGCAAGACCGTCGCCTGCAAGTCAGCGGGCGATGCGCCGTGGCCCGACATCGCAGCGCGGCTGCGCGGGTCCGGGATCACGCGTCCGTGTTCGCGGGGGTCGCCGGGCATCGAATCGGACAGCGTGTCGGGCATCGACGCCGATGCCGTCGCCGTGTCGCCGCCTGGCGCCCTGTCGCGCTGAGGCGGCAAACGCAACCCCATCTGCTCGAGCATCAGGCGCTGTCGCTCAGTCCAGCCCATCGCCACCTCGGGGTGCGTTGGCGGGCGCCTCTGCGGCCGCTGCAGACGGACCGGCATTCGCCACCTGCAGGCTCATCACCGCCGCGTCTTCGCGCTTGCCTCGGGGGGCCGGGTAGTAGCCCTTGCGCACGCCGACGTGCACGAAGCCGTGGCGCAGGTAGATCGCGCGCGCCCGCGCATTGCTTTCCCGCACCTCGAGCCACAGTTGGCGGGCCTGCAACTGCCTGCACAGCGCGTGCAAGGCGTCCAGCATGTGCACCGCATGGCCATGCCCCTGCACATCAGGGGCCACCGTGATGTTCAGCAGGTGCAGCTCGTCGACTCCGGGCATCGCAACGAAATAGCCCAGCAATGCGCCGTCTGGGCCGCACAGCACCTGCGCGGCGTGGCCGGCCGCCAGCGAGTCGACGAAATTACCGCGGCTCCACGGGAAGGCATAGGCCGTCGCTTCAGTCGTGGCCACCGCGTCGAGGTGCAGCGCGGTCATTGGCAACAGCAACCGCTGCGGCTGCTCTGCCGGTTCGTGTCGGCGGCCGGACAGCGCGCTCAACGCACGCTCTCAGGCGATGCCAACGACAGCTTGGCAGCCAGTACCGCTGCGCGCTCGGTGGTGGTCTGGGCCACGTTGTCTCTGACGTACAGCGGCAACGCCAGCGCGGGGTCGATCGCCGCGCCGCGCTGCCACAACGACGCGGCCAACGGCAACAGTGCCGCCGCGCGCGGCGCGGCGTCCGGCTGGCAGCGCGCGGCGCCGCTCTGAAGCTGGCCGTCGAAGGCGGCCAGTGCGTTGCCGGCCACCGCCAGCGGCGCGTCGTCGAGCCAGCGTGCATTCAGGGTCTGCGCCGTGCACAGTCGCGGCGGCTCGAGCACCTGCCAGGCGCCTTGGGCGTGACGGTAATGCGCCGCGTAGATTTCGTTCATGCGCGCATCGATGACCACCCAGCCCTGCCAATGCGAATCACCGCCACGCGCGTCTTCTGCCACGGCCATCAGCGTGTCGAGCGACAGCACGGGTCGGCCCAGACCCAGTGCCAGACCCTGAGCCACCGCGCAGGCGGTGCGCAGCCCCGTGAACGCGCCGGGGCCGCGGCCGAATGCAATGGCGTCGAGTTGCCGCATCGACGTGTCGGCCCGTGCCAGCAGCGAAATGATCGCCGGCATCAGCGTGGCCGACGCCGCCGCGCCACCGGCGCTTTCATGGGTCCACACCCGACCGTCGACACCCAGCGCCAGGCTCATGCGCTCGGTCGCGGTGTCGAACGCCAGCAGCGTGCTCACTAAGATTCCTCCATGCCGCGCGCGCTCTGGAATCCGCCTGGCGGACGGACGGGCGGGCGAGTCGGGCGGCCGGGCAGGCGGGACAGATTGCCTGCGTGCTGCGCACTCCGGCATTCGCCTTTCGGGCGGCCGGGCAGGCGAATCGCCGCCGTCAAAACGACGTTGTGTCGCGCCGGCTTAGGCACTCTTTGAAGCGGTGATGAAGGCATTTCCCAAGTCTATGGCAAGCCTCTAGCCGCCGAGGCGCATGCGATCATTTGCGCATGCTTCGAACAGATCTGAGCCGACACCTGGCCGATGGCCCGCTGCCGGCCCGCGACGGCCGTTCGCCTGCCGCGCCGGCGACACGGCGATACGCGTGCGCGACAGCGTGGGCCGCCCGGCTGATGGTGTGCTGCGCCTTGGGCATCGTCACGGTCGCCGCGCGGGCTGGCACGGATCGCCTGCCGCGCGAGGTCGAAGCCGCCCTGCGCCAGGCGCAGGTGCCGCGCGAGGCGCTTTCCGTCGTGGTGCAGGAGGCAGGCGCCAGCCGCCACCTGCTGGCGTGGCAGCCCGACCTGGGCGTCAACCCGGCCTCGCTCATGAAGCTGCTGACGACCTACGCGGCGCTCGACCTGCTGGGCCCGGCCTGGAGCTGGACCACGCCGGTCTGGTTGCAAGGCAGCGTGCGCCAGGGCGTGCTCGACGGCAACCTGGTGATCAAGGGCAGCGGCGACCCCAAGCTCGTGCCCGAGCGCCAGTGGCTGATGTGGCGGCGCGTGCAGCAGCTGGGCGTGCGCGAGATCCGCGGCGACATCGTGCTCGACCGCAGCGCCTTCAGTGCGCCCGCGCAAGACCCCGCCGACTTTGACGGCGAGGCGCTGCGCCCCTACAACGTGCGGCCCGATGCGTTGCTGCTCAATTACAAGTCGATGACGCTGACCTTCACGCCGGACCCGGCCCGCGGCATGGCCACGGTGGGCCTGGACGCACCGCTCGACGGAGTGGCGGTGGACGCCAGCGTGCCGCTGTCGAGTGCCCCGTGCAACGATTGGCGCAGCGCGCTCAAGGCCGACTTCAGCGTGCCGGCCCGGGTGTCCTTCTCCGGCAGCTACCCGGCCGCATGCAACGAGAAGCAATGGCCCGTGGCCTACCCCGAACCGGGCCGCTACAACGAGCGCGCGCTGTCGGGCCTGTGGCGCGACATGGGCGGCAAGCTCGGCGGCACGGTGCGCGACGGACTGGCCCCATCCAGCCCACCGACCTTCGAGCTGACGTCGCCCACGCTGGCCGAGGTGATCCGCGACATCAACAAGTACAGCAACAACGTGATGGCGCAGCAGTTGTTCCTGACGCTCGGGCTCACCTTGCGCGGCAACGGCAACCCGGACGCCGCGCGCGACGTGCTGCAACGCTGGCTGGCCGAGCGTTGCGACCCGGCGTGCGCCGATGTCGTGATCGACAACGGCTCGGGGCTGTCGCGCGAAGGTCGCATCAGCGCGCGTGTGCTGGGCCAGTTGCTGCAGATGGCGTGGGCGAGCCCCGTGATGCCCGAGTTCGTCGCTTCGCTGCCCGTCAGCGGCACCGATGGCACGCTCAAGCGCAGTCGCGCCGCGGCCGGGCGCGCGCACCTGAAGACCGGATCGCTGCGCGACGTCGCCGGCGTGGCCGGCTACGTGCTGGCGCCGTCGGGCCGGCGCCGCGTGCTGGTCGCCATCATCAACCACCCGAACGCCAATGCGGCCCGACCGGCACTCGAGGCGTTGATCGACTGGGCCGGATCGCAGCTCGACCGCTGAAGCGTCGACCGCCAATGCAAACCGCCGGCCAGGGTCGGACCGGCGGACGAAGCGCGAAGGTATCGGGCTGTCAGAAGCTGTAGGAAGCGCCGAACGAATACACGATCGGCCTGAAATCGATCGTCGTCGTCAGCACGGTGGCCCCGACCGCCACCAGGTCGCTCCTGACCTTCAATGCCGCCACGCTGGCGAACAGCCCCCACTCCTTGCTGATGGCGTAGCCAATGCCGGCCTGCACGGCCGGACCCCACGAATCGCTCAGTCTGGCGTCGGGTGCCAGCTTCGACTTCGTGCTGACAAACCGGGTGTAGTTCACGCCAGCGCCCACATACGGCCGCCACGTGTCGCCCGGCGCACCGAAGTGATAGTTGAGCAGCAGCGTCGGCGCCACGCTCTTGACCGACAGCACGTTGTCGCCCAGAAAGGCCACGCTGCCGGTCGCCTTGGACTCGATCGTGGGCGGGATGCCGAGCACCAGCTCCAGGCCCACGTTCGGTGTGAACCTGCGCTCGTAGACGAAGATCACTGTGGTCGCGTCGCCGACCTCGATATCGGCACCGGGCGGGATGCCGATGCCCTTGACACCGGTGGTGGACGAATGCGTGTCGTAGCGCGTCAGGCCCACCTTGAAGACGTTTTCTTGCGCTTGCGCGGCGGTGCCTGTGACGAGAAGGGCGGCGGCGGCAAACAGTGGTGTTGTGTGTTTCATGTGTTTCTCACTGCCCAGCAGGCAACCAGCCAAAGGACATCAACTTGGCGCGAATGACGTTGCTGATCGCGGCGTGACCGCCCGTGGTGGGGTGAACGGTGTCGGCAAACAACCACGTGGCGACGGTGGCGCCTGCGCTGAGATTGGCGCCTGCATTGCAGAACAGTGACGAACCCTGAACCTGCGCCGGCATCGTCGTTGCGTCGCACGCGGGGTGCGTGACGTCCACAAAACCGTAGGTGGCGGGGCTGGCAATCACATCCTTTAGAACCGAGGCCGCATCGACCAGTTGGACCGGCTGGTTCTTCAAGCCCTCGGTCAGCCACAGGTTGAAAATTTCCGACAGGCCGGACAGCACGCCCTTGGCAGGCAAAACCTGGGGGCTGTTGCCAAACGGCGTGTCTCCGAAGTCCAGCAAGTTCATCACGACCACGTACTTTCCACCCTTGGCCAGGATCTCGGTCTTGACGTAACCCGCCAGTTCAAGCGCAGCCGCTTTCATCTGCGTCTGGGCGGCTGTTTGCGCATTCAGCAACAGGGCATTGGCCTGGTTCGCGGTGATGGTGCCGGCGGCCTCTTGGGTGCGAATGTCGGCGGCGCTGGCCGCGAACGCGCCGAACTGGACCAGCACGTCGTTGTGGCCGGCCCAGACGACGATCAGGTCGTTGTCGCGAAACTTGCCCTGCGTCGTCACCTGCGTGTTGGAAACGTGGTTTGCGATCTGCGTCTTGACCGGCACGGTCAGTGCGCCGGCGCCAGTCGCGGGGTTCTTGCCGATCCCGTTCGGATCGGTCACGCGCGCACCACCTTGCCCGTAACCGGTGCATGTCGTGGCCAGGCCGACGGCGGCCGCAGGACAGGTCTGTGACTGGCCGTTGAAACCCACTTCGGCCGGCGTGATCAACAGGCCCAGCGACGCCGCGAGATTCTCGACCCAGACCTTGGCCTGGTTGGAACTCACGCCGGGAATGGTTTGGTTGATGTTGGTGGTGAACTTGCCTCCGATGTACGGCGGTGCGCCGTCGCCGGTGACCGAGGTCGCCGGCAGATAAGCGCCCACATCGCTCAGACTGTCGCCGAACGACACGATCGATTTGAACCCGCCCGCGGGCGCCGTCGTCGGCGCGCCTGACGGCGAAACGCTGCCCGGCACATCAGGATCGCCGCCGCCGCAGGCGGCCAGCAACGCCGCAACGATCAGCGCAACGCCATAACTCCGAAGTTTTTTCATGCAGGCCCCTGATGGTTCGTCAAAGCGAACGATCGTTCGCTTTTGTCAGAGCACTATAAAACCGCACTCAACGCCGGGCAGCAGTGGAAACCCGGCGGACTCAAACGCGTGCTTGATGCCACTCAAGGTGGTGCGCAGGGCGCGCATCGACATCGGGCCGGGCGTCTCAGCGGGCCCGGAAGCTCGCGGACACGGGACGCTGCCTGGCAGCGTCGGCCACTTGCATTCACCTCGCTCGACCCTGACCATCGGCTGCCGGCGCAGCCGGCCGTCGCCTTACTTAGAACGGGTTGTTTCTGGCCCGCGCCAAGGCGAGCGCGCCGAACTCACGCTGGCCGCCGGCGCTCAAGTGCCGGTCGTCAGCCCACAGATATTGGGTGGCACTTCCTCCGGTCACCAGCGTCAGTGCGGTGCAGTTCGGCAGCGCGTTCGCGGCGGTGATCGAGCACACGGGGTCCGTCACGTTGGTGAAACCGTACCGGGCCGGAAACCGCACGTTGGCCTGGATCAGCTCGTCGGTGGCGATCAAGCCGATGCGCCGACCGTCGTTGACGACACGCGCACGCATCTTGTCGTTGAACGCCTTGGACAGCTTCGTCAACAGTTCGGCTGCACCCGGACGACTGAGAGCCTGCGCGCGCGCGAAGGGCGTCAAGCCCATGTCAGGCACGGTCGAGATCAGCACCTTGGCACCGCGATCGGCCAGCAGGTTCACCTGATCGGCCAGCGCCCTGCCAGCGGTCTCGACCGTCGCGGTCACTTCTGCCTCGGTCTTGCCGGCGTCGAGCGCTTTGTATGCCGCGACGATGTCGTTGGCGCCGGCCAGCACGGTCGCCATGTCGAACGCGGCAAAGCTGCTCCCGTTGGCGGCCAGGTACGCATCCACCTGCGTCTGGACATCGGCCACCTTGGCACCAGGTACCGCCAGGCTCTGCGCGCCGGGGGTGGGCACCCCAGCGGGATTGCACTCCTTGAAAACGAGCCCGTAAAAAGTCGCCAGCGTCTGGGTCCAGATCGGAAACGCCTGGCACAGCAGCGTGGGGTCGGTGGCCGACACCGTGGCGTTGACGCTGTACTTCCGGCCGTTGCCGCTCGAGCCGCTGTCGTCGATCACGCTGCTTTCGTCGCCAAAGGCCAGCAAGCGTTTGGCGACGAACGGCTCGGACTGCGTGGCCCCGCCGCACGAAGCGAGCAGCGCGGTGCCCAGCACGCCGGCCAGCCAGGCGGCGCGACCGATGGCAAGGGGTGATGCATGCGGTGTCGATGTCATTCAAGGCTCCGAAATGGTTGCGTCTGGGTCAGGACGCGGCCGCACGTTGCAGCCGGTCCCGCACGCCGTCCCACGCCGGGTCGGCCGGCGGTTGCTCGACCCAGATGAGCTCGACGCCGTCGGCGTCGAGCTCGCGCAGCGCCGCGTACAACTCGCGCGCCGCGTCGTCGGCCCGGACCGGCATGCGGCGCTGCAACAAACCGGCGCCGACACCCGTCAAACGGCTGCGCGAATATACCGCCAGCGTCGGCAAGCCGGCATCGAGCAACTGCAGCGCGGCCCCGAGTTGCGGGCCGGTCATCAACCGCAGCCGTGCGCGCGGCGCGTAATGCGATTCGAGCGTGCCTGACGCGCGCGGCGCTGCCGCGTCGCGCTCGAGCAGCGGTTGCCCCGCCACCGCGGCCAGCTGCTGATTGGACAGCACGCCCGGGCGCAACAACACCGGCTGGCCGCGGGTGCAATCGACGATGCTCGATTCGATGCCGACCTGACAGCCGCCGCCGTCGAGCACCCACAGCGACGGATCGAATTCGGCGAACACATGGGCCGCGCAGCTCGGGCTGATGCGGCCGAAACGGTTCGCGCTCGGCGCAGCGATCGCGCCCCCCAGCTCCTTACCGATCGCCCGGAAAACCGGGTGCGCGCTCTGGCGGACGGCCACCGTCGGCAGCCCGCTCGTCACCAGATCCGGCACGTCCGGGTGTTTTGGTAAAATCAGGGTCAGCGGTCCTGGCCAAAAAGCCGAGGTCAGTTGGTTCACCGTATCCAGGATTTCCTCGGGCACGATCGCCACTTTTTTCAAATCCCCCCGCGAGGCGATGTGGACGATGAGCGGGTCGAATGCAGGACGCTCCTTTGCCGCGAAAACCTTCGCGATCGCCTCGGGATTGAAGGCGTCCGCCGCGAGGCCATAGACCGTTTCGGTAGGCAGCGCGACGATCTCGCCATCACGCAGCAGGGCGCACGCCTCGCGGACGGCATCTTTCATTTCGTCGTCGGCGACTTGGAGAATGCGGGTTTCGATCACGCGCGCGTTCTGCCAAAGCCACCTGCGTCTGGCGAATCCTGAATTTTAGAAAAACCGTCAGGGGAAGCTTTTCAGCGCCGAAGAATCACCGATCCAAGTCCCGAAATAAGGCCAATCGGCTTGGTCGCGCTTGCCGAGCGATCCGGGAAGGCTGCAGGACAGCGATTCAGAAACAAGCACTCGCCTCGGGGGCGTCATTTCTGCCTATCCCACCAAGCCCGCCAACCGCCGTAGCGCGTGATCTCCTCCGCACCTTCCACCGCGCGCGGCTCTGCGATAAATCCGGGAACCTCGTCGCCGTTTTCTAGCAATACCTTGCCGATGCCCAGCGGCCCGGGAACTTTTGCGACAAAATCTCCGAAGGCCGCAGGTTCGAGTTCCCAGATCTCGGCAGCGATCGACCCGCCCGCCGCATCGTCGCGGATCAAGGCCGGCCGCGGCGGCACCGCCCCGGAGGCCGGCATCGCATACATCCGATAGACTGCTGCGGTCCGCGTTTTCTCACGCAGCACCGCCCCTCGTTCTACCAGTTGGCCGTTCAGGGCGAGCCCTTCAAGATGCGCCCCGCAGACGAGCAGCGGAATCCGGTGGGACGGCGGACGGGGCAGGTCCTCGCCGCGGAATCGCCCCGCCAGAAACAGCAAGGCGGCATCCCTACCGGCAGGAGCCGCCACGGTCACGCCCCACGGAGCGCGGCCCGACCTTGCCCGTCCGGCCGGCATCGCGACGGCGGCCAGATCCAGCAGGTTCATGAAATTCGTGTAGCGACCCAGCGTGGCATTCGTGAGAAAGGGATCGGCCAGATTTTCCGCGACGGTGTAGAGGCAGGGCGTGGTGGGCAGCAGCAGGACGTCGATGGAATCCCAGACCGCTTCCGCAGTGCGTGCGAATTCGCGGAGCCGATACTGCGCTTTGAAGGTTGCCGTTGCGTCCCAGCCTTTCGACGCCTCGAGAATCGTCCGCGTCACCGGGAAAACGGCCTCCGGATTTCGCTCCACGAAATCACCGACCGCGGCCCAGCGCTCGGCCACCCAAGGGCCATCGTAAAGGAGCTTGGCTGCTTCGGTGAATGGCGTCAGGTCGACTGCGACGGACGTGCCGCCGATCGTTTTCATTTTTTCCACCGCTGCGGCGAAGAGTCCCGGCGTGTCGGGATCACCCGCGAAATCGAGGGTCCCGGGCACGCCAAATCGAAAGGTTTTCGGGTATGGTTCCGATGGCTTCACCTCGCGGGAGAAAACATCCCGGGCATCATAAATCCCCACCACCTCCGAGATCAGCAGCGCGTCGGCGGCATGGTTTGCAAAAACGGAAATGCAGTCTAACGACCGGCACGCCGGCACCACTCCGCGGTTACTCAGCAGGCCGCGGGTGGGCTTCCAGCCGATCAATTCCTGGAACGCCGCCGGCACCCGCCCGGAGCCTGCGGTGTCGGTGCCTAACGAAAATACGCACAATCCAGCCGCGACCGCGGACGCGCTGCCGGAGCTGGAGCCGCCGGGCAGGAACTCCGCGTCGATGGCATTCCGCGGCACGCCGTGCGGCGAACGCGTGCCGACGAGGCCGGTCGCGAACTGATCGAGATTTCCCTTCGCAATCGGAATCGCGCCTGCCGCCCGCAGAAGCCGGACGACCTCGGCGTCCTCGCCAGGCGTGTAGGAAAACTCCGGGCAAGCCGCGGTGGTCGGCCAGCCCGCGACGTCGATGTTGTCCTTTACCACGAAGGGCACGCCCCAAAGCGGAAGATCACGCGGCATGGCTTCGACGGATTTAGCAATTTCCAGCAGGGTGGATTTCTCTGGCAGGTGGATGAAAATCGCGGGGTCATTCCAGACGGCGATCTTTTCGAGGATTTCCCCGATCAGGACCGATGGAGTCAGGCCTTCGGCGCAGCGGAGTTCGAGTTCAC
>ENA-OFDP01000841-OFDP01000841.1-metagenomes-genome-assembly--contig:-NODE-841-length-12932-cov-4.828299_pt1 | contig 12932 bp, 7 predicted proteins | sample MGYA00153389_OFDP01 | MGnify analysis MGYA00153389 | reverse complement strand
TTATCTGAATGGGTGTCATTTTTCACCAGTTGTTACTATCATTCAACACTTCTGGCCAATACCAACTAAAATAATCATATGAAAAGTCCACTTATCATAGCTGAGATATTGTTAAAGTCGATAGTTTTACTAGTCAACCATGTCTGTTTACCTTGAGATATAGCATTAATATATCCAGGTTATTCAAATATATAGTACAAAACTCATATAAGTTCTAGCCGATTATTTGTAATCCATTTTAAAAATTTATTCCATACTCCGATCGCTAGCAAGATTACTTTGGGCGTAGATTGAGAAAAATTAGTAGACATTACTTTTACTTTTTTGGTGAATTGTCGTCTAAAAAGAATCGAGATTAATCCAACTGTCGGGCGACTAATCGCGCAAATAGCCCCTCTTGGTTCACCAACTCATCAAAAGTACCTGACTGCACCACCAGCCCCGCCTCTACCACATAAATCCGATCGGCATTCCGAATCGTGCTGAGGCGGTGAGCGACGACGATCCGCGTCGCACTCATCCGATCTAAACTTTCAGTAACAATGTTTTGAGTTTGATTGTCTAGGGCACTTGTCGCTTCATCCATCAGCAGAATTTTGGGTTTTAATACCAGCGATCGCGCAATTAATAGCCGTTGCCGTTGTCCGCCCGAAAGATTGGTACCCCCTTCACTAATCACCGTGTGCATTCCCATCGGCATCGCTTTAATATCTGCCTCGAAACCAGCCATCCGAGCGGCTTCCCAAGCTTCTTCTAAGGTTACTAATGCGCCAGCGGAAATACTGTCAAAAATCGAAGCGGCGGCGATGCGGACGTTTTGTAATACTACGCCCAATTGCCGTCGGACTGCCTGAACGTCGAGTCCAGCGAGATCCTGTCCGTCGTAACAAACCGTACCGCTAGCGGGCAGCTCAAAGCCCAGTAACAAGCGAAACACGGTTGATTTACCACTCCCACTCGGCCCGACGAGGGCGATAAATTCGCCAGGTTCGGCATGGATGCTGACATTATTGAGGATGAGTGAGCCATCTTCTCGATAGCGAAAATTGACGTGTTCGAGGGAGATTCGCCCTGTCAACCGCCCTGGATCTGCCTGCGTGGGGTTGGACTCCAAGGGGGTCTGAATAATTGGTTTGGCGCGTTCCCACAGCGGGACGATCTCTAGGACATTGCTCAGGGTGTTACTAATTTCGGTGGCACCATTGAGAAAAACGGTAAAGGCGGTATTAAAGGCGAGAAACGAGCCAGCAGATAGTCCTCCAGGCTTATTTTCGGCGGCGGCAATCTGGATAAACAGAATTGCAAACCAAAATATCAACACAGAACTAACCACGGGGATGGCTTCGTTAAACACGCTCAGACTATCATCAACGTGCTTGATGCCCGATTCTAACTTGATGCGTTGACTGTATTTTTTTGCCCACGAGCCAAATGCTCGTTCTTCAGCCGCCGCCACCCGTAACTTGGATACGCCCTCGATCAGTTCCACTGTCAAGCCATTAATATCGCCATCGATTTGCTCTTGCCGTCGCTGTTTGGTGACGGACATCCGACTGGAAACGATCGTGACGATAATAACTAATAGACTCAGCCCTACTCCTACCAATGCGAGTTGAAGACTATAAGTAAACATCAACGCTAGGTTGAGGAGGGCAAAAACACCATTTAAGAGTGTGCGCTGAGTGGAGCCACTCAGATGAGTGCGAATTTGACCGATCGCCAGCAGCCGATTGACGAGATCGCCAGAGGCATAGTTACGAAAAAAGGTGGGACTCAATTTGAGAATTCGATCCCAGACAGCAGGCTGAAGTGATGCGTCGGCGGCACTTTCCACACGCAAGGTAATAATTTGCTGTGCTAATTGAAAGGCGGCTTGACCGAAAGCGGCGGCAAATAAAGCCAATCCGAGTTGGGCTAAGAGGGTGCGATTGCTGTCGGGAATGGCATCGTTGACTAAAATTGCGGTGGCTTGGGGTGTCACCATGCCCAATAGTGATGCGAAGATCCCTAAGCCAATAATCGCGATAATGTCTCGTTCGTAGCCCTTGATGCCAAACAGGAAAATCTCACTCGCGTTGGTGACAAACGGGGGCAGTGGTCGATAAAAGACGTATGCTTCGGTTTGAAGATCGGGAATCTCATCGGGAGCTAGGCTCGTTTTGGTCAACTGTTCCGGATCGAAGAGTAGATAACGGTTTCCCTCAGGTAATAAAGCAACTGGCAGATCGGCTTTGGTATAGGCTAACAGGGCACCGTGTTCCTGTTTCCACCACTCCCCAGTTAATGACACTCGCCGAGTACGGCATTGGGATGCGCGAGCGATCGCTTCTACCGGATCTTTGATGCGAGTGCTATCTTCTGATGCTGGTGGCGGTAGGATATTAATGCCGATGGCTTTACCGACTGCCCCCGCCGCAATTAACAAGTGACTGCCAATCGGGACAACTTCGGGGGCTTGGGTTTGTAATACTCCCGTCAATTCGCCCATCGAGCTTTCGATCGTCTGGCGATTGAGCTGTTGTCGGGCTTGGAAACGCCGAAATTCTGACTCGATCTGCTGCTGTTCGAGGAGATTGAAACAGTGCCAAAAATAAACGTGTACCTGGCGGAGACTGGCGGGGAGCAGATCTATCGATTCTAGTTCTTGGGTGGGCGTTGTGTACACTTCGACAGCATTTTTTGCTGTCAACCAGGTGCCGAACATCAGCGGTATCGGTGGATTATCTCGATCGATTGGTAGATCTGGGATGCCCTGCCAGTGGGTAATGCCCTGGCGGACATCCACCCAGGCAATTGTTTGGTGAACCTGTCCGTTATTGGCAAACGGGCGCGGTGAGATTAGGGTTTGACCTTCGAGCAATGATAAATAGTGGGTGCCTGCGGCGACGATACTATTTGTTGGTTCGGCGGCGAGCTGGGGTTGCGCGCTCAACCATCGGCCCAAGTGACCGAGCCAGTTTTCAATTAAGCCGATCGCGTTTCGATCGCCAGCTTTGACTCTTTCGACCAAATATGATGGATGAATTTGTTGCAGTTCTGTCTGTTCGATCGCGACTGCCAGAATTCCTCGGCGTTCGCCCGGTTTGGCGGTTGGGGCAAAGGTGGAGCCAAAGAGGGCTTCCCCTGCACCGATATTAAATAAAAATCGCCGATTGCCAACTAGTTCTTGAGGGTCGATCGAAACGCCGTGCAGTACTAGCGATCCAGATTTAACGATCCAAATTGTTTGAGGGTCATTTAACAGTAATGGTTCGTTGTTTTTAACAATTCGTCCTTGGATAGAGGTAGTCATAAATGGGAGGGGGGTGGATGGGTGGATGGGTGGATGGGTGGATGGGCACTGGAGTAATGGGTAATGAAGTAACCCCTTACTCCAGTGCCTAAAACCTAAAACCTAAAACCTAAAGCCTTTAATGAGTGCCAATCAATTGGGTATAAACGCCAGAGCTGCTGCGTAACTCCTCGTGGGTACCACGTTGCACCACCTTCCCCTGTGCTAAGACGATAATTTCGTCGCAATCGCGGATAGTACTGAGTCGGTGCGCGACGACGATGCAGGAACAACCGCGACGGCGGAGATTGCGATCGATGATTTGCTCGGTTTCGGCATCGAGCGCGCTGGTTGCTTCGTCAAGTACCAATACGGCTGGATTTCTGACTAAGGCTCTGGCAATTTCTAATCGTTGGCGTTGTCCGCCGCTTAAATTTCTGCCGCCTTCACTGAGTTGGCAATTGTAGCCTCCAGGCATATTCAAAATCAGATCGTGGATGGCGGCATCCTCGCAGGCTTTAATCAGATCTACTTCGGGTACTGTGGGATCCCAAAGGGTGAGATTTTCTCTGACAGTGCCAGCAAACAGAAATATTTCTTGCTCGACCATTGCGAGGGAACTAGCGAGGACGGGGCGAGAAATTTGGTGGCGTTGAATGCCATCTAACAGAATATCTCCCGACCAAGATTGATATAGTCCGGTTACTAACTTAGCTACCGTAGACTTACCCGAACCGCTACCGCCGACGAGGGCGACTCTTTGACCTGGGTTGAGGGTTAGGTTCAAATCTTGAATTAGTGGCTCTCCCAGGCGATTGTAGCCGAAGGTAAGGTTTTGCAATTCCACATAGCCTGACAATTTAAAGGAATCTTGGCTATAAACTTGTAAGCTGCTGCCAGCATCGATTTCCCGTTCGGCTTCGGGATCGATCGGATTTTCCAAGACATCATCCAAGCGGGTTAAGTCGGCTTCTAGCTCTTGCAATGTACTGCCAAAATTCACCAAGTTGTTGACAGGTTTGAGAAATTCCAGGGTGAGGGCTTGGTAGGCAATCAGTCGCCCAATACTGAGGGTACCTTCCATCACCCGATATCCACCGAGGACTAAAATCGAGGTGACAGCTAGAGAGGTGAGGACTGTGGGTAGTGCCCCTAGCAATCGGGTGGGGAGTCCTAGTTCTTGTTGGGCGTTGATGGTTTTGGCATAGTAGCCAGCAAATTTTGCAAATAAGTCCGCTTCTAAGCCGCTGGCTTTGACTGTTTCGATCGTTTGAATGCCACTAATCGCTACTCCAGCAACTTTCCCCGTTTCTTGAGAGAGTCTAGTATTCGCATCGACGCGGTTGCGAGAGAGGGCTTGTAGTGCGATAAAGTTAGCGGCGGCAAAGACGATCGCAATCCAGGTCAACAGCGGATCGTAGAAGAACATAATGATGGCATAAAAAATCATCGCGATCGCATCGATGACCGTGGTTGCCAACTGCCCAGAGAGGGTTACTGCCACTTTATTATTCAGTTGAGCGCGACTGCTAATTTCCCCGGCAAAGCGTTGAGCATAAAATCCGACGGGTAAGCGAATTGTATGCCACAAAAATTGACCTGATAGAGTAACAGAAAGCTTGAGCAATAATCGACGCAAATAAGTCAGCCGCAAGCGTGCTAATAGTCCCGTCAGCAATGCTGTAAACACCATGCCGATGAGCAGCGGACGCAACCAATCAGTGCGATTTTCGATTAAGATTTCATCGATAAATACTTGCATGAAAGCTGGCACTGCCATCCGGGGAATCGTCAGGAGTAGTCCGGTAATCAAGCAGAAAATCAAAGCCGATCGCGAGCTTTTTAAGCGGGAGGTTAAACTAGGGAGCAGTCCCTTTTTTTTCCCGCCTTTGTGAAATTCTGCCCCTGGTTCCATCACCAGTGCTACGCCAGTAAATCCGCGATCGAATTCATCGAAAGTAACTTTTTTTGGCCCTACGGCTGGGTCATTGAGATAGACATTTTTACCGACAAACCCTTCAACCACCAAAAAGTGATTGAAGTTCCAAAAGGCGATAAACGGGGGTTTAATCGTTTGGACATCTTCGATCGATTTTTTAAATCCTTTGGCATCTAAACCATATAACCGAGCAGCCTTGAGGACGTTCGATGCTTTACTACCATCTCTCGATACGCCACATTCGACTCGTAATTCTGTCAGGGGCACGATCCGACCGTAATAGCTCAAGATAATGCCTAGTGCCGCCGCCCCGCATTCGACCGCTTCCATTTGCAATACTGTAGGAGTCCGCACTCGACCGGATTGTTTGGGTGGCTTGGCGTTAGAAATTGCTGCTGTTTGCATAATTTACTAATAAATTCCTGTAACTGATTTGAAGATTGGCAGGATGTAAGAAATCGGTACCACTTCTCCGACGCTGACCCGAACTTGTACGGTAGTACCCGAAGACAACTTGAGATCTGGGCCGTTGGAGGAAGACCATTTGTAGCCGCTGTTGGTCTGGGCGGTATCTAGGTCGGCAAACACCTGGACGGGAGCTTTACCACCGGACGAGAGACTTTCAGCTAGACTCTCAGCCAGCCCTTGGTTGCCGATAATATTGGCCATATCCTGTCCTGTCACGGGAAAAGATGTCACCTCGCTGACCTTACCGACAATGCCGCCGAACCGTTCGCGCTTAACTAAACTGGGAGTGATTTGAACTTCCATCCCAGGTTTAACTTGCTGTCCATCTTTATCGGCAAAATAGATCGCACTCATTAGTTTTGCTTCGTTCCCTTTGGAATTAATCGACCCCAATCGCGTTCCAGCCGTCACGATCTGTCCGGGTACGACCGATAGTTGAATGACTTTCCCGTCGTAATCACTGACAATCTGGGTTTTGAGTTGGATTTCGCGTTGTAACTGAGCAATTTTGCGATTGACCTCTTCAATATTATTTTTACTAGTAAAAGTTGCCTCTAATTCGTCTTGAGTTAATTTAGCCAGTTGACTGTTGATATCTTGGAGCTTAGTTTTAAGTTCGTCGATCGTATTGAGGCTTTGCAAAAATTGGCGTTGAATATCGATGCGTTGAACTTGAATTTCTTGGCGTTTGCTGCTAAGTTCGTTGCTTCTATTTACCCCGTCTAAATATTGGCGTTCGGTGTTCACCCGTTCGACATCTAGCTCTTTTACTTGAGATTCGAGGGTCGATATTTGGGTTAGACTATCGAGATAATCTTTTTGAGCGGCTAACATAATATCCGCACTGACAATTCTTTGCTCGTACAATTTGCGGCGGGCTGCTAATTGTACTTCCAGATTTGGCAATAGTTTTTTAATGCGGGCTAAACCTTGAGTGAGTCCCACTCTTTTTTGGTCGAGCGAAACGAAGCTTCTTTGGCGTAAATTCGGTAAAACTTGGCGATCGCTACTCAGTCTTTTATCGATAACACTGAGGTTTTGCGCTAATAATCCTAGATTTTTTTGACGCAAGACGGGAATAATCGTCTCTCGTTTTAAGGTAGTTTCGAGGTTGACTTTCTGTTTGGCTAAATTTTCTCGTTGTGAAGCTAGTCGGGTGGTGCGGACTAAATCGCTTTCTTTGGCTTGACTGACTAATCGATCGAGCTTTTCGCGTTCCTGTTTGAGTTGCTGTTCTAACGAAGGCTGGCTAATGGTGCCGATAATGTCGCCTTTTTTAATTACAGCTCCCGATTTAATATTTAGTTTGAGAATCGTACCGTCGCTGGGAGCTTGAAATTGCACGACGCTGCGAGGATAGATCAGCACACCTTGTCCAGAGACGGTGAGGGGCAGCCGTCCAAAGATGCTCCACAGCAAGCCAGTCGCAACTAGAGATCCCAATCCAGCCAGCGGTAGCCAAGCTCGCGGATTGACGACATTCATCAGTTGGTCGAGCCGTTCTGGCGAGGATAGGCGTTCTAGCGATTCGTCTCGAAATAGTTTTTTGGTTGAGTCTGACATGGTAATTAGTTGGGAGATGGGAGCGTTGATGAATTTGCTAGACTTCGTTTGAGGTTGATTACCCCCCCAACCCCCCCTTATAAAGGCAGGGCTGATTCATTCCTTACCAGGCTTGAGTTGTCAAGATGAAAAGCAATTGATTTCGATCGAATAAATGGTGATTTCACCCTAAGAAATAACCACATTCATCTGACAATCGATCGCTTAGGGGATTGACAAATTCATTCCCTTTGGGAATGAAACAGCCCTGCCCTTATAAAGGGGGGGCTTTTCTTGCTCCCTCCCCTTTATAAGGGGAGGGCTGGGGTGGGGTAAGGGACTACGCATCCCCGCCAATAGACTTAAACCGTCAAGCGTTTGAGCATCCAGTCAAATCGCGCACCGCCGAGGGTGAGATTGTCCATCGTGGCGAAATCGAGTTCATCTTCATAATCCACCGAAGCTGATAGACTTGCCCCTTGTCGATAGGGACTGCGCCCATAGCCCAAGCGACTAATCAATCCTTGCAGTCTGCTAGATAAGAGCATGGCTTGTACCCGATAAAAGCGAGCTGCGGTGCCGACATCTTGCTGTAACTTGAGGCGCAGTTGTTGTTGGGGAATTCTGAGCAAAACCGAATTTGCTAATGCGGTGACGGTAGCTGTAGAGATCGGGTTGTCTAAGGCGATCGATTCACCGACAATTTCACCGCGATCGAGTAGTAAGATCTCTCTACCGACCGAGGTGTCGCTATCTGGCGAACTTTCCAGCGCGGCGAAAATATTCAACAGTCGATTTGATTTTTCCTCTTTAACAAAGACCGAAAGGGTACCTTGCAGGATGATATAAAGATCCTCGATTTGCTCTCCAGCGCGAATTAACACTCGATCGCAATCGATTTCAGCCAATCTCCCAGCACCCAGCATCCAGTCCACATCGCTATCGCTGAGTTCTCCAAAAATTAACGGTACATCCTGGAGGGGTTGAGCCTGTCCCATTTTGGGGCGTAAAAAGTACCGTACCAAGCGCGAGAACCGCTCTAATAGCAATATCGCGATCGCCCGATAAAATCTCGCTGCAAACCCGACATCCTCAGCGATTTTCGCGCTCAGTGCCGCATGATCGACTGCCAATACCGTCGAGTTCTCGGCAGCTCTGATGGTCATCGCAGCAGCGGTTAACTCGACCCCTGGAATATTGCCCAAGACATCTCCAGGCAAGAAGCGGACGATTTCTCGCTCTAAATCGACATCCTCCTCAAGTGCTGCAAACGCCAGCCCCAATCTTCCCCCTTGGTTTTGGTTGATGCTGCCGACGAGTTCGCCGCTAATTAGTAAGTAGAAAAAATGAGGCGATCGCGCTTCGATCGGGATATTTCCCGCCCAAATTTGCTGTGGGTGCCCGTTTTGCTTGAGCCATTGAATATCACTATTACTTAACTGATTGAGAAATATATCCATGTAATTCCACCTTTTGAATTGGAAGCTCTAACCGGATGTTTGTTAATCTAGAAGCGGCTCAAGTAAGCTAATAATTGTCTTCAATCTTACGTCGATCTATCTAGCGATCGCAATGGTCAAAGGTACTCAATCGGCTTAAAGCAGAACTTTCCAGAACTTTACTGAACTTTCTCAGAACTTTTGTTTCGGATCGAAGACCTGACTTTTTCTAAGTTTTTAGTTATTGATTTTTTAAAATAACTAGCATAGGATTGAATGCAGAACGAGTCCATTGCTATCTACAGAAAAAATAACATGAAATTAGACACAGCCCAAAAAAGCCAAGCCATCGAAGCATTACGCAAACGCTCGGAATTTGAAAATGGTTTGGCAATCAAAGCCTATGAAGATGAAACTTTTAAGCAACAACTGTTAGCAGATCCTAAGAAAATCTACGCACAGGAATTGGGAACAACTATTCCCGACTCATTCAAAATTGAAGTGCTTGAAGAAAAACCAAACACGATCTATCTGGTGTTACCTAAAGAGAACGAACCAGCAGGGGCAGACGGAGAACTTTCTGATGAATCTCTCGAAGCAGTAGCTGGTGGGGGATGGATTTTCGGGCGTAGTAGTGGTAATAGTTGGGGGTTTATAAATTTCTAGTAGTACTGAAAGCGGGACAATATCTCCGAATATTGCACTCGCTCTCATCTTCTATCCTTCCTCCCGACTTGGGCTACGGTGTGGACACCGTAGCTTTAGAATGAAGGGTTGATGGGGGTCAGCTCACATCTTGCACCAGTTTGAACATACTAGTGCTAACCGTAGATCCAGGGTACCCACAAGGGGCACCCCTACAAGTTATCTGTAGGGGTACCCTTCATGGGTACCCTAAGATCTACGCTTAGTAATAGTCTGTATGTATTAGTGCAAGATGTGAGTAAGCCCATAGAAAACGAAGTCTAATGGACAATCCTAATTTTGCAGGAGTCTTGCCTTATGATCGCAAACGCACCAGTCCATCTTCAGCATCGGGGCTTAGTTAGTCTAGCCCTGGTGAGACAGTTACTCTCCAGTACAATCGAGACAGAATCGCACTGGATTAAAGATTTATCCGATCGAGAATTTGCCGCAGAATTTACGCGGATCGCTCATGCCAAAAGTTTTATGCTGCGGTGGCAAGCAGATCCTGACTTCCGGGCGCAAGTATCGACAGATCCAGCGCAAGCAGTCGCTCGCTACAATTTACAAGTCGATCCTGAAGAGATTAAGCCTTTCTGGGCACCAGAATTCCTCGAACCGCTGCGAGCATCCGGAAAACTGCCGATCTTGGCGCAACGCTGTCAAGATTTTATCCAGGCATCAGAGGAACGTATTTGTACCGATCGCATCGATACCAGTCACAATCGCCAGTATCAGGCGTGGCGATCTCGCCAGATCGAGCGATTATCCGGTCAGGTGTCTCAATTTATCGCGCAGGGAGTCATGCACGCTCCACTCAGTTTTGAGTTGAGTAAAGGTTGCTCTGTTGGTTGCTGGTTTTGTAGTGTGTCTGCGCCGACACTCAACGATATTTTCTTATATACGCCCGAAAATGCTCGATTGTGGCAAGATATCTTGCAGTTATTAAAAAATGTCCTGGGCACAGCCGCCGCATCAGGTTTTTGTTATTGGGCGACAGATCCGCTCGACAACCCCCATTACGAGCAGTTTCTGTGTGATTTTCACGCTATTTTGGGCGTGTTTCCCCAAACAACTACCGCACAATCTTTAAAAGATATCGCGCGGACGAAATCGCTACTCAAACTTGCGTTGGAGAAGGGCGGTAAATTGAATCGATTCTCGATCCTATCGCTAAAAATGTTCGATCGAGTCAGTGCAGCCTTTACTCCAGAAGAATTAGCATTTGTGGGATTAGTATTGCAAAATCAGGAGGCGGGAATGGTCAAAGCTAATGCGGGACGGATGCGCGATCGCAACGAACATCAAGCAGCGAAATCGAATACCGCAGTCGATACATCTCTACCCACAACTAATGCGTGTGTGTCTGGCTTTCTGTTTAATTTAGTCGATCGGAATGTCAAACTCATCAGTCCTTATCCGGCTAGCGATCTGTGGCCGCATGGCTATCGAATTTATACAGAAGGGACATTTAACACTGTTGCTGAATTAACAGCTTTTATCGATCGAGCGATCGAGACTCACATGCCGCTAACATTGCGATCGAGCGATCTGCTCCAATTCCGTAGCGATCTTAAATACGAAGAATTTGAGGATGGATTTCAAGTCTCAACTCGCTTTCTAACCCTCAAGTTTCGCAATGAAGCCTATCTCAAACAACTGGGGCAAATGATTCTCCAGGGAGATAAAACAGTAGCTCAGATAACTTCTTTATTTAACATCCTTGGTGTTAATGAAGTAACTACACGAGCCGCACTTAACCTGATGTTTGAGAAGGGAATATTTGAAGATTAAGAGTTCGATCGTTGACATCCCTTTATGTCGAAAAAGTAGTAGCAACTTATGAATTGCCCCTACTTTTTTATTGTCGAACTGACGGCTGTTTTAATTAGATCTACTCCTTGCACGGCAGCTAATTCTTCCAGCCTCAGAGTAGTTAAAGCAATTAAAATCGCGATTTCCGATTCGCTCGTGCTGGCTGACTGACGATATACTCGATCGAACCTTTCGAGATTTTCGGCAGCAGCTTTCACCAGTTTTTGCAGCACTATAAAAGCCCCATCTGAGAGTGGCGGATCGCCCCGATAATTTTCCAATCTCCCACCCACAAGATAGGCAGGAAAGGCTTCTAAACCAATAAAATGTAAAAACCAGTCCGCGCGATAACAACCCACAGCCGCGACAATGCCGCGATAATCGGCCACGATTTCATCGAGGATATTATTTCGCATCGAGCCAAACCAACGGCGGGTAATGTAATGAGTTGATTCGTGCTCTAAGCGGATTTTGCCAGATAGTTCTAGCCATGTTTCTTCCTCAAGTCCTAACTCAGTAGCAGCAACATTACTATAAGCACCCCGACTGAGCAAAATAAACCGATCCTGATACAATTCTGGACGCTTAATTAGTTGTTGAAACTCAACATCCCAATCTCCCCCTGCGTTCGCCTTCAGCCATTGTTGCTGATATTGGCATACCCGATGCCAGTTATTATATCCACCGACAATGCAAGCACCCATCGAGTCGGGAATGGGTGCGGGTTCGTTGCGTTTGGTGAGTGCCCGAACTAAGCTGACAAAATCAGCGCGATTGCCAGCAATTAAAACCGGAATCGCACCCGCAAAAGTGTGATGAAGATCGAGTTGGAGCCGTGCTGGTTCGAGCAATGTCAAACCTACCGCCGTCTCCATCGCTGCGGTTGACTGTCCCTGGCGAGTAGCGGCTCGATACTCTGCTGTCTCACTTATCCCCGCCAGAATGGGAAACTGGAGCTGGACGAGGTGAGATTTTAAGGCAGTAGCAGCACCAATGCTGGAAGCTTCTCGGACATATTCCGCCCATGTCGCTAGATAGAGTTCAGGCGGTGGCTCGTGCAGATGTGCTATGAGGCTGCGATCGAAGATATTTTGATTGTAGTTTAACAGTTCCAGCGTTTCTGATTCGATCGCTCCAAAATCGGTCAAAATATCGGTACAAAGCTGTGAGGAATTCTTCATAGTCCCTTCATAGATAATCGAGATTTTGGAATTGCTTCAATACGCTTTTTGTTAGTCAGCGACTGAAGTCGCTGCTAATGATGCAAAGTCCACCTACGCGGACTATTATCTTAGTCCGCGTAGAAAAGTGCGTTCTTGGGGCGCGAGAGCTTCTACGGGGGAAGCTTCCCCCACAAACGTCGCTTGTTTCCCAACTGGGCGGGAGACCCGATTGGTGACAAGTTAAGGTTAAAGCGCAGTTGTCAAGCAGGGTTGAGCAGATGGCTCAAAGAAAAATGACCCTTCCCTGGTCGCTCGGTCAGGGAAGGGGTCAATAATCAATTTCTTGAATGGTTTGCGGATAGATTTAACAATTCCCAGATCTTTATTTTTAGGAGCAGCAAAATACTTAACAGGATCGGTAGCTAAACCCTTATGATGAGCGACATAGAAGTGATAAAGACCACGATAGATCATTTCTAAAGAAATACGGTCGAAAGGAAGAGATATCTCATCCGCGATCGCATCACCAAGATCGACTAACACAGAGTAAAATAGCCAAGTCCCCCAGAGTTGTAATTTAATACCATTGAGTGAATTCGTCCAGATATAAC
>ENA-OFDP01000840-OFDP01000840.1-metagenomes-genome-assembly--contig:-NODE-840-length-12933-cov-2.555133_pt1 | contig 12933 bp, 12 predicted proteins | sample MGYA00153389_OFDP01 | MGnify analysis MGYA00153389 | reverse complement strand
GGCCCAGCGTGATGCCGACGTCTTCCACCGTGTGGTGGCCGTCGATGTGCAGGTCGCCTGCCGCCTGGATCTCCAGATCGATCAGGCCGTGCCGCGTGCGGCTCCGGTGGTGCTGTACTGCGCCAGCGGGAATCGGTCGGCACTGGCGGCCGAATCGCTGATGCAGATGGGGTATTCGAATGTGGCGTCGATGTCGGACGGGTTCCGTGGCTGGGTCGATGCGAATGGTGACATCGAGGGATGAGCCGTGCGCGGTGCCGGGTGGGCGTTCCGTGTTGATGCAGTCGCTGGAGCTGGCGTTGCAGCTGCACGATCGCGTGGAGGAGCCGCAGGATGTGGGGCTGCGATGGGCCGCGGTCGCGCTGGTGTTGCGTGGCACGACGGTCGATGACGCGGACCTGTTGTTCATTCGCCGGGCTGTGCGCGCAGGCGATCCGTGGAGCGGGCATGTGGCCTTCCCCGGCGGACGGATGGATGTTGCCGATGCGTCGCTGGAATTCACGGCGCGTCGCGAAACCCGCGAGGAGCTCGCCCTGGACCTGGACGCGCATGCTCGGCTGCTCGGTGTGCTGGATGACCTGAGGCCGCGCGCGGCAGTGTTGCCGTCGATCGCGGTGCGGCCATACGTGTTCGCGTTGCACGCCGACGTGACGCTGGTGCCGAACGAGGAGGAGGTGCATTCCACGTTCTGGGTGCCGGTGCAGCGGTTGCTGGATCCGGCGAGTACGATGGAGCATGTCTTCGACCGCGGCGGGTCGCGATTTCGTTTTCCGGCGTACCGGTCGGGCGATGATGTCGTGTGGGGAATGACCGAGCGGCTCGTCACGCAACTGCTGTCGGTCGCGCGAGGGGGGGTGTAGCGCACGTCGTTTTTCATCGCGGAGCACCCGGAGCACGCGGATGACGCGGAGGAGTGCAAAAAAGCTGTAGCAACTGCGCTCGCGCGTGCAGTTGCCACAGCTTTTCATTTTGTTGCTACCCCGCGCCCTTCGTGAGGACTTTGGGTGGTGCGCGTTACACGAAGAGTGCGATCAGCGTCACGGCGTCTTTTTAATCGCTTCGCCCGTCGCCAGGTCGAGCGTGAACGCGGTGCCGTTGACGACCAGCGGAACCGTCTGCGTACCGTTGAACGTGACGACCGAAGTGCGCGTGGAGCTCTTCGTGCCGTTCACGGCGTCAATGCGCGTCACGTTGTGCGTCCGGGTGATTGTCCCGCTGGCCGGCCACGCATCGGGGAGTCGGATGGCGGGCGTGACGACATCCTTGATGACCGTCGATCCCTCAAGCTGGTACTCGCGATCGACCGCGTTTGCGCCAGACGCGCCGTCCTTTGCGAACTTCGTGCGCTGACGTTCCGTGGAGCTCGTGCCGTTGATCGTGATCGTCGTGTTGGCGCCGAGCAGACCGCTGACGGTCAGGTCTCGGCTGCGGGAGACGCTGCCGCTCCACTTGTTCTTGGTGATCGTGCCGTCCATCGCCCACTTGAAATTGGCTGCAGCCGTGGTGTTGACGCTGTACGCGCTCTGGGCAATCCCCGCCTGATCGACGAAGGAGTAGCTGCGCGTGGTGGCGAATGGCCCGCGGACTTTCTCGAAGCAGAGAAAGCGCTTGGCAGTGGCGTCGTACGGACAGGCGGCCCACGCGGCGAAGCGCTCGAAGTCGCCGAGCTGCGCCATGCCGAAGGCTCCGCGATTCGCCTTGAACGTCTCGACATCCTCTTTTGCAGCGTCGGCGGCAACCGTCGCGACGTCTTGCGTGGTGGCGGCGGCGACCGACGCCGACACGGTGGATGACGAGTCGGTCGGCGAATTGTCGCCGCAGGCCGCCAGGGAGAGCACGGTGGTCAGCGCTGTGGCAGCGCGCAGGATGGAACGGTTCCGCATGATCGGGTCCAGGGGTCGCAGGTGAATCAAAGAATGAGGCGGCCAGCGGGTGATCCGGCAGCACTGGGACATCGGAGCGGACGTCCACACCGACGTAGATGTTAATGGCAGAAGTCGTGCCATGGTTCAGTTCGCCGCGATTCGCACTTGGGGGGACTGGACGTTCGCCCCCGAGGCGTCGATAATTTCGTACAGACGAAATCACTTCTTCGGCCATCCATGACCCTCGGCAACCCCACACCGACCGAACCCCACGTTGTCGTCGATGACGCCGACGCCATCGTGGTCCCCGCGAGCACCGCCATCCCCGGCTGGCGCCGCACCCGCGAGGCGCCGTCGCTCGCGGAGGTCTACCGCAGCGTGCCCGTCAGCCGCGGCAACTGGTTCCGGAAACTCCTGTCCTTCGGCGGACCGGGATACCTCGTCGCCGTGGGATACATGGACCCGGGCAACTGGGCCACCGATCTGGCGGGTGGCGCACAGTTCGGCTACGCGCTGCTCTACGTGATCCTGCTGAGCAACCTGATGGCGGTGCTGCTGCAGGGACTCGCCTCCAAGCTCGGCATCGTCACAGGGCGCGACCTCGCACAGGCCTGCCGCGACGCCTACCCGAAGCGCATGTCGTTCGCGCTCTGGATCATCGCCGAACTGGCCATCGCAGCCTGCGACCTCGCCGAAGTGATCGGCACGGCCATCGCACTCCAGCTGCTCTTCGACATCCCGCTGCCGCTCGGCGTCACCATCACGGCACTCGATGTCCTGATTGTGCTCTGGCTGCAGAACAAGGGGTTCCGGCTGCTCGAGGCGATGGTCATCGCCCTCGTCGCGGTCGTGGGCGTCTGCTTCCTGTTCGAGCTGATCCTCGCCCGTCCCGACGTCGGCGCGGTGATGCGCGGCTTCATCCCGGGGCCCGCAATCCTGCACGACAGCAGCATGCTCTACATCGCCATCGGCATCCTCGGGGCGACGGTCATGCCGCACAACCTCTACCTGCACTCCAGCATCGTGCAGACACGCAAGTACGAGGAAACGGTCGCGGGCAAGCGCGAAGCGGTGCGCTATGCGTTTGCCGATTCGACGATCGCGCTCACCTTCGCACTCGGCATCAACGCGGCGATCCTGATCGTCGCCGCGGCGACGTTTCACGGCACCGGCAACAGCAACGTCGCCGAAATTCAGGATGCGTGGAAGCTGCTCACACCGCTGCTCGGCGCCGGCGCGAGCACGGTCTTCGCACTCGCGCTGCTGGCGTCAGGGCAGAATTCCACCTTGACCGGTACGCTCGCCGGACAGATCGTCATGGAGGGATTCCTCAACATCCGATTGCAGCCGTGGGTGCGACGCCTGATCACGCGACTCATCGCGATTGTTCCGGCCGTGGTCGTCAGTATCTTGTACGGCGCGCGTGGCACGTCGCAGCTGCTGGTGCTGAGTCAGGTGATCCTCAGCCTGCAGCTGTCTTTCGCAGTCTTCCCGCTGGTGTCATTCACGTCGGACCGTGCCAAGATGGGCGAGTTCGTCAACGCGCGATGGCTGACGGTCCTCGCCTGGACCATTGCCGTCGTGATCGCGTCGCTGAATGCCTGGCTGTTGTTTCAGATTGCCCGTGACTGGTTGAGCTGACCATGTATCACCATCTGCTGGTCCCACTCGAGAACTCGCCGTACGATGAGGCGATCCTCAGTCATGTGCGCGCGCTGGCCCTGATGTGCCGCGCGAAGGTCACACTCATTCATGTGGCCGATGGTTTTGCCGCACGCAACATGCAGTCGCTCAAGCTGCGCGAGTCGGAAGAACTGCGCGTTGATCGTGAGTACCTCGACCAGTGCGCCGCCGATCTCGCTGCGGCGTCGCTCGAGGTCGATGCCGTGCTGGCCAGTGGCGATGCAGCCACCGAGATCTGCGCTGCTGCGCAACGCGAACAGTGCGACCTGATCGCCATGGCGACGCACGGTCACGGCTTTCTCAATGACGTCGTGCGCGGCAGCGTCGCGAATCAGGTGCGTCATCGCTCACTGGTACCTGTCCTGCTCGTGCGAGGCTCCGCGGTTCGCACGACCGTGCCATCGGCCACGTGACCTCGCATCGCATGCGTCACCAGGTGGCACCACGATGACGCCCGCGCGCCGCACCGCTCCGGTCGTACCGGCCGCTTCGCTCACGGCGCCGGTCGAGGATTACCTCAAGGCGATCTACGACCTCGAACAGGGCGGCGATCCCGCCACGACCAATGCGCTTGCCGAGCGCCTCACGCTCGCACCGGCCAGCGTCAGCGGCATGGTGCGGCGTCTCGCGTCACAAGGGTTGCTCGAGCATGAGCCGTACCGCGGCGCACGTCTCACGGCGGACGGCCGTATCGCCGCGCTCCGCACACTGCGTCGGCATCGCGTGCTCGAGAGCTACCTCGCCACGGTGCTCGGTGTGCCCTGGGACGACGTGCATGCCGAGGCCGAGCAGTTGGAACATGCAGCCTCCGACACGCTCATCGATCGCATGGCTCACGCACTCGGCGATCCACTTTTCGATCCGCATGGCGCGCCGATTCCCACGCGTGACGGTGTGGTGGACGAGACTCGACACCGCACGCTCGCCGATTTTCCCGTGGGCACCCGTGGCACCGTGATGAGCGTTAGCGACAAGGATCCCGTCATGCTGCGTTATCTCGGTGAACTCGAACTGCGACCAGGTGCCATGGTACACGTGCACGCCCGCGCTCCCTACGACGGTCCCATCGACGTGATGGTGGGCGGCGTTCTTCGTCAGATCGGCCCCGTCGCCGCGCGCGCTGTCCGCATCGCCGCCGCGTTGTGAAGCACCTGTGGGCCCGCGCCATCCTTGGCGCGCTGTTGTGCGCCGGAAACCTCGGTGCACAGGTAATCGATTCCGCACCGACGCGACCCGCCGTCGTTCGCACCATCGCACTCGATGCGCGCCTTGCACTCGACGAAGGCCTGAAGCTGGGCGACACCGTGCGTATCTCCGCACTGCCCAACGACGCGCTCGCCGAGCGTGTCGTGGTGTCGGCATTGCTTTCGCGGCGTGCCGACCCAAGCGAAATTGCGCGACAGGAATACCGTGCGCGCGTGCACCTCGACCAGCTGCAGCGACTGATCTCGTACGGCGACCGTGTCGATCGGTTTGCCGTACGCTCCACCGGTGACTCGGCGCGTGCCTCGCTGCTGGCCGTGGTCAACAACGCCGCGTTCGGTTTCCGTGCCTGGCCCAGCGCCGACATCGCCGTGCGCACCAGCCGCACCTTCCAGGTCGTACGACGATTCAATCGCGCCATCGGCGTGATCACGATCGTCGCGAGCGCCGCGTTCCTGCTGTGCATTCTGCTGCTCAAGATCGATGAACGCCGACGCGATGTGGCCGCGCTGCGCATGATGGGCATCTCGGCCAGCACCATCGTACGATCGGTGGTGCTCGAGGCGGGAATCATCGCGCTGCTTGGGTCAATAGCCGGTGTCGTTTTCGGCGTGATCGTCGCGCGGCTCGTGAACTGGTACTTTCAGGGCGTACATCGCACCACGTTGGCCTTCACGCTGGTCACGCCTGAGACCGTGGTGTTTGCCTGCCTGCTCTCGGTGCTGCTCGGTATCGTGGCGGGATGGTTCGCGGCGCGACGGCTGGTGCGCGTTCCGGCGCTCACGTTGCTGGGGCGCTGATGCCCATTCGTCTCGCGGTGCTTGCACTCTGGCGTCATCCTGCGCGCACCCTGCTCGCGCTGCTTGGTATCGCGGTGTCGGCCGCGCTGTTGCTCGACATGGTGATGCTCGCGACCGGCATGCGCGAGAACTTTCAGGGATTCCTGATGCTCAAGGGCTATCAGCTGCGCGTCGCACCGAAGGGCACACTGCCGTTCGACAGCGACGCGACGATCGACAGCGCGACGGCGCTCGTCGCGGCGATTGCACGCTTGCAGGGCGTCACTGCCGTCAGCCCGGTACTCGGCGCCCAGGTGCAGACCGCGTCGCCCGTCGACTCGAACGTGAGTGCCTTCACGCTGGGCCTCTTCCCGAATGTGCAAGGCGACTACGAGCTGCTGCGTGGCACGGATCTCTCGGACAGTACGAGCCTCATCGCGAATGATCGCTGGCTTGCCGCCACGGGCCACGTGCTCGGTGACACAGTCCTGTTGGCCGTCGGCTACGATCCGCAGCTGCGGACCGTCGTGGGTCAGCGGCGCCTCGTGGTGCGTGGCGTCGCGCGCTTCTTCTACATCGCCGCAACCCAGCCCACGTTGGCAGTGCTGCTTCCAGTGTTGCAGGCGATGGGCGGCCGCGAGCGACGTGATCGTGTGTCGCTCGTAATGGTGAAGGCCGCAGACGGCGTTGATCCGGAAGTTGTGCGAGCGCGCGTGGAGAAAGTCAGCGCCCGCGTGTCTGCCATCTCCCTTGAAGGCGCGACATCGGCCGTCGAGCAGCGACTTGGTTACTTCAAGCAGCTCGCCCTGGTGCTCGGCAGCATTTCGTTGGCGGTCGGTGTGCTGCTCGTGACCACGCTGATCACCATCGGCGTCAACGAACGTGCCGGCGAGATTGCCGTGCTGCGTGCCATCGGCGTCGCGAAGGGCAGCATCGTGCGACAGGTCGTCACGGAAGGTGTGATTCTCACCGGCGTCGGCGCACTGGCCGGTATCGGCATCGGTCTCGTGACGGCGAGGTGGCTCGAGCGCATTTTGTCCGACTTTCCGGGCCTGCCTGCCACGTTTCACTTCTTCGTGTTCCAGCCGCGCGATGCCGCTATCGCGCTTGGCCTGCTCGCACTCGCCGGCATGCTTGCCGGCATTGCGAGTCAGGTCTTCCAACTCCAGCGCGAGGTCGATGAGTTCGCGGAAATCGTCCTCGCTGTTGTATCGCTCGACGAATTCGCCGATCGCGCGGCCGGGATCCTTCTTGGCTTTTTCGCTGCGGCCGAGCACATCTTCCAGCGATAGCGGATCGGCCGGCTGCAGCGGAATGAGCTTGGCGATGCCATCGACGAAACCGTACGGATAGCCCAGCACGCGGCCGGTGTCGCGCACCACGGCTTTCGACGACATCGTGCCGTAGGTGATGATCTGGCTGACCCGGTCGCGGCCGTATTTCGCCGCCACATAGTCGATCACCTCGTCGCGGCGGTCCATGCAGAAATCGATGTCGAAGTCGGGCATCGACACGCGTTCGGGGTTCAGGAATCGTTCGAACAGCAGGCGGTATTGCAGCGGGTCCAGGTCGGTGACGAACAGTGAATACGCCACCAGCGAACCGGCGCCCGAACCCCGCCCCGGGCCCACCGGGCAGCCGTGGCTCTTGGCCCAGACGATGAAGTCCGACACGATGAGAAAGTAACCCGGGAAGCCCATCTTGACGATGGTCTCGATCTCGAATTCAAGCCGCTGCAGATAGCGCGGCCGCTCGGCGTCGCGCCGCGTGACATCGGGGTACAGCGTGGCCAGGCGACGTTCCAGCCCGGCGTGCGATTCCTGGCGGAAGTAGGTGTCGATGGGCACACGCGCCCCGTCGACCAGCGGCGTGGGAAAGTCCGGCAGGTGCGCCTTGCCCAGCACCAGGTTCAGGCTGCAGCGACGCGCAATCTGCACCGTGTTGGCCAAGGCGCTGGGCACATCGGCCCAGATGTCGCGCATCTGCGCCTGGGTCTTGAAATGCTGTTCGCGCGTGAAGCGTTTTGTGCGGCGCGGGTTGGCCAGCAGTTCACCGTCGGCCACGCAGACGCGGGCCTCATGCGCATCGAAGTCGTCGGGGGTCTGAAACTGCACCGGGTGGGTGGCCACCACGGGCAGGCCCAGCGCTGCGGCCAACGGCACGGCGGCGCGCACATGGGCTTCGTTGGTCGGCAGGCCCGCACGTTGCAGTTCGAGGTAGAAGCGGTGTGGAAAAAGCGCTGACAGCCGCGTGGCCACAGCGCTGGCGCGGGCGCCGTCGCCGGCCAGCAACGCCATGCCCACGGCGCCGCCATCGGCACCCGACAACGCGATCAACCCACCGCCCAGTTCGCCCAGCCAGTCCCACTTCAGCCAGGCCTGCGCGCGCTGCGAATTGCTGACCCAGCCGCGCGCCAGCAATTCGCACAGGTGCAGGTAGCCCGCATGGTCCTGCGCCAGCAGCAGCAGCCGGCTGGGGGCCTTGTCGCCAGCGCCGGGCAGGGGTTCAAGCCACACGTCGACACCGATCAAGGGCTTTACACCCATGCCCCGGCAGGCTTGGTAGAACTTGACAGCACCAAACAGGTTGCTCAGGTCGGTGATGGCCAGTGCGCCTTGCTGATCGGCGTGTGCTGCGGCGCACAAGGCGTCGATGCGCAGGATGCCGTCGACGACCGAATATTCGGTGTGGGTGCGCAAGTGGATGAAGCTCATGGGCGGGGTCGCAGTCGATTCGGTTTCACAACATTTTAGGTAGGCGCGTCAAGTCTCGAGCCATGGCTTTGGGTGCCTAGAATGCGCATCGTGCCAGCACCCCCGCGCCGCGTTTCCAAAGCCCCGGGCAGCCCCGTGCTGACGCGCCTGCTGCGGGTCTTCGGCGTGCTGCTGATCCTGACGTCGGTGGCTCTGGCGCTGTCTCGCGCACCAAATGTGGATGTGCAGTCGCTGGTGGCGCGCTGGGCGCCGCCGCCATCAGACTTTGTGGATGTGCACGGCATGGTCGTCCATGTGCGGGACGTGGGCCCGCGCGACGACCCGCTGCCGCTGGTGCTGCTGCACGGCACCGGGGCCAGCCTGCACACCTGGGAAGGCTGGGTGGCGGCGCTGAAGGCCCAGCGGCGCGTGGTGACGCTGGACCTGCCCGGGTTTGGCCTGACCGGCCCATTCGCGGGCAGCTACCCCGAACGCGATTACAGCGGCGACGCCTACGCCCGTTTCGTCATCGACGTGATGGACGCATTGAAGCTGCCACGCGTGGTGCTGGCCGGCAATTCACTGGGTGGTGAAGTGGCCTGGCGCACCGCGTGGCTGAAGCCTGAACGGGTGGCGTCGCTGGTGCTGGTGGACTCGCTGGGCCCGGCATTCACCCCCGATTCGGTGCCGGTGGGTTTTGTCGTGGCGCGCATCCCCGTGCTGCGCTGGTTGATGGAAGAGGTGCTGCCGCGGTCGGTGGTGGTGCAGGGGCTGCACAGCGTGTACGGCGACCCGGCCAGGGTGACCGACGAACTGGTCGACCGTTATTTCGCCCTGGCCCTTCGCGACGGCAACCGCCGCGCGCTGGGGCTGCTGGTCAGCCAGCTGGAACTGGGCCGTGACGCCGAACGCATCGCGACGCTGAAGCTGCCCACCCTCATCCTTTGGGGCGGGCGCGACCGCTTGATTCCGCCCGCCGTGGGCGTGGAGTTCGAACGCCTGATCAGCGGCAGCCAGCGCGTGGTGTTCCCTGAACTCGGCCATGTGCCGCACGAAGAAGACCCGGCGCAAACCGTACTGCCGGTCAAGGCTTTTCTGCGATTGCAATAGCGAGTACTCGGGCAGGTGCACTGGCCGCCGCACAAGCGCGACAGTGCCCGGCGCACCGGTGCCATGGCTGGTGGATACACTCGCCACCCGCTCTTGCACGCCCCATGCCCGGCATCCACATCACTGACATCGAATCGGCCATCAACTGGTGGCGTGAACGGTCGCCGTCGCCCGACGGCATCACCGCGTGTGCCGAGGTTCGCGCGTTGGCCGAGGTGTACGCGCTGATGGTGTACCACCACGAGCCTGATTGCGACGACACCAGCATGCCGGCCCGCGCCCGTCAGGCCTGGCTGGACTGGTACGCGTCGACCCCCGACGCACCGTGCATCGCCATCTGCTCCACCAGCCAGGGAGACGCCGTGTGCAAGGGCTGCGGCCGCACGTTTGGCGAGGTTCAGCACTGGCCCGGCTACACGCCAGTTGAAAAGCGCCAGGTCTGGCGCCGCATCACGCAGGAGGGCACGGCGTGGCGCTTCAACCGCTACGCCGAACGCGCACGCGAATCACGCGGCATGGACCACGCGGCGCCGGAGACCTTCACGTCACCCAAACCGGCCGCGGCGCCTTGACGCCTGCCGTTGGCAGACCGACTTGGCCAGCCGCAGGATGCAGGGCTTGCGCGTTAAAAGCCAACCCGAGCCAACCCGAGCCAACCCGGGCCGCCTCGGGCAGCCCCGCCTTAATTAACGTCAGCCCGCGTCAGCCCTTCGGCAGGCTCAGCACAAAACAACTGCCGCCACCGGGGCGCGCTTCGCAGCGCACACTGCCGCCGTGGGCCTGCGCAATCTGTCGAACCAGCGCCAGACCCAGGCCCACGCCGCCCTCGCGTTCGGCAAGGCCGGGCAAGCGGAAAAAAGCCTCGAAGATGCGCTCGCGGTGGGCCTCGGGCACACCGGCGCCGCGGTCGCACACGTGCACCTGGGCACCGGCGGGCGTGGCGTGCACCGTCACCTCGGCCGCGGCGCCGCCGTAGCGGTAAGCGTTTTCCAGCAGGTTGCGCACCGCTCGGCGCAACAGGCGTTCGTCGCCGGACACCTGCACGTCGCTGCCCTGGGCCTGGGCGCCGACGCGGGCGGCTTCTTCGGCGGCAATGGCCAGCAGGTTGACGGGTTCGCGTGCCAGCGATGCTGCCGCGCCGTCCAGCCGGCTGGCCAGCAGCACTTCGTCCACCAGCGCGTCAAGCTCGGCGATGTTGGTGTCGATCTCACGGCGCAAACGCGTTCGCTGCGGCCCGGTGCTGTCCTCAATCAACTGCACGGCCATCTTTAACCGCGCCAGCGGCGAACGCAGTTCATGGCTGGCGTTGGCCAGCAGGCTCTGGTGCGACCGCAGCAGCGCCTCGATGCGCGCTGCGGCCTGGTTGAAGCTGGCGCCGAGCGCCGCCACCTCGTCGCGGCCTTCTTCGGCCACCCGCTGATGCAGCGCACCGGCACCAAAGGCTTCCACGCCCTGCTTCAACGCGTCGAGGCGGCGCGTCAGCCGGCGCACCACTGGCCAGGCGCCGCCGGCCACGGCCAGGAAGATGACGACCAGCAGCACCGCCAGCACCTTGCCGTCAGGCACCCACGGCACGCGCAGCAGCAACGGCGGAGACTTCGGTCCCTCCAACCCGGCGCCGCTGCCGCCAGGCCCGGCGCCCGGCATGGCGCGCATGGCATTGGGCCGCGTTACGCGCAGGGTGCGGCCGTCGTCGAGCACGATGATTTGCACTCGGCCGGCCAGCGTCGGGTTGTCCAGATCGCGGCGGATGAAGGAGTCCGACGCGCCGATGCGCTGACCCCCGGCGTCTTCCAGAGCCATTGGCACACGCAAGCGCAACGACCAGTCACGCAGCGCCGCGGCTTGCTCCGTGGGCGGCGCATCGGCGGCAGGCAAGGCACGCTGGATCAGGTCGCCCCAGGCCTCGCCGCGTTCCCGCACCGCAGCCTCGACACGGCCGCGCTGGTCTTCGAAATGGCGTTGCACCAGCCAGCCCGAGCCCAGCGCAAACAGCGCCAGTGCTGCCACCACGGTGATGTAGATGCGCAGCGTGAGCGAGCGCACTTACTTCACCAGGGTCGTCAGGGCCAGGGCCAGGGCCAGGGCAAGGGCCACCACGCTACGCAATGACATCCTGCCTGCGGGCAAACACGTAACCCGCGCCACGCACGGTAAGCACACGGCGCGGCGACTTGGGGTCGTCCTCGATGAGCGCTCGGATGCGCGAAATGTGCACGTCGATGCTGCGATCGAACGCTTCCAGCGGGTGGCCCTTCAGCGCGTCCATGATCTGGTCGCGCGACAGCACCCGCCCGGGGCTGTGTGCCAGCACGCTGAGCAGCTCGAACTGGTGGCTGGTCAAGTCGCACGGCGCGCCACCCACTCGTGCCTGACGCGCCCCCAGGTCGATCTCGAGCCGACCGAACACCAGCACCTCGTCGGACAGCACCTCAGGAGCCGCGCGCCGCAGCAGCGCCTTCACGCGAGCGAGCAGTTCGCGCGGCTCGAAAGGTTTGCCCAGGTAGTCGTCGGCGCCGATCTCCAGGCCCACGATGCGGTCGGTGGGCTCACCGCGCGCTGTCAGCATCAACAGCGGCAGCCGTCGCGTGCGGGCCTGGGCGCGCAGTTCGCGCGTGAAGTCCAGGCCGTCACCGTCGGGCAGCATCAGGTCGAGCACCAGTGCGTCGTAATGGGCCTGTTTCAGGCGGTCACGACCGGCGGCCAGCGAGCCGGCGGTGTCGACTTCAAAACCGCTGCGGCGCAGGTAGTCGCCGACCATGTCGGTCAGGCGCACGTCGTCGTCAATCAACAGCAGGCGGCTGGGCACAGCGTGAGTTTTACACACGGCCGCCGCAGCGCGCGGCGCCCCGCAAGCCGCAGGCGCTGCCGAAACCGTGGCGGCCCGCCCGGCCTGCGGGTGCATGTCTACTTGGTGCCTGCGGGCTTGCCCATCAGCGTTTCAGCCTCGGCGCGGTGACGCTCGCGCATGGCGCGGTGCGTGTTCATCAGCTCGGCCATGTTGGCGCGCTGATCGGGCGTGAGCACACGACTGGACTCGACCATGGCCTGCACCATGCGTTTGCTGACCTGGTTGTGCAGGCCCTGCAACTGCAGGCGCAAGGCCTCGACGGCATTGGCGTCCACGGCGGGCTGGGTAAAAAGCACAGTGCTCCGCTCGCGCAGTGTCTTCATCTGCGCGCGCAGCGGTTTCAGGTCGCTGCGCGCAGTCTCCATGAGGGACTTGATTTGCGCCTTCTGCTCGGCGCTGGCGCCCACCCTGTCCAGCAGCCGACCCATGTGAGCGGGCCCGTCCTGGCCGGTCGCCCGCCCGCCCATCTGGGCCATGGCGCCGTGGCTGCCCGGTGCGGCCTGGGCCGTCTGCATCACCACCCCAGCCAGGCTGATGACTGCGGTGGCCGCCAGCATGCGCAGAACGCGGGCGGGGGCGGGGGTAGAAGGAATAGGGGTGTGGGGGGACACTGTCTTCACGTTCAAGCTCCTGGTGCGGCTGATGGAGGCTTAATCGTGAGCGCCTGCCGTGTCGCTCCTGTGCGGCGGCAGTAAAGATGTGTGAGCCGCCCCGCCGGCGCGGGCTGGCTGCGGTGCAGCTGACGCGTG
>ENA-OFDP01000839-OFDP01000839.1-metagenomes-genome-assembly--contig:-NODE-839-length-12946-cov-2.574820_pt1 | contig 12946 bp, 12 predicted proteins | sample MGYA00153389_OFDP01 | MGnify analysis MGYA00153389 | reverse complement strand
GCCGAACTGTTCCGCTTGGCGCGGCCGCTGGAGATGCGGGGCATTGCTTATGACCCCCAGGCCAATCCCCAGGTGGCAGCGGAGACCGGTGTGACGCTGGTGGACATGGAGACTTTGTTTCGCGAGTCCGATTTCCTCACCGTCAACTGCCCATTGAACGAACACACGCGTGGCCTGGTAAACCAGCGCTTGATCGCGCTGATGAAACCCAGCGCCTACCTGATCAACACTGCGCGCGGCCCTATCGTCGATGAACGTGCGCTGTACCAGGCCCTGGCCGCGAAGCAGATCGCAGGTGCCGGGCTCGACGTCTTCGAAAATGAACCCGCCATCGATCCGCGCCTGCTCGAACTGCCCGGCGATCCAGCCTATCGCGAATGGCTCGATCTGGGCGCGCCGCAACTGATCGACCTGGTGGTATGCGACGCCGCGTCGCGCCCCATTTTGGCGGTGTCGTTGCGCGGCAGCGCTTCGGTCGACACCCGTCTGGCACGCGAGCGCCGTTCGCGGCTGGCCCAGGTGCTCGAGGCGCAGGGCATTCCATTGCGCATCTGGGACGTCGACGCCTTGCCCGGCATCGAGGCGGTGCGCAGCCTGGTCGCGGTGCGGCAGATGCCGAGCGGCGCCGCGTCGGGTCTGCGGGTGGTGGCGAGTCAGGTAACGGCTTACCGCCTGCCGGACTGGCCGGCCCGACCCGGCCATGCCATGCCGAGTCCGGCAATCAAGAGGGTCCGGGCGTTGCCCGATGGTCGCTTGGAGGCCGCAGAGCGGCCGGCATTCAATCCAGCAGTGCCTGAGCAAACTCCCGCGCGTTGAAAGTCTGCAGGTCTTCGAGCTTTTCGCCGATGCCGATGAAGTAGACCGGCACCGGCCGGTTCCGCCCGCGTGACCACAGCGCGATGGCCGCCAGCACGCCGCCCTTGGCCGTGCCGTCGAGCTTGGTCACGATCAGTCCGGTGACTTGCAGCGCCTCGTCGAACAATTGCACTTGGCTCAGCGCGTTTTGCCCGGTGTTGCCGTCCAGCACCAGCAACACCTCGTGCGGCGCGCCTTCCTGCGCCTTGCCGATGACGCGGCGGATCTTCTTCAGTTCCTCCATCAAATGCACCTGCGTGGTCAGTCGGCCGGCGGTGTCGGCAATCACGACGTCACAGCCGCGCGCCTTGCCGGCCATTACCGCGTCGTAAGTCACCGAGGCCGGGTCGCCGCCCTCCTGGCTGACGATCTCGACCTGGTTGCGCCCGGCCCAGACCGCCAGTTGCTCGCGCGCCGCGGCGCGAAACGTGTCGGCTGCGGCCAGCAGCACCTTCAGCCGCGCTTCGGCCGGGTGGCGGGTCAGCTTGCCGATGCTGGTGGTCTTGCCGGCACCGTTGACGCCCACCACCATGATCACCGTCGGCGCCGTCGGCTGCAGTTGCAGCGCACTTTCCAGTGGCTCCAGCAGAGCGGCCAGCGCGTCCGCGAGCAGGTTTTTAACGGCGGCAGGGTCGGTGCACTTGGCTTCCTTGACGCGCCGCTTCAGGTCGTTCAGCAGGTGGTCGGCCGCCTTGACCCCGGTGTCTGCCATCAACAGCGCCGCTTCGAGCTCCTCGTAAAGCGCATCGTCGATCTGCGTGCCGGTGAAGACCTGCGCGATGCTGCTGCCCGTTTTGCGCAGGCCTTGGCGCAGCTTGTCGAGCCAGCGCCGACGGGTGGGCTCGAGCACTTCGACCGCTTCGGCGACTTTGACAACTTCCGCGCCCGCCGGCACCGCGGCTGCGGTGGGTTCCGGCGGCAGCGCCGACGCAGCCGCCTCGGCGGGCGAATCCGTGACCGCGGGCACGGTAGCCGGCGGGGTCTTCTTCTTGAAGAAACTGAACATGGGGACGGGTCTCGGGTGCAGATCTCGAATAGAACAAACCCGAAGTGTGCGACGCCCCGGCACGGCGAGCCCGTCGCGAATCACCGAATCGCAGCGCTATACAATTAAGGGAAAAGGCGCTTTAGCTCAGTCGGTTAGAGCGACGGAATCATAATCCGCAGGTCCGGGGTTCGAATCCCTGAAGCGCCACCAGAAGCTCAAAGGGGTCCATCAGCAATGTTGGACCCCGGTGTTTTTTGGAGCGCGTCGGTGATGGCCAGCTCGGTCTGGAGCTGGTCAGCCAGAAGCGGTAATGCGGATGGCCTTTGGGCAGGTTGACAGCAGGCGGCACTAGGCGCCACTTTCAAGACACTCGCGGCAGTTCGTTTATCGCCGACCCCAGGTCCGCAATGGCGTCGAGCGGCATTCGGGGCTTTCGAGGGCTTGAGCACGATCTCGTGCACCAGCACGGACTTCAAATGGTCGATCAAATCGCCTTCGCAGGCCTCTGTCATCACTGCGAAGGGAATGTTGCCACTCGAGGCGAACCAGGCGACGCGCAGATCGCTCAGCAACTGCAACGCCAAACCGTCGCCCTCCAGCGCCATCATCAGCATTTCGAATCGGTGCAACTCGAGCAAGCGCTCGGCGGCTCCAGCGCTGGTTGCCTCGTGAACATTTTCGAGGCGCAAACGTCGCGCAGACAGGCCACTGTGCCGCGCAGGAGCGAGGCGGGCTCCAGCAGTAACAACGCTGGTACGGTCTGAACGGTTTGCATCAAGGGGCATTGGCGCGTCTTTCCAGCGCTGCGACCGCCAAATCACGCAGGGTGTGCAGCACGCTTTGATCGATAAGGTCGAAAATACGCGGTTGGGTGTCGAGCAGGCACAGCGTACCCAACACCGGTCCGAAAGACAGGCGCAGCGAAGCGCCCAGGTAGAACCTCACGAATGGCGCGCTGGCTGCCCCAGGTTGTCGAGAAATCGTTCATCGGTCAGCGTGTCGGAGATCAGAAACAAGCCCCGCTCGCCAATCGCCTGGCCGCAAAACGAGGTGGCTGGCGCTGTTTCGCAGACGTCGATGCCGACGCGCGAATTGGACCAGTGGCGGTTCTCGTCCGCCAGGCTGATCTACGCCATCAGCAAGTCGAACACATCCGCCGCGAAGAGCGATGCGGTCCAAGCGATGCTCGGGCGGCGTGTCGAAAATCATCAGAAACAGCAAGGCGATCAAGCGTTCTGCGTCTCGGAATAAAGCGGGCGCCAAGATCATTCAACCGGTCTGGTCCGCAGATCGCCATCTGCGTTTGTTCGGACAAGGACTGTCGGCACCTTCGAGCAGGGCTCAAGGGCGGTCCGCAGCGCTCATCGCTGGGGCGGTAGCCGCGCTCGACTTCCGCGACCCGTCGTTGGGCGCGGTTCCCGCGCAACGTCAACGACTGCTGTTGCCGCCTCGACCGACGCCGCCGTGGCTGCTGTCACCGCCGTGGCTGGCCTCTCCGCCCTTGCGTCCGGCCGCGGCGGCCCGTCCGGGGTCGTTCTTGAAGTTGCCACTGCTGGCTTCCCCGCCCTTTCGGCCGGCTTCAGCGGCTCGTTGGGGATCGTTCTTGAAGTTCCCGCCGCTCATGCCGCCACCCTTTTGCCCGGCTTCGGACGCGCGTTGCGGATCGTTTTTGAAATTGCCGCCGCTCATCTCGCCGCCCTTTCGGCCTGCTTCGGCAGCGCGTTGCGGATCGTTCTTGAAGTTCCCGCCACTGGCCCCCCCGCCCTTGCTGGCGATGTCGCGTTGCCTTGATGGATCCATCGATGCGAAGCCGCGGCTGGAAGTGCCGCTGTCCTGCGTCTTTTGTGCTGTCATGGCGTGTGTCCTCGGAGATTGCGGACACCTTCCCCGGCAAGTGACGTGCCCTGTCCTGCCGCCGCGCGAACGGTCTGTGATGGCTTGCGCCGGTCGTGCTCGGTGCGGCACCAAGCGATCAGATGCAAATCCGGTGTGGCACGACTTGCAGCCTGCAATGCGCAGGGCCAAACACACGTCGCCACAGCCATTTGCAAATGAGAAGCACTATCATTAAGATTGACGCAACATTCTGGAGATTTCGCCATGACCCGTTTTTCCTTGTCCGTGTGGGTGTGTGCCTTGGCACTCGTCGGTTCGGTGCACGCAGCCGAGCCGGAGATGCAGCTGAGCATCAAGAACCACTTGTTCGAGCCGGCGGAGTTGAAGGTGCCCGCCGGGCAACGCATCAAGCTGGTCGTGCACAACCGGGACAGCACGGCCGAAGAATTCGAGAGCCCGGCGCTGAGCCGCGAGAAGATCATCCCGGCCGGTGCGAAGGTGTCGATCTTCATCGGCCCCCTCAAACCGGGCCGCTACGCTTTCGTCGGTGAACACCACGAAGCAACCGCCAAGGGCACCATCGTTGCCGAATGATTTGAAGGACACCCAGCCATGTTCAGCGCCACCGTCATCGTCTTTCGCGAGTCGCTCGAGGCTGCGCTGTTCGTCGGCATCGTCGCCGCAGCGACCCGCCAAGTGGCCGGCCGCGCCCGCTGGCTCGGCGCTGGCGTCGGTCTGGGTGCGCTCGGCGCCGTCGTGCTGGCGCTGATGGCCGAGCAGGTCAGCGGCTGGTTCGACGGCATTGGTCAGGACCTGGTCAATATCGGCGTGCTGTCGTTGGCCCTGGCGATGCTGTTGTGGCATTGCATCTGGGTCAGCACGCACGGCAGGGAAATGGCGGTCGAGGCGCGTCGATTGGGCGTGTCGCTGCAGCAGGGCGACCGCAAGCCGTGGGCGTTGCTGGTGGCGGTGGCGTTGGCCGTGTTGCGCGAAGGCGCCGAAACGGTGCTGTTCGTCAAGGGCGCCATGACGGGTGCGCAAGCCGGGGCGTCGCAAGACGTGTTGATGTCTGGTGCGCTGGGCCTCGGCCTGGGCGCCGCGGTGGGCATGGTCATCTACTCGGGCCTGGCGCGCATTCCGACCCGGCAGCTGTTCTCGGCGACCAACGTGTTGATTGCCTTGCTGGCCGGCTCGATCGCCAGCCAGCTCGCACGGGCTCTGTCGCAGGCCGGGCTGGTCGACCTGTGGGGCACGCCGCTGTGGGACAGCTCCGCCTGGCTCGCGTCTGAGTCGCCGCTCGGCACGTTGTTGCACGCGCTGGTGGGCTACGACGCGCACCCGTCGGGTCTGCAGCTCATGTCGTACCTCGGCGTGCTGGCACTGATCTACCTGGGCACATTGATGTTGAACAGGAAGTCGGCATCGGCAATGTCTGCGCCGCTTCGCCCGGTGCCGGCGCAACGCGCCTGAGGCGCGACGACACGCGGCCAGGCGCAGCCGCGCCGGGTCAGGCAGGCAGCGGTTCGAACGCCAGCAGGTCCGACTCGAGCGGTTCGAACTTCGCGTCGAGCAGCGCTCTGAGTTCCGCGCCGCCAAGCACCTCGCATTCGAGCAGCCGCTGCGCCATCGCGTCGAGCTGGCAGCGGTTGCGCGCCAGCAGCGACTGGCTCTTGCGTTGGGCTTCCTCGAGCAGCGCGCGCGCCTCGTGCAGCACCGCGGCCTGGATGTCCGGCCCCAGCAGTTCGGCGGGCACGCCGGCCACGCTGAGCAGGCCGAACGACTTCGAGAATCCGAGCGAGCCGACCATCTTGATCGCCAGCTCGGAGGCGCGCTTGAGGTCGTCCGACGCGCCGCTGGACACGCTGCCCTGCACCAGCAGCTCGGCCTCGCGGCCGCCCAGCATCATCGCCAGCCGGCTGCTCAACTCACCTTGCCGGTACAGCGGATCTTCGCTGTCGCGCGTCATGTAGGTCACGCCGAGCGCCTGTCCGCGCGGTTCGATCGTCACGCGTTCGACCACTCCGGCGCCGAGCCAGTGGCCGACCAGCGCGTGGCCGGCCTCGTGGTAGGCCAGCCGCTGGCGCGTGTCCGCGCACAGCAGGTCCTTGATCGGCGACACCTCGCCGCCCAGCTGGTGCGTCTCGATGGCGCGCAGCAGATGTTCGGCCGTGACCGAGCTCGCGCCCGTTTCGGCGGCGCTCGAGGCCGCCTTGTTGACTGTGTTGGCGATGTCGGCCGGCGACATGCCCGAGGTCATGCGCGCCAGCACGGCGCTGTCGATCAGCACGCCCGTGCGTTCGATGTGCTGCAGCACGCTGGAGGCTGGCATCTCGATCTGCGCATAGACAAACTGCAGCCCGGCGTCGGCCTGCACCTGTGGCCACAGCGTCTGGTGCACCTGCAGGGTCATCTCGCTGTCTTCGCCTGAATATTGCGCGGCGCGGGTGATGTCGACCTGCGCAAAGGAAATCTGGTTGGCACCCTTGCCGCACATCTCTTCGTAGCTCAAGCCCTTGCGGCCCAGGTGGCGTTCAGCCAGCGACTCCAGGCCGTGTTTCTGGTGCGCCTCCAGCACGTAGCTCTGCAGCAGGGTGTCGTGCCGATAACCGCGAACACGAATGCCCGCGTTCTCCAGCACATGCAGGTCGTACTTGATGTTCTGGCCGACCTTGGCATGGCTGGCGTCTTCCAGCCAGGGCTGCAGACGCGCCAGTACCTCGGCACAAGGCAACTGCTCCGCCACACCGGGGTAGCGGTGTGCCAGCGGGACGTAGGCGGCGCGGCCGGGCTCGACGGCGAAGCTGATGCCGACGATCTGCGCGCGCATCGGGTCCAGGCTGTCGGTTTCGGTGTCGATGGCCACCAGTTCCGCCGTCAGCAGCATGTCCAGCCAAACGCCGAAGCGGTCCCAGGTGGTGATGGTTTCGTAATTCCGGGCCAGAGGGACAGGCTCGGCCGCGCACGCTGCGCCAGGCATGTCGGCTGCTGGTAGCGCGGCTGTACTGAAGGACTCTTCCAGTTCCTCGCGCCAGGTCTTGAAACCATAGCGCTTGTAGAAGTCGAGCAAGCCTTCGCGGTCCACTGCACGCAGCGCAAGCGCGTCCAGCAGGGGCCAGCCCTGCACGTGGTCAGCCAGGTCGCAATCCGTCACCACCGTGATCAGCTTGCGCCCGGTCGGCAGCCAGTCCAACGCCTTGCGCAGGTTGTCGCCGACAGCGCCCTTGATGTTGTCAGCGGCCGCCACCACGCCGTCGAGCGAACCGAAGTCGGCAATCCACTTGACGGCCGTCTTCGGCCCCACCTTGTCCACACCGGGCACGTTGTCGACGCTGTCGCCGATGAGTGTGAGGTAGTCGACGATGCGCTCGGGCAACACGCCGAACTTGGCTTTCACGCCTTCGACGGTCAGCACCTCGGGCGGCCTGGCCATGGTGTTGATCAGCGTCACATCGGCAGTGACGAGTTGCGCCAGATCCTTGTCACCGGTGCTGATGATGACCTTGTGGCCACTGGCCGCCGCCACGCGGGCCAACGTGCCGATGGCGTCGTCGGCCTCGATATTGGGCACCTCCAGCACCGGCCAGCCGAGCAGGCGCACGACTTCGTGGATGGGCGCAATCTGCTGCGCCAGCGGCTCGGGCATCGGCGCGCGATGGGCCTTGTACTCGGGATACCAGTCGTCGCGAAAGGTGCGGCCCTTGGCATCGAAAACACACACCGCATGTTCGGCGGGGTAGCGTTCACGCAGCCAGTTCATCATGGCTACGAAACCGTGGATGGCGCCCGTGGGAAAACCGTCGGGCGCACGCAGGTCGGGCATGGCGTGGAATGCGCGGTACAGGTAGCTGGAACCGTCCACCAGCAGCATCGTCTTGTCACTCATGCGCGGATTGTGGCGCCGCCGCCGCGACAGGGCCGCGCCCGTAGAATCTGCGAAATGTTGCGTAGCTACCGCCTGCTCTTGACCCTGCTTTGTACCGTCTGTGGCGGCGCTGCATGGGGGCAGCAGGCGGCAAACCCTGCCAGGGTGGCGGCTCCGGCGCCTGCAGCGGCTACAGCACCGTCCGCGTCGTCAGCGTTTCCAGCGCCTGCGGTCGCTTCGGCCCCGGTCAATGCCAGAAAGACCGCAACCGGTCCGGCAGCACACGTGGTGGTCATCGAAGACGACAACGCGCGCATCGAAGAGGCCCACAAAGGCGGTGCGGTAAGTCGCGTCACCGTGCAGAGCAAGCTGCCGGGCGCGAAGCCCTACGAGATTCAGGTTGCCCCCCCTGGCCGCGACCCGTCGCAAGAGCGTGGCAACGCCGGCCGCCGGGCCTGGTCGATCTTCAACTTCTAGGCTGCGGCATGGCCGTCTACACCGAAGTCCGCTTCGAAGAAGCCGACGCACTCTGCCAGCACCTCGGCCTGGGCGCGCTGACCGACTTGCAGGGCATCCGCTCAGGCATCGAGTCAGGCATCGGGTCAGGCATCGGCCAAGGCAGCCGGTCAGGCCTTGACGGACAGCGCCTGGGCCAGTTCGCCCGACTCGTGCATCTCCATCATGATGTCCGAGCCACCCACAAATTCGCCGTTGACATACAGCTGCGGGATGGTGGGCCACTGCGCATAGTCCTTGATGCCCTGGCGCACGCCTTCGTCTTCCAGCACGTTGAAGGTTTTCAGGTCAGTGGCCCCGTTGGCCTTCAGCAACTGGATCGCCCGGCCGGAAAAACCGCACATCGGGAACTGCGTCGTGCCCTTCATGAAGAGCATCACCCGGTTGCCTTTGACCAGCTGGTCAATGCGTTGCTGCACGTCATGCACGTCACTCATGGGATGTCCCTGCGTATAAAAGATATTGGGTTTGAAGTATGCGGCACGGCGCGCGCATGGCCGGCCTGCGCGGGTTTGCCGGGCCTGCGGCAGGCGCATCAGAAATCGTAGCGCACGTTCAGCTGCGCCATGGGAGAAAGCCGAAGGTCGCGGAACGCGCGTTCCATGCCCTGGTTGCCCAGCAGGGAGCGTCCCAGATCGCCACCACTACCAGGGTACTCGGCCACCAGGCCGAAGTCCGCGCTGAAGCTCAGGCCGCTGCCGACCGGTGCGCCGCTGAAGCCCAGCCCCAGGTAGGGCAGGGGCGTCGGGGAAACTGTCGCCGACAACAGGCCGGGTTGAAGTCCGTTGCCCAGCCCATTGCTCTGCCCGTTCACGCCATGCGGCTGGGCTGGCAGCGCCTTGTACAAAGGCGCGCCGGCCAGCGAGCCGACCACCACACCGCTGGTAGCGCGCAAGGCACCGAACCACCGACGCGCCAGAAAGTAGTCACCCAGCACCGCCCCGCCCGTGAACTGGCCTGCCGACCCGGCCCCCGGCGCCTGCACGCCCGTCGTCTGCAACTGCACCCGCGCCTGCCACGAAGGCCACAGCGTGTCGGCTTGCGGCGCGATCAGCCCTTCAGCGGCGTGACCAGCGCCTGCGGCCCAGGCCAAAGCAAGTACAAACCATCGGCTGCGCATTCGGGCTACCTCTGATGAACGTTGGAGCGCCGATCATGCGCGCGAAGCCACCGCTGTGCGTGGCTGCTGTGGATGAATTGGCGCCGTGGTTGCCACACATCGGGCGCCTACCCGGTTCAACTCTGGGGCGGCCAAGCTGCACCGGTGCAGCGCGGCAGGCCGGCCAGGTCGGCGGCCAGGTCGAAGTAGTCGCCCATCAACAGTTCGGTGTCGTCGCTGGCGTGGTAGATGCGTTGAGACGCACCGCGCCAAAGCGCGGCGGCACAGGCGCGGGCCAGGTCGTCGGCATGGATGTGGTTGGTGTACACATCCTCAGCCGACCGCAGAACGGGTGTACCGCGCTGCAGCCTGTCTCGCGGGTGCCCGCCGTCACGGTCGGCTGCATAAATGCCAGGGATGCGCAACACCGACACCACGACGCCGGTGCGGCGTCCGAAGGCACGCACCTGGGCTTCGGCATGTACACGGCGCCGCGCGCGGTCGGTGGCGGGTCGAAGCGGGCGGGTCTCATCAAAGGCCGCACCGGCGGCATCGCCATACACACCCGATGTGCTGGCGTAAACCAGACGCCGCACCCGACCACCGCGTGCCAGCGCCTGCAGCAAGGCCCGGGTTCGAGTGTCCTGCGCGCCTTGCGCAGGCGGTGGTGCCAGGTGCAACACGGAATGCGCCAGTCCGCCCAGACGGCCCAACGTGAAGGGCACGTCAAGATTGCCCAACAAGGGCGTGGCGCCGGCCGCGCGCAGTGCCGGCATGCGGTGCGGCGACGACGTGAGCGCAATCACGTGCCAGCGCGACTGAAGCAGTCGCAGCACACGCAGGCCGATATCGCCACAACCTACGATCAGCAAAGCGAGCCTGCGGGCGCGGGCGGAGGGCGAGGTCACAAGGGCGGCGGGGTAACGGGCGCGGGTTTGAGCGTCACAATCTCACACCAGTTTACGTGCCGCGCGGTCCGCCCATGAGCTTCACCATCACCTTGCAGCCGGCCAATCGGCAGTTCAGCGTCGAACGCGACGAGGCCATTCTGCCGGCCGCCATTCGCCAGGGCATCGGGATGCCCTATGGCTGTCGCGACGGTGCCTGCGGGTCATGCAAGAGCCGTCTGTTGCAGGGTCGGGTAATCCACGGTGCGCACCAGCTCAAGGCCCTGTCGATGGCCGAGGAAGAAGCCGGGCTGATCCTGACCTGCTGCGCCGCCCCGCAGACCGATTGCGTGGTCGAGGCGCGCAGCGTGCCTGGTGCCGGCGAGTACCCGGTGCTGAAGCTGCCCAGCCGCGTGCTCAGCATCGAGCGCCCTGCGGCCGACGTGGCCGTGCTGCGCCTGCAGTTGCCGGCCAACCAGAGCCTTTTGTACCGCGCCGGCCAGTACGTGGAATTCATCCTTCGCGACGGCGCCCGCAGAAGCTACAGCATGGCCAATGCGCCGCACCTGGTGGGCAGCCCGCCGGCCATCGAACTGCACCTGCGGCACATGCCCGGCGGCAAGTTCACCGACCATGTCTTCGGCGCCATGAAGGAAAAAGACATCCTGCGCATGGAAGGACCGTTTGGAAGTTTTTTTCTGCGTGAAGAGTCGCCCAAGCCGATGGTGATGCTGGCCAGCGGCACCGGCTTTGCGCCGATCAAGGCCATGCTGCAGCAGCTGCAGCAGTCGGCCAGCACCAGGCCCGTGGTGCTGTACTGGGGCGCGCGCCGGCGGGCAGACTTGTACCAGCACGACTGGTGCGCGCAAATGGCCACCGAGATGCCCCAACTGACCTTCGTGCCCGTGCTGTCAGAGGCCCTGCCGCAAGACAAGTGGACAGGCCGCACGGGTTTTGTGCACCATGCCGTCATGCAGGACCGGCCCGACCTGTCGGCGCACCAGGTGTATGCCTGCGGCGTGCCAGTGATGGTGGAATCGGCAGAGCGCGATTTCGTGGCCTTGTGCGGCCTGCCGGCTGACGAATTCTTTGCCGACGCTTTTACGTCCGAAGCCGACAAACACGGAGACATTGGATGACGCTGCACCGCCGCACCTTTTCGGCCCTGGCCCTGGTTGTCGCCACCCGGCCGGCCTGGTCGCAGGGCCGCACCATCCGCCTGGTGGTGCCCTACCCGCCCGGCGGCCCGCTGGACATCGTGGCGCGCGCCCTGGCTGAACGTGTAAGGGACGCACTGGGCACGGTGGTGGTGGAAAACCGGCCTGGCGCGGGGGGCAACATGGGTGCCGACTTGGTGGCCAAGGCCGCGCCCGACGGCAACACCCTGGTGATGGGCGCCGTGGCCACCCATGCCATCAACCCCTGGCTGTATCGCAAGATGCCGTACGACGCGGTGCGCGATTTCACGCCCATCACGCTGGTGGCGCAGGTTCCCAATGTGTTGGTGATGAACGCCGAGGCGGCAGCGCGGCTGAGCATTCGCACCCTGGCCGACCTGGTGGCCCATGCCAAGAAGAACCCGGGCAAGCTGAACTACGGCTCGGCCGGCAACGGCACCTCGCATCACCTGGCCGGCGAACTGTTCAAGCTGCAGACCAAGACTTTCATCGCCCACATCCCCTACCGCGGCGCCGGGCCGGCGCTGCAGGACCTGATCGCCGGCCAGGTCGACATGATGTTCGACGGCCTGGGCTCCAGCGCCGCGCACATCAAGAGCGGCCGCCTGCGCGCCATTGCGGTCGCCGGCGACAGGCGCGCACCGGGATTCCCCGACGTGCCCAGCACCGCCGAGGGCGGCCTGGCTGGCTACAACGTGGCCACCTGGTACGGCATCTGGGCGCCCAAGGGCACGCCGCGCGAGCTGATCACCGTCATGCAGAACGAAATGCGCAAGGCCCTGAACGCCGACGACCTCAAGACCCTGTGGACGGGCCTGGGCACCAGCACACCCAACCTGTGGGGCGACGACTTCGGCCGCTTCGTCGCCAGCGAGATCAAGCGCTGGGCCGAGGTCGTGAAGACCAGCGGCGCAAAACTTGATTAGCCCGCTGGCAGCCCGGCTCCGGCCGGGAACCTACACCACCCATCCATGACCGACAGCAACCTATACACCGCGCTGCGCGCCGGCTTCCCGGCCGACCTGGACGGCGCGGCCATCGAGACCGCCGACACGCCGCAGCCGCTGCGCTACAGCTGGCGCGACATCGACCGGGGCACGGCCATGCTGGCCAACCTGATTGCGTCTCTGGCGCTGCCGGCCGATTCGCGCATTGCGGTGCAAACCGGCAAGAGCGTCGAGGCGCTGATGCTGTACCTGGCGGTGCTGCGCGCCGGCCATGTCTACCTGCCGTTGAACCCGGCCTATCAGTCCAGCGAGCTGGACTACTTCATCGGCAATGCCGAGCCGGCCGTGGTGGTGTGCGCGGGCGACGACTTCGGCTGGGTCAGCAAGCTGGCCTTCAAGGGCGGCGCGCGGCATGTCTTCACCCTGAACGACGACCGCACGGGCACCTTGCTGGACCGCGCGGCGTTCCATGGTGACCAGCACCAGCCTGTGCCGCGTGGCGCCGATGAACTGGCCGCCATCCTGTACACCAGCGGCACCACCGGGCGCAGCAAGGGCGCCATGCTCAGCCACGGCAACCTGCTGAGCAACGCGCGCGTGCTGAACACCGAATGGGGCTGGAACAGCGAGCGCGACGTGCTCATCCACGCCCTGCCCATCTTCCACGTGCACGGCCTGTTCGTGGCCGCGCACGGCGCCTTGCTCAGCGGCAGCCGGATGATCTGGTTCAGCCGTTTCGAAGCCCGCGCCGTGGTGGCGCGGCTGCCCGAGGCCACCG
>ENA-OFDP01000838-OFDP01000838.1-metagenomes-genome-assembly--contig:-NODE-838-length-12946-cov-2.747033_pt1 | contig 12946 bp, 10 predicted proteins | sample MGYA00153389_OFDP01 | MGnify analysis MGYA00153389 | reverse complement strand
TCGCGCGCCCTCATGGGTCGGCCAGAAATGCACCGCATTGACGGTCTCTCGATGGAGGCTCACCGTGAACGCGTACTCGGCCAACTGCGACTGCTTGCCGATAACAACGCCGTGCAACGAGCCTTCCCGGTCGAATTCGGTGGTTCGGACGATCACGGAGGGAACATCGCCGCCTTCGAAGAAGTGCTCGTCGCCGACCCCTCTTTGCAGATCAAGTCTGGCGTTCAGTGGGGGTTGTTCGCGGCCGCCGTGCTCCACCTAGGAACCGAACCGCACCACAACGCGCTCCTCCCAGACATCCTGAATTTCACAGTTCCTGGCGCCTTCGCCATGACCGAGACGGGCCACGGTTCGGATGTCGCGAGCATCGGCACGACCGCCACCTACGACCCGGCAGCCGACGAGTTCGTGATCAACACGCCCTTCCGTGCGGCGTGGAAGGACTACATCGGCAACGCCGCCTTGCACGGCAAAGCCGCGGTCGTGTTCGCGCAGCTCATTACGAACGACGTCAACCACGGCGTGCACGCCTTCTACGTTCCCTTGCGTGACGACAACGGCTTCCTGCCGGGCATCGGCGGAGAAGACGACGGTCTTAAGGGTGGCCTCAACGGCATCGACAACGGCCGGCTGCATTTCACGAACGTTCGTATACCGCGCACGGACTTGCTGAATCGGTACGGCGATGTCGACGCGAAAGGCAACTACAGCTCGGCGATCGCGAGCCCCGGCCGTCGTTTTTTCACGATGCTTGGAACGCTCGTTCAGGGGCGTGTGTCGCTCGACGGCGCATGCGTGGTTGCCAGCAAGCTCGCGCTCACCATTGCGGTGCGCTATGGCGCTGAGCGTCGGCAGTTCAGCGCCTCTGGCGAAGAAGAGGAGGTGCTGCTCGACTACCAACGCCACCAGCGTCGACTCCTGCCGCGCCTCGCTCAGACCTATGCGATGTCGTTTGCTCACGAGGTCTTCCTGACGAAGTTTGATGCTGTGTTTTCGGGCGCTGAAGATTCGGACGCTGACCGTCAGGATCTCGAGACGATCGCCGCGGCCCTCAAGCCGCTCAGCACCTGGGGTGCGCTCGACATCATTCAAGAGTCACGCGAAGCGTGTGGCGGGCAGGGCTTCCTCGCCGAGAACCGGCTCACCCAACTGCGCGCCGACCTCGACATCTATGCGACCTTCGAGGGCGACAACAACGTGCTGTTGCAGCTTGTCGCCAAACGCTTGCTGACCGACTACTCGCGCAAATTCGCCAAAGTGGATGCCGGTGCCCTCGCGCATTTCGTTGCTGACCAAGTGAACGAGGCCGCCGTCAATCGCTCCGGCTTGCGTCAACTTGCACAGAACGTTCGCGATTTCGGTTCAACTGGCCGCTCGATCGGCTACGTTCGCGACACTGATTCGCAGCGCCAACTGCTCACCGATCGCGTGCAGACGATGGCGGCGGATGTCGCGGCCAAGTTGCGCCCAGCCGCCTGCCTCGAGCAGAAGCCGCTGCGTTGTTCAACCGGCACCAGAATCAGCTCATCGAGATCGCGAAAGCACACGGCGAGCTGCTGCAATGGGAGGCGTTCACCGACGCCGTCGAAGAGATCGAACACGATGGAACCCAACAGATTCTGACTTGGCTGCGGGACCTCTTCGGACTCGGCCTCATCGAGAAGGACCTCGCTTGGTACCTGATGCACGGCCGGCTATCGTCGAGTCGCGCTCAAGCGATCACTGACTACATCGACGACCGGCTCCTGCCGCGGTTGCGCCCACAGGCTCTCGACCTAGTCGCGGCCTTCGGTTATGGGCCGGAGCACATCCGGGCCGAGATCGCGACCGGAGTCGAGCGCGTGCGTCAAGACGAAGCGCGCGAGTACTACGCCGACCGGCGCGCTCGGGGCGAGGAGCCGATCGACGAGAAAGACCTCACGCCGTAGACGCGGTAGCGGTAGCGGTCGTGGTTGTTGCCTGTGCGTCATCTTCGCTACGACGCGAACTGTCAAGGCGCAGGGTGGCAAGGAAGCCGAGGGTGAGAAAGCCAGCGGCCGCAAACGCACCAAGACGGGTTGATTCGCTAAATGCCTGGCGGGCGTCAGCCGCGACATCCGCAGACTGGGCGTCGAGCGCCGCAATTGCCCCGCCAGCGGAGTCAACGACGGCGTCAACAATCTGGGTAACCTGCGCTGCGGGTATCTCCGGTCGGGCATCGAGCTTGGCCTGGAGGCCGGCGCCGAGGCTGGTGAAGAGGATCGTTCCGAGGATCGCGATTCCGAGGGCCGAGCCGACTTGACGTGACGTGCTTTGCGTGCCTGAACCCTGCCCGCTTTGATTGAGCGGTACATCCTTGAGGATCACGCTCGTGAGCTGCGCGGTCGCGAGCCCGACGCCGAAACCGTAGATGAAAACCCCTGGCACGATCTGCCACCACTGGGCTTCGGGGCTGATGGAGAGCGCCACCATCACAACCCCCACGATCTCGGCGATGATGCCTACGCGCACGATCAGCACGGGCGCGATGCGGTTACCGAACGCGCCGGCGAATCCGCTGGCTACGAACGAACCGATCGCGAGGGCGAGGATGACCAGCCCGGTTTGCAGCGCGTCGTAGCCGAGCACGTTCTGCAGCCACAGCGGCAGCGACAGGATGATGCCGAATTCGCCGAGCGACACGATCATGGCGGCGATGTTGCCGTTGCGGAACGACGGGATGCGCAGCAGGCCGAAGGCGAGCATCGTTGACTTGCCCTGTTTCTCGCGGCGCAGTCCCCACGCAATGAATGCTGTAAGGGCAACCAGTGTGATCAGGAACACGAACGGAACCGGCGAGATATCCAGAATCCAGAAGTCCGGGGGCTTGTTGCTAAGCCACCAACCATACGTTCGTCCCTCGATGAGGCCGAAGACGAGGCTCGCAAACAGGATGACCGAGAGGAATGCGCCGACGACATCCACCCGCCGAGGAATGCCCTGCTCGCGTGACTCGGCCACCGTGAGAAGGATGCCAATGATAATGATGATGCCGAGCGGCACGTTGATGCCGAATGCCCACCGCCAAGAGAAATAGGTGGTCAGCCACCCGCCGAGTAGAGGTCCGACCGCAGCCATACCGCCGATGGTTGAGCCCCAGACCGCAAAAGCGATCGCACGCTCGCGACCACGGAAGGTCGCGTTGATGATGGACAGCGAAGCTGTCAGGATCATCGCCCCGCCGACGCCCTGCACCAGTCTGGCGAGGATGAGAAGCTCGCCAGTGCCCGCGAGTGCCGCGAAGACGGAGGAGGTCGCGAAGATCACAACGCCGATGACCGTGATGAGGCGTCGACCGTAACGGTCGGCGAGCGTGCCGAACACCAGCAGTAGCGAGGCAAAGACGAGCGTGTAGCTCTCTTGCACCCACTGCACTTGCGTCGACGTGATGCCGAGGTCGGCCACGATCGATGGGATGGCGACGTTGACAATGGTCGAATCAACGATGATGAGCGCCACAGCGACGCTGATGAACACCAGACCAAGCCAACGAGTCTTTTCGGATGCCACCTCGTCACCCTACGCCCGCCGGCGCCGTTGCAGCGTCACCCCCAAGACAACAACGACCGCGACGATGGCGGCCACGCCGGTGATCACCGAAGCGGGTTCTGCGGCGAGGCGACCGACAGCCACCCAGACCAGACCCCATGACAACGCCAAGGCCGGAGCGAATCGTCCGCGACCCGCGATCGCCAGTGCGACACCCGCTCCGGCGGCCGCGACGATGACGACGACCGCCCACAATTCCGTCGGCAAACCCAAGCCGGTGAAGCCCGATGCCACGAGCAGTGCGGTCACATTGGCCGCGGTCGCAATCGCAACCCAGCCAAGGTACAGGCCGATCGTGCCGTCGGTGATGACACCATCCGCGCTGGAGTTCGGGGGATACGCGATCGCCTGCAAGAAGGCCTGCATTAGCACGGCGAGCAGCACCACGATGATCGGAACGCTGAGTGGCAACAAATCAAACTGGATGGAAAGGATCCACAACGCATTCAACACGAGGGATGCCGCGATCCAGTATCCAAGCCGCCGATGCCGTTCCGCGCTTGACTGGGCTGGCATCAACTGCCACACGGCGTAGAGGATGAGCCCGAAGTAGATGACCGACCAGATCGCGAATGCCGGGCTGGCTGGCGCGATGAGTGTCGCATCCGCCGCAAGTGCGCCGCCTGCCGCTTCTTGTATCGGAGTTCCGCCAGCCGCGCCCGATCCGACGAACGCGCCGATCATGGCGAAGACGGTCGATGCCGCCACCGTGATCTGTCTTGCAATGTCGCTCGTGTCACGCACGGCGACCTCCTTGTTCGATCGCATCAGCCTACGGGTACGGTTGTGCCATGGCCGCGGTTCTTGACTCCGTCAATGTCGGGCGCTCGACGCCGAATCCACACAAGACAACCGGTACGACCGGCATCGATAAACGCCCGCAAGATGGGGCCGTCGAGGTGCGCGATCCCGGCCAGAAGCACGGTGGACTTGGAAGCGGGCTTGTCGGCGACTTCCTCGGAGACCAGAAACACCACGGTGGACAGAGCCAAGCGCTCTACGCCTTCGAGCGCGAAGACCTCGACCGGTGGATGGAGCGGCTAGGGCGAGACCTGCCAAACGGGTTCTTCGGAGAAAACCTCACTACCCGCGGTCTCGACGTCAACGGTGCGCGACTCGGCGAGATCTGGCGCATCGGCGACACGGTCGAGGTGCAGGTCACGAGCCCGCGCATCCCCTGCAACACCTTTCGCGGCTGGGTCGGCGAGAAGGGTTGGCTGCGCACCTTTACATTGGATGCCCGCCCGGGCGCATACCTGCGCATTCTCACGCCCGGGTTTATCGCCGCGGGCGACCCGGCAACGGTCATCCACCGCCCAGAGCACGATGTGACGATCTCGCTTGCCTATCTCGCGATGACGACTGAGCGCTCGCTGTTGCCGCGGCTGCTCGAGGCCGGCGAGGATCTCGATGGTGAACTGCGCGAGCAGGTTGCGCAAGGGGGTCTGATCGAACTCGGATAAGGCGTAGCGTCGAACCATGACCTTTAACGACAACGCCAACATCGACCCGAGCCATGTCAGTCGCCGTGGTCGTAACGCCGGTATTGCCATTGGGGGAGGTGGTGGGCTGCTCGTCATCGGCCTGTTCCTGCTCTCGCAGGTGCTCGGCGTCGACCTGACGGGCCTCGCGGGCGGTGGCACTCAGCCGACCGAGCCCGACCAGAATCTCGCACAGTGCGACACCGGTGCCGAGGCCAACGCGAGCATCGATTGCCGCATGGCAGGAGCCGCCGATTCGCTTGACACCTACTGGGCCACGCAGTTCGACAGCAGCTACAGCTCGACGCAGATTGTGTTGTTCACCGGGCAGGTATCGACTGGTTGCGGCGCGGCAAGCAGTGCTGTAGGCCCGTTCTATTGTCCCGCCGACCAGTCGATCTACCTCGACACCGCGTTCTACGACGAACTGACCAATCGCTTTGGTGCATCTGGTGCTCCCCTCGCGCAGATGTATGTCGTGGCGCACGAGTGGGGCCACCACATTCAAAACCTCACCGGCACGATGAACGGGCTCGACCTGCAAGACACCGGGCCGACCTCGGATGCCGTGCGGCTTGAAGTGCAGGCCGACTGCTATGCGGGTGCCTGGGTGGGGGCTGCATCAACGACCACCGACGATCAGGGCGTGTCCTTCCTCGAGCCGGTAACGGAGCAGCAGATTGCGGATGCTCTGAGCGCGGCATCCGCGGTCGGTGACGACAGCATCCAAGAGGCGACGCAGGGGCAAGTCACCCCAGAAACGTGGACGCACGGTTCAAGCGAAATGCGCCAGCGCTGGTTCACCACCGGGTACGAGGGTGGCCCGAACGCGTGCGACAGCTTCGCGGTTGCGCAACTCTAGCGCGTGAAGCCGGCCAAGAGCGGCGGGAAGGCGAGACTCGCAACGAGGACGACACCGGTAGTCAAAACTATTGCTCCCATGACGAGCAGCACCAACTGCCCGGCGCTGGAGACGAGACCGAGAAACTTCATGCCTACAGCGTATTGCAGTGCGGCATCGAGCCGTTCCGTCACATGGTCATAGAGTCCTACTCATGACGTTCGACCGATTCGCCCCCAACGTGCTCGACTTCTTCGTGCGGTTGAAGAAGGACAATACGAAGGCGTTCTTCGAACAGAACCGCAACACCTACGAGACAACCATCCGGCAGCCAATGGAGCACTTGCTCGCCGAGGCGGAGGTCAAATACGGCCCTGGAAAAATCACGCGGCCCAATCGGGATGTGCGGTTCAGCGCCAATAAGGAGCCCTACCGCACCACTTCGGCCATGTGGGCAGGCAATGTCGGTGGCGTCTACTTGGCCCTCACTCTTGGGGCGCTCGAGGTTGGTGGTGGTGTCTACGGGCCCACTCGTGACCAACTCGCTCGCGCACGCACGGCAATCGACACCCAGCCACTCGCCGCTTCACAACTTACGGACATTGTCGCCGGGCTCACGCGTCAGGGCTTCGACATGGCCGGACCGTCGCTGAAGACCGCGCCGCGAGGGTTCGACAAGGCGCACCCCAGCATTGAGTTGCTGCGGCTCAATCACTTTGCGGCCGTGGTGATCCTTCCGGTTGATGCCCTGCGCGCAGCCATCTTCGAGACCTGGGAGCAAGTCGAACCACTGAACACGTGGTCGGAGAAGTACATCGGGGCCGCGCTGGCATGGCCTTGAGGCCGAGTGCCGTTCACCGCAGCGCAGTAGGGTCCGATCATCCGCTGAATGCGCTGTATTCGACTTTCAGAAAGGCGGTTCCTGCAATCATGGACTTCCCCGCGACAATTTCGCCGAGCAATGGAGCGACCAATGGAGCGACCAATGGATGACACGGCGTTCGATTTCAGCGACCTCACGGCCGTCTACATTAACTGCACGCTTAAGCACAGCCCCGAACTCAGTCATACGCAGGGGCTGATGGATCGCAGCATCCAGTTGATGCGCTCGCAAGGGGTCACCGTCGAGTCGATTCGCCTGATCGATCAGGATGTCGCGACCGGCGTCTACCCCGACATGCGCGAGCACGGGTGGGCGACCGATGAATGGCCAGAGGTGGTGTGGCCGCTCGTGGACGCGGCAGACATCCTGGTGATTGGCGGTCCACTGTGGTTGGGCGACAACGCCTCGGTGGCCCGTCAGCTCATTGAACGGCTTTACGCCATGAGCGGGCTGTTCAACGAGAAGGGGCAATACATCTTCTACGGCAAGACGGCTGGCGCGCTGATCACCGGCAACGAAGACGGCATCAAGCACGCCGCGATGTCGACGCTCTACAGCCTCCAACACATCGGGTACACGATCCCACCGGCCGCGGATGCTGGCTGGATCGGCGAGGTCGGCCCCGGTCCCAGCTATCTCGACGAAGGGTCCGGCGGTCCCGAGAACGACTTCACCAACCGCAACACCACCTTCATGACCTGGAACCTGATGCACATGGCCAGACTGTTGAAGGATTCCGGTGGCATCCCCGCCTATGGCAACCTGCGAAAGGAGTGGGACTCTGGCGAGCGCTTCGGCTTCAACCCCGAGTACCGGTAGGGGCAGCTACTCGCCGAACGCTTTCCGAGGGTTGTCCCAGAGAAGCTGGCGCCACAGGGTCTGAGGCAGCGACGGCAGAAAATCGGTGTAGATGAAGTCGTAGCCGTTGAAATCGCCACCCTCAGGTTCGCCGGTGTGCCACCATCCAGAATCCTGACTGATGAGCACTTGGTCGAGAAGGTTCTCGTTCTGCATGAATTCGACGCATTCACGGTGCCACGCGCTACTTTCAGCGTTGACGTAATCGAACTCGACCCATGCCCCGGCACCCGCAACCTCGGCATGAACAGCGTGGTCGGGTTCAGCGTTCGCGTGAACCCAGACGAACTTGTTCAACGGGAAGTTCAGTTCGGAAAGCAGTTCGAGTTGTTCGACGGCGGCCCCAAGACCGGAGTGCGCGGCAATGGTCAAGCCAGTTTCGGTGGATGTGATGGCAGCGGCCTTGACCAGCTTGCGATCCCACTCGCCGAGCGGAGCACTATTGACACCGATCTTTATGAAGCGGGGTTTGGCCCCCTCGATTCCATTGCGCCACTCGGCGATCCAGCGTTTCGCTAGCTCTTCTGCAGATTCGGTTTTCGCAAAATCCGGGAGATGGCGGTACTCGTTCGCCGCGTAGAGGCCGGTGTTGGTCCAAATATCGATTCCGGATGCTTGGGCAAGCCGGTCAAGAAGGATGGGATCTCGACCGAGAAAGTTCGGCGTGCATTCTTGGAGCCGCACGCAGCCGAGTCTCGCAATCTCCTCGAGCTTCGGGAGCGCAACAGCGATGACCTCGTCGCGGGAGTACCGCGAGCGCGAGACCAAGTCGGCGCCGACGAAATCGGTCAGGATGTGCTCGTGCACGAGGATAGATTTTGGTAGCGCACCGAGCAGATCGGCCGGGGTGACGTTCATTGCTGCGTGCCAACAGGGTAGAGGGGTTCTGTGTCACAAGCTTCCACAGCGGCATCTTATTGCTTGGCCCGCACAGGTCTAAACGCGGGTTCATCCTGGGGATCGGTGGTGACTCCGCTGGCCGTCGACTCACGAGCCCGCGATCATCCGCTGCGAATATGTCCTTGTGGATCACCAACGGCGCAAGGAGTGGGACTCTGGCGAGCGCTTCGGCTTCAGCCCCGAGTACCGGTAGCGAGCTGTCAGAAGTGAGCGCCGCACCGGCGTAGGGCGAGCACCGTTAGTGCGCGGGTCACGTGCACGAGTTCGGCGATCTCGACCTGCTCCCGCGGGGCGTGCGCGAATCCGACGTCGCCGGGCCCGTAGTGCAGTGTCGGGATGCCGCCGAGTCCCGAGTACAGGCGCAGATCGCTGCCATAGGGCGCGGCCGAACGGCGCGGTGAGGCGCTCGGATCGATCCCGATGATGGCGAGTGCCATTTCGTCAATGAGCGGATCGGCCGCATCCAGTCGACCGCTCGCGAACTGGCCGCCCGGCCACGTGACCTCTGGCATGTTGTCGGCAAGCCACGGATCCCGCCGCGCTGCTTCGACGATCGTCCGCTCGAACGCAGCTCGTGCGGAGGCAGGATCCTCATCGAGCTGCACTCCGAGTCGACCTTCCGCAACGAGCAGGTCGGGCACGCTCGAGGCCCAGTCGCCCGCACGGATGCGGCCAATTGAAATGGGGTACGGCAGCGAGTAGGCCCAGAACAGCGGATCGGGCGTGCTGTTACGCTCCCGTTCGAGTTCGGCGATCGCGGTCGTGAGAGGAAGGTAGGCGTCGAACGCGCTGATGCCCTCAAGCCGGGTGCTTCCGTGCGCGGCGCGGCCGGCGACGCGAAGCTCGAAGGTCAGTGCGCCCGCATTGGCGGTCACGATGCGACCGCTCGTCGGCTCGCTCAGCACAGCAGCGTCGCCGCCATGGCCGCGCAGCATGGTGGCGAATGCACCAAGACCGCCATCCTCTTCGCTGACCACCGCGTGATAGGCCAGCGGGCGTTCGAGGATGACGCCCGAGTCGCGAATCGCCCTCACGACGGCGAGGTTCGCGGCGAGGCCGGCCTTCATGTCGCACGCTCCGCGGCCATGGATGACCCCGTCATCGATGTGGCCGCTGAACGGATCGCGGTTCGTCCACTTGCCGAGGTCGCCCGTTGGGACCACGTCGACGTGTCCCTGCAGCACGAGCGCCGGCGTTCCGGAGCCCGTGACACCGACAACGCCGTATCCTTCGGTCCGGGGCGCCTCCGTTCCCGGGAAGCGCGGGTCGGCGCGCAGCGCGTCGATGTCGAGCTTCCAGACGTCGACGTCAAGCCCGAGCTCTTTCAATTGCGCGGCCTGTGAGTGCTGGAGTTCCGACTCCGCGCCGGTGCCGGTCACGCTCGGAACACGGATCAGGTCGACCACCCCGGCAACGACGGCATCGATGTCGATGGCCGCCAGTACGCGAGACTCGACGTCGGTGAGGGCCACGCTGGGAGCCTACCCGTGCAGCGTGACTCGTGGAGGCGCCGCCGGATCGCGTGGGGTATTGAAAGGTGGTGGCTCCGACGGGCGTCGATCCCGTGACCTCACGATTTTCAGTCGTGCGCTCTACCAACTGAGCTACAGAGCCCTGCGCTACCAAAGTAGTACAGGTAAGGCACGGCCATCTGGCGAGAGATAAGCCGTGCCTTGCGACCCTGACCGGACTTGAACCGGCGACCTCCGCCGTGACAGGGCGGCGCGCTAACCAACTGCGCTACAGGGCCTAGCTATTAAGTTCTGTTCAGGCATTTCTGCCTGTGTTTGGTGACCCCAACGGGATTCGAACCCGTGTTAACGCCGTGAAAGGGCGCCGTCCTAGGCCACTAAACGATGGGGCCGCGAGATCACAGAACCTCTTAGCTACCGAGGGTCAAGCATAGAGCCGCACCAGCGAATTGCCAAACGACCGCGGTCAGATCCAGACCGCGACCCTCAACGCTCAACCCCGGCCACGAACCTCGACTTCCGCGAAATGTCCCCGGCATTGGGGCGTGAGCCGGTTAGGGTCAAGTCGCCGTTGAAGCTTGTGAGGCTGGACTCCGCGTCGCTACTGGGCGAATCTGCGCCTCGTTGCTAGTGTGGTCAATGTTAGCAGTGTGATCAACGTGACTCATTGGTGCCACAAACAAGTGACGAGACACGATTCGGGGAGTGATGGCTGAGACAAACACCTCGCGTGTGGGCGCGATCGGGCGTGCGTTTGCACGGGGGATGCGCCTCAGCGGCCTGCGGGTGGCAGCGATAGCCGCCATACTCGCGCTCGTGCTGACCGGTGCGGTCGTGGCATCCACCGCGCAGTCTGCGTGGGCTGTCGACTACCCGAGCTGGGATGACGTCGCTGCCGTTCGCAACGACCAGGCCAGAACTGAAGCGCTCGTCGAGCAGATCGAAGCCGACCTCATTCGCCTTGAGGCGGAGGCGCAGCGCGCCCAAGCCGACGCCGAAGCCAAGGGCACCATCTGGCAAGAGGCAGACACGAAGTTCCAAGCTCAAGTACAAGTGACAACGGCCCTGCAAGACCAGGCGGATGCTGCCAACACGACCGCGACGGAATCCGCGCGCCGCGCGGGCCAATGGGCCGCCCAACTCGCCCGCTCGGGCGGCGGCGACCTCACCACGAAGCTGCTCGTCAACTCCGGGGACGCTGATGATCTGCTCTACGGCCTCGGGCTCTCCAGCAAGATCTCGGACCAGGCGTATGCCATCTACGAGCGCGCAACCCTCGACAAGAACACCGCCCAAGCCCTCACTGATCAAGCCGAGGTGGCGCGCGGCGAACTCGAGGTGCTCAAGGCCGCCGCTGAGGCCGCCTTTGTCGAAGCGCAGGCTGCGGCCATTGCCGCCGCGACCGTGCTCGAAGAGCAGCAGACCTACCAGGCACAGCTTCAGGCGCAGCTTGTGGTGTTGCGCGAGAAGCGTGCGGCAACCGAAGCCGATTATCTCGCTGGCGTGCGTGAACGCATTGCGGCAGACGCGAGTCTTGACGCTGGTGAGATCAGCAACAGCGGGTGGGTGCGTCCATCTGGCGGGCGCATCACCTCAACCTTCGGCTGGCGAGTGCTCTACGGCGCGAACAACTTCCACCGGGGTGTCGACCTTGCCCCAGGCTGCGGAGCGAACGTCTACGCGGCCACCAGCGGCACCGTTATCTACGCGGCGGAGGGCTGGAACGGTGGCTACGGCAACTACATCATCATCGACCACGGCGGTGGCCTGACGACCGCATACGGGCACATTCGCCCAGGCGGCATCCTCGTGTCGTATGGGGAGTCGGTGGGGGTTGGCACGAACATCGCCAAGGTAGGCACGACGGGCAATTCCACCGGATGCCACTTGCACTTCGAAGTGAGGCCCGGCGGTGTGGCCACCGATCCGGTCGCCTATCTGAGCAATGAGGGCGTCAACGTCGGTGGTTGATCGACGCTGCAGGCGAGCGTGGACGGGGAGGCCCAGCGACGTAGCGAGCAGTAGAACCTTGCCCGCAACGCACTGATGTCGGCCAAGGCTCAAGCCCTCGACCGGCGCGCGGCCGCGACAGGCTAGTGGCCCTCGGCCTTGAGCTTCGCGAAGCCGGCTGTGACAATCGCCTCGGCTTCGGCCAGGTCTCCCCAACCCTCGGTCTTGACCCACTTGTTGGGCTCGAGCTCCTTGTAATGTTCGAAGAAGTGCTCGATCTCCCTCTTCGTGAACTCCGGGATATCACCCAGGTCGCGAATCTGCGACCAGCGCGGGTCTTTCGCCTGCACGCAGATGACCTTTGAGTCGATGCCAGCGTCATCCGTCATCTTGAAGACCCCAACGGGGCGCACCTTGATGACCACGCCGGGAAAGGTGGGGTACTCCAGCAGCACGAGGGCATCGACCGGGTCGCCGTCGAGGCCGAGGGTGTTCTCGAAGTAGCCGTAGTCGGCCGGGTAGACGAAACTCGTGAACAGTACCCGGTCGAGTCGAACGCGGCCGGTCTCGTGGTCAATCTCGTATTTGTTCCGGCTGCCACGGGGCACCTCAATCACGACGTCGTACGTGGGCATAGCTGAACTCCTCAAGTATTCGGGGGATGCTGCAATAACGTTATCGGATGCCCCCCACCCGCCCGCGACTCACGCCCGCCATCGCGGACGTGCGTCGAGCGGTGCGCTCGGCGCTCGCCACCGTTGGCGGGAGGCATTCCGTTTCTGGCGGGAGAAGGTCACCGGCGGCGGGAGTAATAGCTCCCGCCAACCGTGATTCTCTCCCGCCACACGGGCAAGAGGCCGCGCCACACGGGCAAGAGGCCGCGCCGCTCGTGCTGGTCGCGCTCAGCGGCGGGCCAGACTCGCTCGCGCTGGCTGCAGCGACAGCGTTTGAGGCACCGCGTCTCGGGGGGCGAGCCGGGGCCGTCATCATCGAT
>ENA-OFDP01000836-OFDP01000836.1-metagenomes-genome-assembly--contig:-NODE-836-length-12959-cov-3.526968_pt1 | contig 12959 bp, 13 predicted proteins | sample MGYA00153389_OFDP01 | MGnify analysis MGYA00153389 | reverse complement strand
GAAGTGCTGCAATGTCTTCCACGCCGGTGACGGCAACCTGCACCCGCTGATCCTGTTCGACGGCAACGACCCCGACCAGCTGCGCCGCTGCGAACTCTTCGGCGCCGACATCCTGGAGACCAGCGTGGCGTTGGGCGGCACAGTGACGGGCGAGCACGGCGTGGGCGTGGAAAAGCTCAGCTCGATGTGCGTGCAGTTCAGCGACGCCGAACGCGAACAGATGTTTGCCTTGAAGCGCGCCTTCGACCCGCTGCAGCTGCTGAACCCGGGCAAGGTCATCCCCACCCTGCAGCGCTGCGCCGAGTACGGCCGCATGCACGTCAAGCGTGGCCTGCTGGCTTTCCCGGAACTGGAGCGCTTCTGATGCAAGCTGCGACGGCTGCACTCGTCGAGCGTGTGCGCGCCGCGCGCGCCGACAAGTCCACGCTAGCCATACAGGGCGGCGGCAGCAAGGCCTTTTACGGCGAAGCCGCGCAGGGCCAGCCGCTGGACGTGACCGGCCTGACCGGCATCAGCAGCTACGAGCCCAGCGAACTGGTGGTCACCGTGGGCGCCGGCACGCCGCTGGCTGAACTGGAAGCCGCCCTGGCGGCAGCGGGCCAGTGCCTGCCGTTTGAGCCGCCGCGGTTTGCCGTAGACGGTGTGTCGGCCACCACCGTGGGCGGCATGGTGGCTGCCGGTCTTGCCGGGCCAGCGCGTGCGGCCGTGGGCGGTGTGCGCGACTACGTGTTGGGCGCCACCTTGCTGAACGGCCGCGCCGAGTTGCTCGCCTTTGGCGGCACGGTGATGAAGAACGTCGCCGGCTACGACGTGTCGCGCGCGCTGGCCGGCTCCATGGGCTGCCTGGGTGTCATCTGCCAGGTGTCGCTGAAGGTGCTGCCGGTGGCGCAGGGCACGCTCTCGCTGCGGCTGGAGATGGGCGAATCCCAGGCCATCCAGCGCATGAACGAATGGGGCGGCCAGCCGTTGCCGCTGAATGCCAGTGCCTGGTGGGACGGCATGCTGGTGCTGCGCCTGTCGGGCGCGGCGGCGGCCGTGAAAGCGGCGCAGGACCGCATCGGCGGCGAGCTCGTCGACGCGCCCGCCGCGCAGGCGTTCTGGCAAGGTCTGCGTGACCACAGCGACGAATTCTTCGTCGGCGCGGCACGCGCGGTGCAAGGCGGTGCAGGCTTGTGGCGGCTGTCGGTGCCAGCCACGGCCGCGCCGCTGAAATTGTCGGGTGAACAGCTGCTGGAATGGGGCGGCGCGCAGCGCTGGATCTGCACCAGCGCGCCGGCCGCCACGCTGCGCGACGCGGCCGCCGATGTCGGTGGACACGCGGTGCTGTTCCGCGCCCGCGACAAGAGCGCGGGCACCTTTGCCCCTTTGAAGCCGCCGCTGGACCGCATCCACCGCGAACTGAAGCTGGCTTTTGACCCGAGTGGCATCTTCAACCCCGGTCGTCTGATTTCGGGGCTGTAGCGGATGGGCATCGAACAGGACATGGCGGCGTACTACGCGCAGCGCGCCGCCATTTACGAGCGTGTTTATTTCAAGCCCGAACGGCAGGCCGACCTGCGCGCGATGGAAGCCTGGCTGCCCGCGCAGTTCAGTGGCCGCCGTGTGCTCGAAGTGGCCTGCGGCACCGGCTGGTGGACGCTGCACGGCGCGCGGAACGCCAAGGCCTGGCTGGCCACCGATCTGAGCCCCGAAACCATGGACATGGCGCGGCAAAAAGCCCTTCCGGCCTGCGTGCGACTGGCCACGGCGGATGCCTACACCTTGGCTGAACTCGAGCGCCAGACGTTCGACGCTGCATTCACCGGCTGCTGGTGGAGCCATGTGCCGCTGGCGCGCCTGCCGGCCTGGCTGGCCCTGCTGCACACGCGGCTGGAACCGGGCGCGCGCGTGGTGATGCTGGACAACAGCTTCGTGCAGAGCAGCAACCACCCCATCACGCACAGTGACGCCGACGGCAACACCTACCAGACGCGCACGCTGGACGACGGCAGCGTGCACGAAGTGCTGAAAAACTTCCCCACGCGTGAACAGGCATTCGCGCCGCTGGGCCCCCGCGCGCAGGACCCGCAGTGGACCGAATACGGCCACTATTGGGTGTTGAGCTACCGGCTGAATTGAGCGGCCATGGACGTCCTTCGCGGCCTGGCTCTGTTGCTGCTGTGCCAATCGGCAGGCGAAGCCGTTTCGCGCGTCGCCCAGCTGCCGCTGCCGGGCCCGGTGATCGGCTTGCTGCTGCTCTTCGCGCTGCTGCAATGGCCGGCCGTGCGCGCGCCGGCTGCAGCGGCTTGCGAGCCGCTGCTGCAGCACCTGTCGCTGCTGTTCGTGCCGGTGGGCGTGGGCGTCATCACGCACCTGTCGCTGGTGGCGCAGTACGGCGCCCGCATGGCAGCGGCCATCGTGCTGTCCACCTGGGCCGGCCTGGCAGTCACGGCGCTGATGCTGCGGGCGCTGTTGCCAGCCGTGCCGCCTGGCGCGCAAGACTCGGATCACGCGCCTGACACGCCTGAAACCCCAGCCGCGCTGCCGCCGGCCACCGAACCTCGCTGACACGGCCGCATGCAGAACTTCGTTGAACTCTGGCTGTACCTGTCGGCCACGCCGCTGTTCGGTTTGACCGCCACGCTGACGGTTTACCTATTGGCGCAGGCGGCGTCCGTGCGACTGAACCAGCCGCCGTGGGCCAACCCGGTGCTGTGGACGGTCGTGGTGCTGGCGAGTGGCTTGATGCTTTCGGGCGTGACTTACCCCACCTACTTTGCGGGTGCGCAGTTCATTCACTTTTTACTCGGCCCTGCTGTGGTGGCGCTGGCGTGGCCGCTTTGGCAACGGCGTATTGAATTGCGCCTGCGCTGGGGCAGGTTGCTGCTGGCCGCGCTGATGGGCGGCATTGCGGCCAGTGTTTCTGCCCTGTTGTTGGCGTGGGCCGTGGGCCTGCCGATGGAGGTGATGCTGTCGCTGGTGCCAAAATCCGTGACCGCACCAGTGGCCATGGGTATCGCTGAAAAAATTGGCGGTATTCCCGCACTGGCGGCCGTTTTCGCTGTCATCACCGGCTTGGTTGGCGCTCTGGCAGGCAAATATCTGTTTGATGCCCTGCGCATACCCACCACCCACGAAGGTTGGGCAGCACGCGGCTTTGCGCTTGGTACCGCCGCGCACGGCATAGGTGCAGCACGTGCCCTGCAAGTCAATGCTGACGCAGGGGCTTATGCGGCGCTGGCATTGGGCTTGCAGGTGGTGCTGGCATCGCTGTTGATGCCTTTTTTAGCGCCACTTTTCATCAAGCTGTTTTAAGAGCGCCACCCACCTGAGCCAATGCTGGCGCTTTGGCCAGCGTGCCTGTTGCGCCAAACAAAATCTCACCCGCCAACTGACCACCTTCTTCAATCACCAGCTTTCCGTAGCGGATGGTACCGGTCACTTTGCCTGTAGAGTAAATCACCAGTTTTTGGCGTACTGTCAGGTTGCCGTTAAATTCACCACGAATTTCAGCCACATCAATCTCAGCTGAGCCTTTGAAAGCACCTTGCTCGGCAATTTGCATCACGCGCGAGTCCATCGTGGCCTCCACGAAACCTTCAACAACTAGCGTGTCGCAGTCTGTAATTTCAACGCCTTTAAGTTTGATGTTGGGGCCAACTGTCAGCTTGCTGCCACCTTCTTGTGAACTGGCTGGCGCTGCATCACTGGCAGATTTTTGTACCGGTGGCGTGATCACCGGTGTTGTCGAAGTGCTGTAGCCATTGGCTGGAGTGCTCCTCAAATTGGTGGGTGATGTAAGCGGGCTGGAGGTGTCCAAATCGCGTTTGCCAAAAAACGGTGTTGCCATGTGACTTCCTTGAAAAAAGAACGCATGGTAAGTCTGCAATGCATTAAAAGCTTGCGCCTATTGAAAGAGGCGTAACGAAATTAATTTTTACATCAACCCTTTTCAGATAGAAAATACCCACTGTTTTATCGATTTTTACATGGCTTATTTGCTAAAAATATTTTCTGCTGATGATGTGTCTGACGTACAGCGTGACCTGGCTGCAGCGCGGTTTCGCTCTGCCCTTGAAGAGTCATTGGGTGATGCGCTTTTGGTTTGGCCTTGCTACCAAGCCTATTTGAAGTTGTTTCAGCAATATAGCGACCATCAACGCCCCTGGCCGATCACACCTGCGGAGCAAATTCTGGCCGAACAGTGGGAGGCTGCTGAACTGGCGGCAACGCAGGCTGCATTTGGCGTTAACCGCTATTTGGGCGATGCAGATTTTGAAATTCTGGCTGTGAGCTGAGCTAGCGGGGTTATCGGCTAAGAATTCAAATCTTTGCCGATTTACAAGGGTTTTATCATTTAATGATAATCAGTCGAACAATATTAAGGGAGAATTTGTGTCGTTATATGTTTGGGTTTTTTGTGTGTTGGTGGTACTCAGCGTACTTGGCCTGGCCGGGTATTTTGTGGTTCAACACAAACGCAAAAACAAACCCCAGCAGGCAACAGCAACCCAGCCATCCGTCGAAAAAATTCCTTACCAAGTCAGCTATGCGCCCTCTGACATGGAGTGGAGCGGCAGTACAAGTGGCGTCCTCCCCCTTAAAACATTGACGTACAAACAGTACGAGTGTCTGGAGGATGCACGTTACGGCTTCAAAATTGTTGGCGTCACACCGACTGAACGTAAAAATGAGCAACCCCACAAAACCCGTGCGCACGGCCAAAAAACGGTCGCATCACTTGCCCGCCACGGATTTTTGGTCTCCAGCGGCGAGGATGGATTTGTCATCACAGACCATGGCCTGAATGCCCTGGAGGTTTGTGATGTTAGGTATTAAATCGTCGCATTTGCTGGAGCAGTGCTCGCAGCCCAGGAGTAAAGCGCAACAAAAACGAGGGCGTCAAAAACGGCCCCAAAGCAGATATACAGCAGTGGCATGAAAAGAACCGACATGTGTTGCATCACAAAAGCCTGTGCCAGCACCTGGTGTGGAATCAGGATTGAGAAGAAAAGCAAAATCAACGCGGTGTGAAACATTTTGATCCAGATGCTCTGGTTCAGGATGTAGTAACCGACAGCCAGCATCACGGGCGTGGACACCATGATCACAAAACCAATGGTCATCAGCTCTTCGCTGTGCCTTGCAATGCTGTAGGGGAAATTGCCAGGTATCCACCAAAAATAAGCAACCGCTATCAATTGCACCGTGCAAACGATTCTGAGTGGGTATTTCAGCGGCAGGGTCGCCCCTTTCATGGTGAGTGATAGCGCCAAGCCAGCCAGCGTGACGACTGCGGTGACCCACAATGCGGTCATGCTTGGCATGGGTGTGCTGATCATGCCAGTAGACAAAACGGCTCCGAATTGCCCCGACTCATTGACCTGAGTGCCACGGCTGAATGGAAGGTTAAGACCGCCCGACCAAAAAAGAATGCAGTCACGCCAAAAATCCAGCAACATCGGTTTGCCCCAAAGCAGCAGCGCACACAAGATCAGTGGCAACAGCAGTGCTTGCGCCAGCAAGTAGGGTGTGACCTTTAACGGTGTGATGGCGCGGTGCGGACGGACTTGCACATGCTGGGAGCGGGCTCGTCTGACGGCTAAGAAAGCAGCATGAAAACCTTGGTCATATTCTTTGGTTTCGCTGGCGACGGAAATGGTTTTTCTAAGCATGGTGAGCGATCAAAAATCGTGAAAAAGTCCGACAGTCAAGCCGTTTCGGTTGTAAAACGGATTGGTGTAGCGGCTGGCACCCAGCAACACACCGGTGCGCGGAGCAAACCAGTGCCGCCATGAAATGCTGGTTTCTTTGCTGGCAAAGTTCACCAATTGGGTATTGGCGGCAATGGTTTGATAGCCCTCTTGACCCCAGCCATGGCGCACCGTCACCAGGTCTTGCTTGACGCGGCCATAAGTAAGCGCCAAAAATTGTTGCTGGGTTTTGATGGCGCCGGGATTGCTGCTGTTCAGGCGCACGCCCGCTTCAGCAATAAATGGCGTGTCAAAGTAATAGACCAAGCCTAGAGACAGGCTGTTGTCGGTATGACCGTCGGGCGCTTTGTACTGACCAGCGCCGATGGAGGTGACCAAATTTCTTTGTGGCAACCACTTTTTGTATAAAGTTGCGTCCAGCCGGTAACGCGGCAGATAAAAAGCACCATCGCCAAAGCCGACGGCGAGGCTGGCGTACCAGTCTTCGTTAAATGTGTAGGTGTCACTCAAGCCAACAAAGACGCCGTCTTTGTTGAATCTGCGGTTGAGCGACAGTTCGCCTTGCAAGACATGCGAGGGCAGACCATACGTTCCGCGCAAGGTCACGTCACGCCAGTCGCCGAACCCGGCGCTCAGGTTTTGAAAACCCGCGCTGAGTTCAAGCGTGCGGGGTAAATCAGACTCTTTTAGAGCCGGTGCTATGCGAGAAGCTCCTGATTCAGTCGTTTGTGCCAACGCACTGTTGCAGCTGATCAAGCCCGTTAGACTGGTCAACAAAAAGGGCAAAATAAAAAATGGTCGTAAAAGCATATCGAGGCCCAGTGGTGAGGGGTTATAAAAGGTCGGTTACTGACAGTTGGCAGTTTTGCCGGCGGGAGTGATGCGCTTGCTCGCGAGTATTTGAAATGTTGCTTCATCGGTGACTGCCCAGCGGCGCGAATGGCGCATGGCGGATGTTTCACGCAACCAGCAACGTGCGCTTGGCTCATCCCCTTGACGCAAAGCAAGTACGGCTAACAGGCCCCACGGGTAGTCTGCTTCGCCTTGGCGCAGCCATTCAGCACGGTGCATTTGCATCCAGTTTTTGTAGTACAGCTTTGAGTTTTGGGGCAGTAGCGGAAAGTCCACCAGCAACGGGAAGATCTGCGCCACATGATCCGGATAAAACTGGGGCTTTTGCGTTCGCTGCTCAAGCTGGGTAGACACCAGAAAATGCTTGTTCACCGGCTGCCAAAAAGTGCTGTGAATACCTTGCGCAAGTTTTTCAACATCGCCGGGTTTGGCTTGCCTTGAATGCGCCATGAGCGACCACACCTCCAGGTTGTCCATGAACAAACCATGCAGATAAACCGGCGACACCATGTAAATGCCACGCGATGGTTGAAACAAATACGCAAGGGATCGTTGACTGATCGCGTGACTGTTTATCCATGCCGGATCTTTTTTCAATTGTTCTGGCATGGTTTGCAGCAGCCTCATCCAGAGGGCGAGCAACGAATCATCAGCATCAGCCGTTTTGCAAGATACCCAAGTCTTGGCGGCGCTCTGGCAAAACCTGTCAAACGTCCCGTCAGGTTTTTGCCGCGTCACCAGCCAGTTGGCAAATTTTGCGGCAGGTATGGATATGTCCAACCCGTTGTCATGTGCCAGCAGCAAAGCCTGCAATGCAAAGTAAGGGTCGGTGGTGTCGCCGCCGTTCAATATGGTGATGGCTCCGTTCTCGTCGGCATAACCTTGCAAGTCAAGCTTGGGTGGTGCACTGGCCGCTGCGTTGTACGTCAATAGCAGTCCGGTAAAAAGCGTGAGCAAGATTTTTTTAAAATTCATTCTGCCTTCACCATGCCAATCTCGTGCGCCCACACCGCGCCGTGTACTGTCGCGCCCTGTTCAATGATGATGTTGTTGGCTGTCACGGTCGTCATGGCGTCTGGCAAGCCAATAACGGCGCGTGCGCCAATCAAAATATCGCCTTCTGACACAACCGGACCCAATGCTCTTGCATCCTTGAAAACATAGATTCGCTTTTCGCAGGTGATAGCACCTTCAACGCTGGCACGGCGCGCAATGCTGACGCCGACACGCGCCTTGACGTCACCCATGATGGTGGTGTCCTGCCCGACAGTTAAAAAACCTGTCACCACCAGTGAGCCTTGGTATATTTTTCCAGCGGGCAGTATGCAGTCGCCCCGAATCAAAAATAGTGCGGGTGTTTGTTGGACCGCGTTTGGAATGTCTGCGTAACTGGCTGGCGTTTGGGCATGCTGGCGTATGGGGTTGGGCTGCTTGGCGGGTAAGCCAAACGAAAGAGTCGGTGCCTGAAGCCGCTCAAACCAAACTTCGTTACCCAGCTCAATGGCAGTGCCAGCTGAAATACGGCGCAACGCAACACCGTTGTCACCGAGTCGAAACACGCCTTGGGCATATGCCCAGTCGTGGACTTCACTTTCGTTGCCAAGCGCAATATCACCTGTGGCATAGAGAGACGAAAATGCGGAGTTGCCACCGGTGCGCAAATCGCCCTCAACATAAAGCTGGCTGGCACTTCTGATCGGCGCTGGCGTGTCAATTGACTGACGTGCAATCAATCGCTTGCGGGCTTTTTGCCACTGCATGTTGTCAATGGGTAAGTCAACAAAATCAAAGTCTTCAAAGCCGGTACCTGGGCCGTGCCCGAGCTTGGCGGTCACATCGGCATGCAGACGCCTGGAAAAGTGTTCAATATCGCTGGAGTAGTTGGCAGACACGGGCAACGCGGCCACGTCACTGGGGTACTGCCATTCCCTGTAAGCGGGTATGAAGGGCAGAGTCAACAGCAGCAGGCACACCAACGCAAAGGCCGCGAAAGTCATGTAGGTTGAATCCATTATGGAGCCGCCTTTGGCAATGCAGTCACTTGCCGATATCTGATCGTTTTGTCCCAAACCATCTCGCGCTTGAAAACCCTGTCAATGAGCAAGCTCCACACCGCGCCAGAGATGGCAAACAGGCTGACCAAAAATCCAAGCATATTGAATGGAAGCAGCCTCAGCCTTCGTCGGTTACCGTCAATCAGTACAGCAACAACGATCTCAAAAAATGCAGCGAAGTTGCCCAAAGTACCATAGATCATCAAGGCAAAAACCGGTATCAGCTGCGACAACAGTGAGCCCGCATTGAGAAAATACAAACCCAGTGCCAAGCCCCACCCTAGCAACATGACGAGTGGAATGACAAACACAAACAATAAAAGCAAGCCGTCGATTCGCTGGCCCCATGTCAGGTATTTGCTGGTGGCAAACTGCCACCAGTAACGCGCCAGAACCTGGTTGTGCCCTTTGGCCCAGCGTGTGACCTGCTTGATACGAATGCTCCACTCTTCGGGCACTTCTTCATAGCACTCAGACCGATTGGTGTAAATGGTTTTCCAGCCATTGAACATCAACCGGAAAGTGATGTCGGTGTCTTCGGCCAGCGTATCGTCATGCCAGCCACCGACGGCTTCAACCGCTGACAAGCGCACACCTCCGACAGTGCCGCCATATTGCGGCAGCAGGTTCATGTTCATGCGCGCTTGCTGGTCCACCTGATACCCCGCTGAGCGCTCAAGATCCAACAGGCGCGTCAGTAAATTGGCGCCACTGTTGATGGGGACAACACGACCCATGACAGCACCCACTTCAGGATCAAAAAACGGCGCTACCAGTTGTTTGAGCAAACCACGTCCAGGCACGTAATCAGCATCAAAAATAATGGCAATGTCACCGACTGCATATTGCAAAGCATCTTTTAACGCAGCTGACTTTCCAGCTTTACCATCCACGCGGTGAAACGGCGAGATCCGCGATGGAAAACGCGCGACGTAGCTGTCGATGATCGCGCCCGTGGCGTCTTTGGAGCGGTCATTGACCGGAATAATCTTCAGGCACTCGGGTGGATAGTCCGTATTGAGCAGTGCTTCTATGCAGCCTGCAATTACTTTTTCTTCGTTGTGTGCAGCGATAAACACCGTGATCATGGGCCATCGAGCGACTGCAATATCAATATACGGGTGGCGTTGCTTGCCAGTCAGGCGATTCATGGTGAACATGAAATGCCTGACGCCGTACAGCATCATCACGACGACGATTAAAAACAGCATCGATGCCATAACCGAGGCAACGGGGTAAGCGCTAAATGAAGTGGGCATATTGAGGTGTCCGGTGTGGCGGCATCATGTGAGTAGGCTTGGCCTAAGCCGTTTCAACAGCCATCACGGATTGGGTTTGAAAATGTTTTGCCAGCACAGACACAATTTGCCTGGACGCCGTGCCGTCGCCAAAAGGATTGCCTGCTTGCGACATGCTGTCGTAGGCCGTTTTGTCCTTTGAAACGCGCATCACCTCTTTGATGATGGTGGTGCGATCTGCACCAATCAATAGTGCACAGCCTGCTTCAAGGGCTTCGGGGCGCTCGGTTTCGTCGCGCAGCACCAATACGGGCACGCCAAAGGTTGGTGCTTCTTCTTGCAGACCGCCCGAGTCCGTCAACACCAGCCATGCATCGGCCAGTGCTTGCTGCATCTGGGTGTAATCCAGCGGCTCGGTTAATTTAACGTTGGCAATGCCTTTCAAAATGCTGTTGACAGGACCTTGAACCACCGGGTTTAAATGAACGGGAAACAGCACTTGCAAATCGGGTTGCATGGCGGCAATGCTGGCAATCGCGTGGCAAATTTCTGCCAGGTCATGACCCCAGTTTTCACGGCGGTGGACGGTGACCAGCAGATGGCCGCGCCCTGTTGTCGCCCGCTTCACGCCCCGATGTGTACAGGTCCACTGCTGCGCGTCAATCACGGTATTGCCAGTCAAGTGGATGAACTCGTCTGCAATGCCTTCATTTTGCAAAGCTATGCGCGCGCGCTCGGTGGGTGCAAAGTGAAAACGGCTCAACCGGCTAATCATCTGGCGCAAACCTTCTTCAGGAAACGGGCGACTCAGGTTGTGGGTTCTCAGGCCTGCCTCCACATGCGCCACAGGAACCCGGTTGTAAAACGCGGCAAGCGCGCCTTGAAAAGCGCTTTCAGTGTCGCCTTGCACAATGACCAGCGCCCACTTGTTTTTTGCCATCTCCAGCTCAAGCTGCTGCCTGCAACCCAAGCTAAATTCCAGCAAACTGCTGCCTTGACGTTGCAAGGTCACGTCTGGCACAACATCAAAGCAGGCCAATATTTGGTCTGCCATATCGGTATGCTGCCCGGTATGCAGCCAATTCACGCTTACCCAACTGGCTTCGCTCAGGGCGTGGTACAGCGGTGCGAGTTTGATGATTTCTGGGCGGGTACCTGAGACTAAAAGAATGTTGTGCATGGCTTGAAGGTTTTAAATTTTTGAACTAAAGCGATTTAGACCGCCCCATGTCTTGCGATTGATAAGTTAAATTCTTCGTCACCCGTAGGACGTAACCTTCAGCGACTTTCGCATTTGGCTTTATCCAAAAATCACGTGCGCCCCGTACTCTAAAGCTCATGCATCCTCAACTCTTCAAAGAAATCCTGACACCACCCGCCATCCCGCAACCAGTGCTTATCAGCCCTGACTTCCGGCTTTTGCAGGCCGGTATGGCCAAGCTCAACGACATTGTGGTGATCACCGAAGTCGACCGGCTGGCTACACCCACCCACAAAATCGTTTACGTCAACGAAGCGTTTGAAAAACACACGGGTTACAGCCAGCGTGACGTGATGGGACGATCACCCGGGCTGTTGCAAGGGCAAGGCAGTCAGTACGCGGAGATAAACCGCATTCGCCTGGCCCTTGAGCAGTCAGAGCCGGTCCATGCAGAGTTGATCAACTACAAAAAAGACGGCACCTTGTTCTGGATAGAACTGGACATTGCCCCTATCAAAAGCGCTGAAGGAATTGCCACCCATTGGGTATCAGCTGCGCGCGACATTACCCAGCGCAAGATAGCTGAAGAAGAGATTGAGTACCTGGCTTTTTATGACACCTTGACCCAGTTGCCCAACCGTCAGATGCTGATGGAACGGCTGGAGCGAGCGTTGTTGCAAAGCAAGGTGCGAATTAAAAAGACACCTGCCAACATCAACGGTGCGTTGATGTTCATTGATCTGGATAATTTCAAGGTGTTGAATGACACACTGGGCCATGCGACGGGTGACATGCTGTTGCGCAAGGTCGCCACACGCCTGGGCGCTTGCGTCAGGTTAAGTGATACGGTGGCGCGGTTAGGCGGTGACGAGTTTGTGGTGATGCTGGAGAGCTTGCCCGAAGAAGTGCTTGCCGCCACTGAATACAGCCGACATGTCGCCCAAAGAATTTTGCTCGCTTTGAGCGAGCCTTATGACCTGGCAGGTCATCAGCACGAAAGTACCTGCAGCATTGGCGTGACCTTGTTCAGCAAACGCAAACAAAACATGGGGGACTTGCTCAAGCAGGCTGACTTGGCGATGTACCAGGCCAAAGCGTCCGGGCGCAATTCATTGTGCTTTTTTGACCCAGCCATGCAGGCGGTTGTCACGGCCAATGCCACCCTGAATTCAGAACTGCGCCAAAGCCTGCGCAAACAGGAGTTTGTGCTTCACTATCAGCCACAAGTGGGGCGTGAGGGACGCATGTTTGGGGTTGAGGCATTGATACGCTGGCAGCATCCCGAGCGCGGCTTGGTTTACCCCAACGACTTTATTGCGCAAGCGGAGGACAGCGGGCTTATTTTACAAATCGGCAAATGGGCGTTAGAAACTGCCTGCGCGCAACTGGCGCTTTGGGCACAGTGTGCGCAAACGCGCCATCTAAGCATTGCCGTCAACGTCAGCGTGCGCCAGTTCCGGCACCCTGAGTTCGTTGATCTGGTCATGATGACCATCAAGGAGTCAGGCATCAATGCCAATCGGCTGAAACTGGAACTGACTGAAAGCCTGCTGGCCACAGGAATCGACGTGACCATCGCCAAAATGGGGATGTTGAAAGACGCTGGCGTGACGCTGTCGATTGATGATTTCGGCATCGGCTACTCAGCACTGTCTTATCTGAAGCACATGCCGTTAGACCAGTTAAAAATCGACCGAATTTTTATCAAAGACATCCTGACCGACCCCAACGATGCCGCCGTTGCACGCACGATTGTCGGGTTGGCGCAAAGCCTTGGGCTGGGCGTTGTGGCCGAAGGCGTTGAAACAGAAGCGCAACGCGAATTGTTGGCCCGATTCGGCTGCGAGTGTTACCAGGGCCATCTGTTTTGCCCAGCGCTGCCGATTAAGGCTCTGGAGATTTTCATGCATCAACGAAACAC
>ENA-OFDP01000835-OFDP01000835.1-metagenomes-genome-assembly--contig:-NODE-835-length-13000-cov-2.480726_pt1 | contig 13000 bp, 8 predicted proteins | sample MGYA00153389_OFDP01 | MGnify analysis MGYA00153389 | reverse complement strand
GAGTCAATCGACGGGCGCGCCGATCTCTACGCGCTTGGCTGCGTGTTGCACGAGGCGTGCACCGGGCGCCTGTTGTTCGCGGCAGCCACGCCACAGTCGCAGTTGGCCGCGCACCTCAGCCAGGCACCGGTGCATGTGGGCACACTGCGGCCCGACCTGCCGACGCATGTCGCCAACCTGATCATGACCATGCTGGCCAAGGAGCCTGATGCGCGTCCCGCATCGGCCGATGCAGTGCTGGAGGCACTCGACGGCGCACCGCTGACGCGCAGTGGCTCGGTCGCGTCGCCCGAGATGCGGACAGCCGGCGCGCTGGCGCGGTGGGGTGCGGCGGCAGTGGCAATCGTGGGTACCGCGTTGGCTGCCGACCGCATCATCGGCCTGCCCGAATGGGGGCTTCCGGGTGCGATCGCGATCGCGCTGGCTGGCCTGCCGATGGTGATCGGCACGGGCTTCATCCGGCGGTCGGCGCGGATGGCCGTGCGTTCCCCCGGATTGGCCACGGGAACGATGGCCGGGCTGGCGGTGCAGGCGGCACCGTATGTGAGCTGGCATCGCACGGCGCGCATTGGTGCTCTGGCGGCTGGTGCGTTCGGGCTTGGCACCGCCGCCTTTCTCGGGCTGCGCGCGGCAGGCATCGGTCCCGAAGGCTCGTTGCTGGCGAACGGAAAGCTGAAGCAATCAGCGCGTCTGGTGGTGGCCGATTTCGCCGCGTCCGTGGCGGATTCATCACTGGCGCGGGTGGCGGGTGAGGCGGTGCGCACTGCCCTCTCCGAAGGTTCGGTCACCTCGCTGATGTCCCCTTCCGACGCGGCGGCGGCACTGGAGCGCATGCAACGTGATCCGGCTGCACCGCTGCCGCTGGCGCTCGCGCGTGAGCTGGCCGAGCGGGAAGGTGTGGCGGCGGTGGTTGCAGGCGATCTCACGCGTGCGGGTGATGGATGGATTGTCGGCCTGCGCCTCGTCACCACGTCGGGCGAGGAGTTGGCAGCCTACCGCGCCACTGCCAACGGTACCGGTGAGTTGCTGGAGGCGCTGGAGCGCGTGTCGCGCAAGCTGCGCGGGCGGATGGGTGAATCGCTGGCGCGAGTGAACCAGACCCCCGACCTCGAGCGCGTCACCACCGGATCACTGGACGCCTTCAGGCTTTTTGCCGAAGGGGCTCGCGCCGTGGACGTCGAGCACGACTTTGATCGTGCCGTGCTGCAGCTGAAGAAGGCGGTTGCGATCGATTCGCAGTTTGCGATGGCGTGGCGGAAACTGGGCGTGGCGTATGCCAATGGGCGCTTCGGCTCGAGCTTGAGCGACTCGGCGTACGCGAGGGCCTTCCAGTTCCGCGACCGGCTGCCCGGCCTCGAGCGCCTGCGTGCCGAGGGGAGCTATTACTTCTCGGTGCTCGAGGATCGCCCGCGCGCCGAGCAGGTGTACCGGGAGATGATGCAACGTTTTCCCGCGCAGTTCATCCGTTACGGCACCACCAATTACGGTAACGTGCTGGCGGGGCAGCGGCGGTTCGCTGAGGCGGAGTCAATCGCGCGGCTGATTCCGGTGCACCTGGTACAGCGTTACGAAAACCTGCATGGCATTCTGCTGGCGCAGCGCAAGTTTCTGCCAGCCGACAGTGTGGCGAACGAGATGGCGCGTCGCTTTCCCGACAATCTGGTCGTGTATCGCTTGCGCGCCGATCAGGCCTGGATGCTGAATGACTGGGAGGCCTCGACCCGGCAGATCGAGGGGGCGGTGACAAACGCGAAACGTGCCAGTGATCGCGCCGCTGCCTATGGGCTGCTGGCCGGTGAGCGGTGGATGCGGGGCCGCTTCATCGAGGGGCAATCTGCGCGCGAGAAAGCGCGGGCCATGGACGCGGCGCGCGGCGCGGAAAGCGAATCGGCGGTGGTGGACAGCATGGGGCAAGCATTGATCGACGTCAACTTCCGGGGTCGCACGGCCGAGGGGCTGGCGCGGCTGGCACGCATTGGCGGCGTGGCGGCACTGGACACGGTGCCTGAAGAGCGACGAAGGTATTCACTGATGCTGTATGCCTACGCGCTGGCCGGCAAGCCGACCGAGGCGGCGGCGGTACTGGCGCGAATGGAACGCATGGTGCCCGATACCATGCGGCAGCGGCAGGCAAAGGTAGATCTCTCCTTTTCGCGCGCCGAGGTGGCGCTGGCGCGGAAGGATGCGGTCACTGCGCTGCGGTGGGCTGATTCAACGCGTACGCGCGGCGACGGGACCGCGGCTTTTTGCTGGCCCTGCACCGAGGTGCTGCGGGCGAGGATCTACGACACCCAGGAGCAACCCGATTCGGTGCTGCAGATCCTCGACCGCTATCTCGACATCAGCGATCCGTCGCGCGTGGAGGCGAACGAAGGGGACTTTCTTTTCCTGCCCTGGGCATTGAAGCGCAGCGGCGAACTGCATGCATCGGCTGGTCACATCCGCAAGGCGGTCGATCGCTACGAGTTGCTGATCGTACTCTGGAACAGGGCCGATGCCGACATGCAGCCAACCGTGCGCGACTTGCGCGCGCGCGTCGCACGGCTGCGCGAGCGCCTGCCGCGCTGACAGCCGCGCTTCCACCGCGCGCTGCCACAGCCTTGAAGCAAAACAGCTGCACTGCAATCCGCAGTTCAGCTGTCCTGCTGCAAAGCTCTCAACGCAATACGCTGGTCTTGCTCATCGTACTTGAGGATCAGGGCGTGATGCGCAGCACCTGACCCACACTGGCCACGTTGCCGCGGTTGGAGACGTAGAGCGCACCATCATGACCGACGATGATCGCGGTTGGATTAGTGAGCGCGACGGGCAGCGTGGTGCGGGCACCGTTGGTTGCGATGCGCACGATTCGGCCGGGCCCACCAAAGAAAGGTGCGCTCGCATACTGCAGCACATAGAGCGTCCCGTCAGGACCCCAGGCGTGATCCGTCACCTGCGTCAGGCCGGCCGCATGGACGGTCGGCACCTGCCCCTCCACCACGCGGTAGATGCGAGCCGCCCCTGGCAGGAACGGCACGCCGCTCAGGGTGCTGACGTACAGCGCTCCGTCGGGTCCACGCGTGACCTCGGTCGGTACCGCCTCCGATGACACGAACGGTCCGGGGAAGCTGCCGGGTGCGATCGGCGTCGAGGGAAAGATCGCGACCGTACTGACCACGCCATCAATCACCTTCAGCAGCGAATTGCCGCCTGCGTCGACCAGATACTGCACTCCTGCTTCGGCCAGAACGCCGTAGGGATTGGAGTCCAGCGGACCGCCGGCAGGGTTGCTGAGCAGCTCGTGTGTGCCGGGATCGGCAACGATTTTCCAGTCACCGGTCGGCGTCACGCGGATCATCGCCGCGAAACTCGAGCCGTTGGCTCCCAGTCCAGCGCGCAGCGCCGGGTTGGCGGCCCATCCCGTAGTCACGAAGCCATTGCCGCGACCTTGGAAGTCGATGTCCTGCGGACCACCGATATCAGAAGCGGCGCGATTGTAATACGAGGGCAGGCCGGAGGCGATTCGCTCCTGTCGGCCTTTCCAGAGTCGAGTGATTGCGCCTGTGCCGCTGTAGCAGTTGGAGCCGCGGGCAACAACCACACAGGGACCATTGACCTGCGTCGAGCCTGCTTCAACCACATACAGCGCACCTTCCGGTCCGAAGGCCAGCCCGCGTGGCGAGTCGAGACCGGACATCACCACCACCGGCGATCCAGTCGCCTGCGGGGCCACCTTGTCCTGCTTCGCAAGCACGTCGAGTGGCGCGGTACTGTGGTCTGCGCACGATGCGAGCAGAAGCGCGGCGAACGTGGTGACTGTACTTCGTATTGAGGGGTGCATTGGTGCCTTCCCGGCAGGGAGTGTGAAGCGAGTGCACCCCTCGTACCGCCGAGATTGGCGGATGGAAGCGACAATCGCAAACCACATATCCGGGTCGCGCTGCCCAAATGCGCAAGCGTAGTGAACCGTGGAAGGCAGGCGCTGCCGCACCGCCGTCAGGTCGTCGAGGGCTTCCGCGCGGTGACGCCTGGCGGCAGCGACATGCTGAAGCTCAGCGTCATGATCACCAGCGTGGCCGAAATCCAGAACGGTGCGCCGGGCACCATGTGATCGAAGGCCCATCCAAGCGCGATGGGGAAGATCACGCGTGACATGCCGCCGAACGTCTGCTGCACACCCATGTAGAGTCCGCGATCCTCGTTGCTGATCACCTTGCTCAGCATCGCCGTGACGGCAGGGAAAGTGAACGCGGTACCCAGCGGCCAGAACGCGATGCTCAGCGCTACCCAGCCGACACTTGGTGCGAACGGCAGCGTCGCGGTGCCGAAGGCCAGCAGCACGGTGCCCAGTCGCGACAGCTTCGCTTCGCCAAGCCAGTCCACCATGCGGCCCAGGATGAAGACGCGCGTGATCACGCTCATCACGCCGACATAGGCGAAAAGCAGCCCCATCGTCGCTTCGTTGGCGTTGAACTTCCTGAACAGAAAGAGCGCGAGGATCGAGGTGAGTCCCTGGAATGCACCGATGGCGATTGCGTAGATCCAGATCAGGCGCGACGCGACATCACCGGGATGCGACATGACACGCGACACCGCCTGCAGGCTGTTCACCTTTCTCAGCGGCAGCGCCTCACCTGCCGGACCCACCACCGCCGCGGCGCGCACACGCGTCTCAGGCAGGTATTTGTAAGCGAAGCCGATGTTCAGCAGGCAGAGCGTCGCGGCCGCGAGCCCTGGTGCCGCATCGCCGAGCCAGCCGGGCCAATTCGAGGCTGCAACCTGCTGCTTGCCGAGCGTCGCAAAATAGCCGCCCAGCACCGGCCCGATCGCCACACCGAAATTCGTCGCGGCTGACAGCCAGCCAAGTGCCTTCGTCCGGTCCTCGGGCCTGGTCGCATCGGCCACGTATGCCTGAATCACGCCCACCGTGCCGCCGCCAGCGCCCTGCACGATGCGAGAGAGGAAGAGCACCAGCAGGCTGTGCGCGAAGCCGAACACCGCATACGAGATGGCGCTCGCGGCCAGCGACACCATGATGACCGGCCGTCGGCCCCATTTGTCGCTCAGCAATCCCCAGTATGGAGCGCTGAGTAGCTGGGCGAGCGAAAAGCTGGAGACCAGCAGCCCGACCATCAATCCGCCGGCGCCAAGACGCTGCGCGAAGAACGGCAACAGCGGCAGGATCATCAGCACGCCGATCATGTCGATCATCGCCGTGATCATCAGGATCACCAGCTCGCGCGGCACCTTTCGCAGCTGCCAGACGGTCGCGCCGGTGAGTGTGAGCCCCACGGCCCACACGGTCCAGATGGGCACGCCGGCATCGGCAAACGCGGGAGCTGCGACTTCGATCAACGCCACGACATCATCCCTCGACGCGCCCGAGCGCGGCCGGCGGCACGGCTCGGCCCACGAGGCCGGCAAGTGCCACGAGTGTGAGAACGTACGGAATCATGGACACAAACTGCGACGGCAATACCCCCGCGCCCTGCACCTGGATCTGCATCGCCTCCGCGAAGGCGAACAGCAGGCAGGCGATGCCTGCCCGAATCGGCATCCATCGCCCGACGATGACGGCTGCCAGTGCAATGAAGCCACGACCGGCCGTCATCTGGTCCGTGAATTGGTGCTGGTCCAGTGCCAGGTAGCAGCCGCCCAGTGCCGCCAGGGCGCCCGACGCGATCACGGCCCGGTAGCGGATGCGGTTCACGGAGACGCCCAGCGTGGCTGCCGCTTCGGGCTTTTCGCCAACGGCACGGACGCGGAGCCCGAATCGCGTGCGCGTGATCACCCACGCCAGCGCGGGCATCACGATCACGCCCAGCCAGATCAACGGGTTCTCGAAGGTGGCCAGCGCGCCGGCGTTGCCGTCGCGGCCGAAGCCCGCCACGCGCGGTGAATTCGACGAGCTGTCGAAGGCGAGGCGAAGGAAGAAGCGTGTCAGCCCGACCACCATCAGGTTGATCGCGACAGCGCTCACGATCTGGTCGGCCTTGAAGCGGATTGTCGCGACGGCATGGAGCGCGCCGAACAGGCAGCCGCCCAGCAGGCCCATCAACACGCCTGCCCACGGGTTCCCGAAGTAGAAGCTGCCCAGCGTGGCACAGAACGCCCCGGCGAGCATGAAGCCCTCGAGCGTGAGACTCACGATGCCGGCACGTTCCGCCAGCACGCCGCCAGATGCGGCGAACAGGTAGGGGATTGCGATGCGCAGCGTCTGCAGCATGAGCAGCAGGGTGAGCTTCATCGCGTCAGACCGTCACCGGCAGGGTCGTGGCGCCCGTCGCTGGCCGCGCGCGCAGCAGGCGGCGCACCTCGGGTACGCTGACTGCGACTGCCAGAATCACGATGCCTTCCAGCACCTCGACCATCTGCTTCGGCACGAGGGCGTGAATGGCAAGACCGCCCTGCGAGAGCGTGGCGAAGAAGAGCGCGGCGAGCAGCACGCCGAACGGGTTGTTGCGGCCGACCAGTGCGACGGCGATCCCCAGGAATCCGGCACCGCCGTTGAAGCCATCCTCGAAGTAATTCTTGTAGCCGAGCACGAAGTTCGAGCCGCCGAGTCCGGCGACTGCGCCGCCCAGCACCATGGCCATCATCCAGATGCGAGGCACACGGATGCCGGCGGATTCGGCCGCCAGCGGTTGCAGTCCTGTCGCGCGCAGTTCGTAGCCGAAGCGCGAGCGGAACAGCAGCCAGGCGGTGACGGTGACGGCCATCAGGGCCAGCAGGATCGTTCCATTGGCCGCCGATCCATGGAAGACCGGAAAGAATGCCGCGAGGCGCGGTATGGACGAGCTTGACACCGGCGGCGTGTGAAGCGTCTCGGGCACGGCCAGGCCGGTGGCCGAAATCGCCCAGTTGAGGAACGCCAGCACGACGAAGTTCAGCATGATCGTGGCGATCACTTCATGGGCGCCGAAGCGTGCCCGCAGCACGCCGGGGATGAAGCCGACGAGGGCGCCGCCGAGCATGGCGGCCAGCAGGCACATGGGGATCGCGAGCCATGGTGTCATGCCGGTCGGGAGCAGCAGTCCCAGCGCCGCGGCGCAGAAACCACCGGCCGCAAGCTGACTTTCGGCGCCGATGTTGAAGAGGCCGGCTCGGAGTCCTATTGCGACGCTCAGGCCCGTAAACACCAGCGTGGTTGCCTTGTAGAGCACCTGGCCAATGCCGTAGGCGTTGCCCCAGGTGCCGCTCATCATCAGTCGCCAGACCTCGCCGGGGGCTTGGCCGTAGGACAGGATCAGCAGGTCACCTGCGACCAGTGCGACGAGCAGCGCGGCCAGGGTGGGCAGCACGCCATCTTCGATGGCGGCAGACGTAGCGGCCTTCATAATGTGATCATGGCGCGTTCATGTCGTGATCATGATGCGGCGCCGGTCATGAACGGTCCGAGCACGTCTTCGCTGGCCGCAGCGCGCGGAAGAATGGTCACGATGCGGCCTCGGTACATCACGGCCACGCGATCGCTGAGTGCCAGAATCTCGTGCAGTTCGGCGCTCACCAGCAGGATTGCCTTGCCGGCGCAACGTGCGGCGCGCAGCTGGTCGTGAATGAACTCGATCGCGCCAACGTCCACGCCGCGGGTCGGCTGTGCGGCGAGCAGCACGCGGAAGTCGGCGGGCATCTCGCGGGCGACCACGATCTTCTGCTGGTTGCCGCCGCTCAGGCTGCGGGCCAGTGCGTTCGGATCGGCGGGTCGGATATCAAAGGCCTTGATGCGGTCTTCGGCGAAGGCCAGGGTTCGTGCGCGGTCGATGCGGCCGCTGCGCGAGAACTGCGTCTGCCGCCCCAGAATCAGGTTGTCGGCGATCGAATAGTCGAGCACCAGGCCACGGGTCTGGCGGTCTTCGGGAATGTGGGTGATGCCCAGGGCGAGGCGCTTGCCGATCGAGTAGCGGGTGACGTCGGTTCCGTCGACGGTGATGGTGCCGCTGGTCGTGGCGCGGAGGCCGGCGATGGCTTCGATCAGTTCGGTCTGCCCGTTGCCTTCCACGCCGGCCAGTCCGAGAATTTCGCCGGGGGCGATGGAGAGGGAGAGGGCGTCGACGGCGCGGGGGGAGCGGGGGCCGGCGACGGTGAGGGCGGTGATGCGGAGTCGGGGGACGTCGGCGTAGGTGGGAATCGGCGCGGAAATGATGGCGGCGGGAGCGGATCGGGTGATGCGATTCCGGGCACTGGAGACGATCATTTCATCGGGGGGGGCCCCCACGTCTGGAATTGCCGTCCAGGCCTCCGACACGCTCGCGCCGTCATGCCCGGCGCCATGATCGTCCGCCGCACCCGCACTCCCGGCCAGACCCAGCGCCGCCGCGTCCGCACCAACCGGCATCCCGTTCGCATCCAGCCGCACCGCGCGACCCACCATCGCCGTCGCGATCGCGGCCGGCGTCGTCTCCGACGTCCGCAGCCGCATCACCGTCTTCCCGTGCCGCATCACCGTGATCCGGTCCGTCACCTCCATCAACTCATCCAGCTTGTGCGTCACCAGCACGATCGTTGCGCCACCGTCGCGCACCGTGCGCAGCACTCGCCACAGCTCGTCCACCTCGGGTGGCGACAGCACCGCCGTCGGCTCGTCCAGAATCAGAAGCGTCGCGCCACGATACAACGTTTTCAAAATCTCGACGCGTTGCGCCTCGCCGACACTCAACTCCGATACGAGGCGTGACGGCACACAGGCCAGCCCTGACTCGCGACTCAACGTCTCCAACCGCGACTCGGCCGTCGCCCGATCGTACGTCAGTCCCGACATCGGCTCACGACCCAGCACCACGTTCTCCGCCACCGTCAGCGTGGGGACCAGCATGAAGTGCTGGTGCACCATGCCCACGCCCGCCGCGATCGCGTCCGACGTGCTCCATCCCGTCACGTCGCGGCCAAAAACCTCCACCGTGCCGCCGTCGGGCGCATACAGTCCGGCGAGCACGCGCAGCAGTGTGCTCTTGCCCGCGCCATTCTCGCCCACCACCGCGTGGATCTCGCCCGCCTGCACCTCGAGCGACGCCTCGCTGTTCGCCTGCACGGGGCCGAAGAATTTGCACACGCCACTCATGCGGACCGCAGGTGCCAGGGCAGCACTGCCGGCGCCACCGCCCGCCGCGCGACTCACGCCCTGATCCGCCCGCTCGCGCATTTCGGGTGTCACGAGCGCGTGCTCGGCACTCTGATCCTGCCGGCCACGATGTCACGCTCGATGTCCAGCAGGCGGGCGCGCACACTGTCGGGAATCAGCGCCCTGTTGCGCGCGTCGTAGACATAGCCGACACCCTTCTCCTTCAGGCCGTAGGAAAAGATGCCACCCTGAAACGTGCCGTCCTTCACGCGGCGAATCGTGTCGTACACCACGTTGTCGACGCCCTTCACCATGGACGTCAGCACATAGCCCGGCGCCTCGCCGTACTGGTCGGCGTCCACGCCGATGCCGTAATGGCCACGACCCATCGCTCTCGCCGCCTCGAACATCCCGAGCCCGGTGGAGCCGCTGGCGTGGAAGATCACGTTCACGCCCTGCTGATACTGGCTCAGCGCCAGCTCCTTGCCCTTGCTCGGGTTGCGGAACGCCTCGGGCGTCACGCCGGCGTACTGCGCGATCACCGTGCAATCCTTGCACACATGCATCACACCCGCCCGGTAGCCGGCCTCGAACTTGTGGATCAGCGGAATGTCCATGCCGCCCAGGAACCCGACCTTCTTCGAGCCGCCGACCAGCGCCGCCAGCGCGCCGACCAGAAACGACCCCTCTTCCTCGCGGAACTTGAGCGCCGCAACATTTGGCGGCGGTGGAATCGGCGCGCCGAACCGGTCGGTACCGACAGCGAAATCCACACCCGCGAAGTGCACGTCGGGATACTCCTTCGCGAGCTCGATCAGGTCATCCGTGAAGATGAATCCCACCCCGACCACCAGCGCGCGCCGTTCGGCGGCCAGCAGGCGGAGGCCGGCCTCGCGGTCGGAGCCATCACCGGGCTCGATGAACTGGACCCGCGCCTGCAATTTCTTCGTGGCGCTCTCGGCACCCAGATAAGCGCCGTCGTTGAACGATTTGTCGCCGCGCCCGCCCAGATCGAACACCACGCCGACCTGCGGGCCGTCGCCGACCAGCTCCGCCGCAGGCGCGTTGGTCGGCTGCACGAACAACAGACCGCCATGGACGAGGGCGAGAACGACCAAGGCGGTGATGAGGGGGCGCATGAACTGCGAAAGGTCGCCAGCGCGGATGGGTGCGGCAAGCGAAAGCGACGAATGGATGCGGCGTGCCGCACTCAGGTCCGCGGTCACCAGTGCATGTGTATTCGCTGCAGGTGCCGCAGGACCGATGATCCGACTCCGTTGCCTTTGTGTGCGCCCTACACTATCCTCTAGTGTATGCCCGACACTAACCGACCCGGACCGCAACATGAGACCTCCGCGATCCAGGTCGGCGTCGAAGTCGTCGTGTTCACTATCCGAGACGACGCCCTCCACGTTCTCCTCGCCCCCGCCGCTGCCGCGTGGGGCCTGCCCAACGACACCGTCCGGGCTGACGAAACGGTTGACACCACGGCCCGTCGAGCACTCGCCGACGTCGCAGGCTCCGGTGACGTCTGGCTGGAGCAGCTCTACACCTTCGGCGACGTGCTCCGCGCGCCGGACTCGCGCATCATCTCGGTCGCGCATTACGCGCTCGTCTCCGCCAACGTGCTCACGGCGACGGGCAGTGACGCCGCCCGATGGTGGCCGGTCGCGACGCTGCCGCTGCTGGTCCTGGATCACCGCCGCATCATCGATTACGCGTTGACCCGACTGCGCAACAAGCTCGCCTACACCACCGTCGGCTTTCAGCTGCTCCCGACCCGCTTTACGCTGGGCGATCTGCAGCGCGTCTACGAAGTGATCATCGGCCGCGATCTGGACAAGCGCAATTTCCGTCGAAAGGTCGAGCTGCTGGGCATCGTGAAGCCGACGCGCGAGCAGCGCGTCAGCGGCACCGGTCGACCGGCGCAGTTGTATCGCTTCGTGGTCATCGAAGCCCCCGAGGCGATCGGCGCGCCGGAGCCGCTCATGTCCACACAGCCAGCCGTGCAGCTCGCCCGCATCAGCCCCGTGCTCCGGCGCCGCGGTCGTGTGGTTCAGATCACGCCGGGCGAGGGCACGCGATGACCGTCGAACGGCTTCACACCCGCATCATCGTCATCGGCAGCGGCGTCGCCGGACTTTTCACTGCATGGCGGTGCGCAGCGCAGGGACCGGTGCTGCTGATGACGAAGCGCACGCTCCGCGATTCCAACACGATGTGGGCGCAAGGCGGCATTGCCGCGGCACTGGGCGCCGGTGACAGTCCGGAGCTGCATCGGCGTGACACGCTTGCCGCCGGCGCGGCACTCTGCGACGTGAACGCGGTGGATGTGCTGGTGAACGAGGGCCCGGACCGCGTGCGCGAACTCGTGGAAGCCGGTGCGCGCTTCGACCGCAACGCACGCGGCGACTTCAAGCTCGGCAAGGAAGCCGCGCACTCGCGTCGCCGCATCGTGCACGCGCAGGGCGACCAGACCGGCGCCGAGGTGTCACGCACGCTGATCGAGCGCGTACAGTCGTCGCCGAACGTGCAGGTGCTCGAGACCGCGCGCGTGCTCGACCTCATGCGCGAGCCGATCTTCGTCGGCGGCCAGGAGTGTTTCGTCACCGCCAGCGTCGGCATTGCGCTGTATCCGCGCGACGGCCTGTCGGTGGTCGACTTGCTGCGCAACTCGGACATGGCGATGTATTCGGTCAAAGCCACCGGGCGCAATTCGTCGCTGCTGTACCGGCCGCAGCTGGCGGGCAAGGGGCGCGAGAAGCTCGAGCTCGAAAGTGCGCTGCACAAGGCCATCGAACGCGACGAGCTGGTGCTGTACTACCAACCCAAGGTCGACGTGCGCGCCGCCAAGATGGTGGGCGTCGAGGCGCTGATGCGCTGGCGCCGTGGCAACATCTTGGTGCCGCCGGGTGACTTCATTCCGCTGGCCGAAGAAACCGGTCTGATCATTCCGCTCAGCGAATGGGCGATCCGCGAGGCGGCGCGGCAAGCCCGATTGTGGCGCGACAGTTTCGGCTTTGCCGACTCGATCGCCGTCAACCTGCCGAACCGGCTGTTCGAGCGCACCGACCTGGTCGAGTACATCCACCGCGCCGTCACCGAATACGGCGTGCCGCACAGCGCGATCGAGCTCGAGATCACCGAAACCGGCCTGATGAAGGACCTGCAGAACGTGATCCCGTCGCTGCACCGGCTCAATGAGATCGGCGTCGAGATCTCTATCGACGACTTCGGCACCGGCTATTCCTCGCTGGCTTACCTGACGACCTTGCCGATCAGCGAACTCAAGATCGACCGCAGCTTCGTGCGCGATCTGGGCATGACACCGCAGAGCTCGGCGGTCGTCACCGCGATCATCGCGCTGGCGCGTGCGCTGGGTCTGCGCGTGATCGCCGAAGGGGTCGAGAACCTGCGCCAGATGGAGGTTCTGCACCGGCTGGGCTGCGGCGTGATGCAGGGCTTCCTGTTCAGCAAGCCACAGCCGCCCGACGACATCGAAGCTTGGTTGCAGCACACCGTGTTGCCTCGCAAGGCGCCGTGGATCGGTGTGGCCGGCATCAGCGAGGAGTCCGAGTTGCTGCGCGTGGAGCCGGCCCGCGGGCCGCGCAACCTGCCGGTGGCCTGACCGGCGGTCGGGATGGATTCGTCGCGAGGCAAGTCCGCTCCGATGCCGCCGCCCGCGCAGCTGGCGAAGGCGGCGCTGCGCCGACTGCTCACCGAACGGCAGGAACCGACCCCTGAGAACTATGCGCGCGCCTACCGCCAGGAAGCCGGCGACGCCGGGGTCGGTGCGGCGCTGCCGGAGCGCGCTCTGCGACTGGTCGAGCGGCTCAGCGCGCGCGCCTTCGACGCCGACACCGCCGGCACGGTCAGCGCAGCGATGGCGCAGGGCTGCTGGGACCAGGCCGAAAGTGCGCTCGAATCGGCCGGCGGCGCCGACGCGGCGGCGCTGTCGGGGCT
>ENA-OFDP01000834-OFDP01000834.1-metagenomes-genome-assembly--contig:-NODE-834-length-13012-cov-6.761519_pt1 | contig 13012 bp, 14 predicted proteins | sample MGYA00153389_OFDP01 | MGnify analysis MGYA00153389 | reverse complement strand
ATGTTTTTTGTGGAGCGGGTGAAGGGAATCGAACCCTCGTCACTTGCTTGGGAAGCAAAAGCTCTACCATTGAGCTACACCCGCTGACCGGCGCGGCGCCGCCCTGCCATGCGCGCCCGATGCGGTCAATGTCATGCTTTGACGTCTTGCGGATCGAACCTTGCAAAGCCCGCCGAACGGCCATGGAGCGCGGCATCGAGGCTGTCGCGGTCGAGCCGCCCTTCCCACCGCGAAACGACGATCGTGGCGACTGCATTGCCGATGAAATTGGTCAGGCTGCGGCACTCGCTCATGAAGCGGTCGACGCCCAGGATCAGCGCCATTCCCTCAATCGGCACGGCGGGCACGATCGCCAGTGTCGCGGCCAGCGTGATGAACCCCGCGCCGGTCACCCCAGCAGCGCCCTTCGACGATAACATCGCCACCCCGAGCAACGCCGCTTGCTGTCCCCAGCTCAGGTCGATGCCATAGGCCTGGGCGATGAACAAAGACGCCAAGGTGAGGTAGATGTTGGTCCCGTCGAGGTTGAACGAATAGCCCGCCGGGATCACCAGCCCGACCACCGACTTAGGGCAACCTGCATCCTCCATCTTCTCGATCAATGCGGGGAGAGCACTCTCGCTCGACGAGGTGCCGAGCACGAGCAGCAATTCGGCCTTGAGGTAGGCGATCAGGCGGAAGATCGAGAAACCGCTCGCCCGCGCGACGAGCCCGAGCACGACCAGCACGAAGAACAGGCTGGTGGCGTAAAATGTGGCGACTAGTCCGGCCAGGCTGGCCACCGCGCCGAGACCATATTTGCCGATCGTGAACGCCATCGCCCCGAACGCGCCCAAGGGGGCGAGCAGCATCACCAGCCCGACCAGCTTGAACACCACGCGGCCCAGATCCTCGAACGCACCCAGCAACCGCTCGCCCGGCTTGCCGACCAACGTCAGCGCCACCCCGAACAGGATCGCGACGAGCAGGGTCTGGAGGATATTGCCTGCGGTGAGTGCCGATACCAACGTGTCGGGGATCGCATCGAGCAGGAAACCCGATAGCGTCGTGTCATGCGCCTTGGCGGCATAATCGGCGATCTTGGCCGGGTCGGCGGCGATGGTGTTGATCGCCAGGCCAGCGCCCGGCTTGAAGACGTTGCCAACGACCAGGCCGAGGATCAGGGCGACGGTCGAGAAGGTCAGGAAATAGGCCATCGCCTTCAGCGCCACCCGCCCGACCGCGGCGAGATCGCGCAGCCCGGCAATGCCGGTGACGATCGTCAGGAAGATCACCGGCGCGATGATCATCTTGACCAATTTGATGAACGCATCGCCGATCGGCTTGAGCGCCTCGCCGGTCGCGGGCCAGAAATGCCCGACCGCCACCCCGAGCGCGATTGCCACCATCACCTGGACGTAAAGGTGGCGATACCAGGCGCGGGGCGGGGCTGATGCGGTTGGTTCGGCGAGGATGATCATGCGCACAGGTAGAGCAACCGCCGCCCACACTCGCAAACGAAAACGCCGCCGCAAACGAAAACGGCGCCGCCCGAAGGCGACGCCGCTTGCGCTTCGGCCAATCGGCCTGGGTTACATCGCGAAGTTCAGCGTTGCGCTGATTGCGCGCGGCGATCCAGGGGTGAAGCGCGGTGCGCTGCTGCCGCCGGTGCCGAACGCGTTGATCGAGGTCGACAGATTGCCGAAATAGCGCTCGTTGAACAGGTTTACGACGTTCAGCTGCAGATAGCTCTTGCTGTGGATGAACGACGCGAGATCGAGCCGCGCATCCAGGTCGACCAACGTGTAGCCCTTGCTGACCACATCGTTGACGTCGGTCGCGTAGCGCTTGCCGACGCGCTTGGCCTGGATGCCGAGCACCACCGGCTTGAAGTTGAGCTCGACGCGGCCGCCGACCTGCCACTTGGGCGTTTCGACGACGAACTTGCCGGCCGTCCGGCCGCACACGGTGTAGACATACACGCCCGCCGCAGTCGGCAAGGCCGACGGCAGACCCGGGCAATAGTAAGTCAGGCCAACCGTTGCCGGCGGAGCGAGCGTTGCTGCGACCGCGTTGGTCGTTGGCGTTGCCGCGAGCGCCACGGGCACGTAGCTGACGAAGCCGCTGATCACGTCCTGTTGCAACTTGGCGTTGGTATAGCTGACCAGGCCGAGCAGGTTGAGCCAGTTGGTCGGCTTGACGCCGACGCTGCCGTCGAAGCCCCAGCTTTTCACCTTGCCGACGTTGCGGTCGACCGAGATGTTGGTGACAGGATCGAAGCTCGAAACGATGCGGTTCTTATAGTCAATCTTCCATACCGTCGCCTGCGCCTGGAGACGCCGGTTGATATAGCGCAGCCCGAGGTCAAACGAATTGGTCGACTCCGGGATCACGTCGATCTGCGGCTTCCGATAAAGATTGTCGGTACGCGGTGCCGAGAAGCCCTGGGAATAACTGCCGAAGACGCTGAGGCTGTTGTTGATCGCAAAGGTCGCGCCGATATTCGGCAGCAACTTGTGGAACTTATACTTCGCCTGGAACGGGGCGTAGACCGGTATTCCCTTCAGGCCTGCCGCCGGCGGGACATAATTGTTCGGCACCAGATAGTTGCCGGTCGTCACACCCGTCGTACCGATTGCCCCGGGGACGACGCAGACCGGGAAGCCACCGCCCGCCGCGGGGGTGTAGCAATTCTGGTCGAGGTCGCGCTGGAACCACGGCGAGCGTAGACCGAGTTCGACCCGCAGGCGGCTGTCGATGAACTTGCCGATATACTGGCCCGACAGCTGGTTGAGCTTGGCGATCGAGGTGCGGTCGCGGTTCTGCAACACGGTGCCCGCAGCAGTGATGATCGGCGTGCCATTGCGGCCGAAGAACGGGCTGCCCAGATTGAAGTTGGCGTCGGTCACCGTATATTCGCCGGTCTGGCGATGATGCGCCCGGTCGAAGGTGTAGGACAGCCGCAGCGTGTGGTCAGGCGCCGGCTTCCAGACCAGCGAGCTAAGCAACGTGAAACGGTTGGTGTTGGTGATCGACGGCCGACCGACCAGCAATGTGTCGAACGTGTCGCCGTCACGATTGAGGTCGACGCCGGTTGAGCCGATGATGCCCTGACTGAGCAACGTATCACTTTCGCGCAGCAGGACCGACTGAGTGCCGCCGTTGGCAAGCACATATTGATAGGTCGGATCGACCGTGAGGATGAGGTTCGGGGCCAGCGTGAACCGCGACGTGGCGCGGATGTTGGCGGTGTTCGACGGGTTGATCTGCAACCCGAGCAGGTTGGTGCTGGCCTGCGACACCAGCGGGCCACCGGGCGTGAAACAGGTCGCCGGATCGCTCTGCGCACCGGGGCCGGGATTCGGGCGGAATTGCACGGTGCCGGTCGCCGACAGACAGCTGCTCGGATATGCCAGGTTGTTGATGAGGTTCCATTGCGTCGACGAATATTCGCCCACCACGAGCGGCGAACCGCCAAAGGTCGTCGGCACGACGGTGGCGCCGAGGATCGCGCGCAGGTCGGTCAGGTTGGGGTTATTGTAATTATTGTTGCGGTTGCGGTTGTAATGGCCGGCAAGCGTGATGAAATCGCCGTTCGAGCCGAGCGGCTGGTAGATTTTGCCGTTGAACTGCCACTTGTCGATTTCGCCATTGCCGCGCCAGTGATTGTAGTTCGCGGTGCTGGCCGAAAGCCAGGCGCGGGTCCCGAACGAGGTGAAAGTTCCGAGATTGTACATGCCGAACAGGCGGCGGAAATGGTCGGTTCCGAGCGAACCGGTCATGCGTACGCCCCGCTCGACGGTCGGGTTCATGGTGCGCAAGTTGACGGTGCCGCCAGCCGCGGATGCGGTCGGGCTGTCGACGTCGGTCGCGCCGAGGTTGACGTTGACCTGCTCGATCACTTCGGGATCGACCTGCTGGTTGGAGAAGATCGCATAATTGCCCGAATCGTTGAGCGGGGTGCCGTCGAAGGTCAGGCTGATGCGGTTGCCATCGAAGCCGCGAATGCGGATATTGCCGCCCGAGCTGCCGTAGGCGTCGTTCTGCGTGAAGTTGACGCCAGCGACGTAGTTGATCGTGTTGAGGACCGACTGGCCGGGCACCTGCTTGGCGATGAATTCCTGCGTGAGTAGGCCCTTGGCCTTGGTCGAGTCCTGGATCACCACGCCGTCGGTACCGGGCGCCTTGCGCGTGCCGGTGATGACGATGGCGTCTTTTTCGGTTTCCTGAGTGCCGGTCGATTGGGCGAAAGCGGCGGTCGGAAAGATGACAGCCGACGTGCACAGAAGAATGATCTTTTTCACGGTGGTAAACCCCCCAAGGGTTGAGCGCGGTATTGCGAGTCGCTGAGGCTCCTATAGCTGCAATAAGACGGTTGGATTACGGCGGTCGGGGCGCCTTAAGACTTTGTCATAAACCGTTGCCGATATGCCACGCGCTGGCGGTTGAGAGCAGAGTGCGCAGCGCCTTGGGCAAGCTCTTTTGATATTTACAAGAGTGTCAGTAGGCCTTGGCGTCGAGGCGCCGGCCGATCGCAACGAACAAATAGATCAGCGGCGGGACCATCACCACCGACAGCACCACCTTGGCGAGCATCTGGCCGATGAGCAGCTCGGTGATCGGGAACACGCCGTAAAAAGCGATCCCGATGAACAGCAATGTATCGACGATCTGGCTCAGCCCGCTCGCGACCGCCGATCGGAACCACAACAACTTCGATCCCTCGCTGCCCTTGAGCCGGGAAAAGATGGTCACGTTGAGCAAGCTCGAGCAGCCGTAAGCGATCAGCCCCGCGACCCACATCCGGCGGGTGCCGCCCATCATCAGGTCGAACGCCGACAGCCGCGCCGGGTCCATGTCCTTGGCGGCGGGGACAGCGAGCACGATGATCGTCAGCGCCAGGCTCATCAGCAACGGCACGAAGCCCCACAGGACGAGCCGGTTGGCGGTCTCGCGCCCGTGCATTTCGGCCACCGCGCTCGAGGTGATGACCAGCAGCAGAAAGGCGAAAATCCCCGCCTCGACCGCCAGCGGCCCAAGCGCTACCTGCTTGTTGCCAAGCACCCCGGCGATGCAGACCATCCCGCCATAGAAAATCGCGAACGCAAATAACGATGGGCGGATACCGGTGGCGGCAGTGGCTGCGACGGGCGCTTCGGTCTGGGTGCTCATGGCGGCGAAGGCCTAACGGCTTTGCCTGCCCTCGCAAGGGTTTTGTTGACCTTTTGTGACATGGGCGGCTAGCCCGCGCCCCGTGACCAATCCCGCAATCGACATCATCGCCATTGGCGACGCCATCGTCGACGTCATCGCCACCTGCGACGACGCGTTCATCGCGGCGCATGGCTTGCCTAAGGGCGGGATGCAGTTGCTCGACAGCGATTCGGCCGAACTCCTGTATGCGGCGATGGGCAATGCGCGCGAGACGAGCGGCGGGTCGGCGGCCAATTCGATGGCCGGGATCGCCGCGATGGGCGGCCGCGCGGCGTTCATCGGCCAGATCAACGATGACCAGTTGGGCGACATCTTCCGCCACGACATGCAGGCGCTCGGGGTGCGGTTCGACACGCCGTCGCTGACCGCGCCCGGCGCGCCGCCCACCGGGCGCTGCCTGATCCTCGTCACCCCCGACGCGCAGCGAACGATGAACACCTCGCCCGGCGCATCGCATCTTCTCGCGCCGTCGGCGCTCGACGAGCAATTGATCGCGTCGGCGGCGATCCTCTATCTCGAAGGCTATTTGTTCGGCCCCGAATTGCCTCGTGCGGCGATGATGCGCGCGATCGGTATTGCGCGTGGCGCGGGCCGCGAGATCGCCTTCACGCTGAGCGAGAGCGTGTGCATTCCCGGCCGCAAGGAGGCGTTCGGGGCCATGATCGACCGCGGCGCGATCGACCTGTTGTTTGCCAACGAGCATGAGGCGCTCCAGCTGACCGGCGCGGCGGGCCTTGGCGAGGCGCTGGCGACGCTGGCGGGCAAGGTGCCGACGTTGGTGATTACGTGCGGTGCCAAGGGGGCTCTCGCGCTCCAGCACGGGCAGCAAGTCGAAGTGCCAGCGGTGCCGGTCGCGAACGTTGTCGATACGACCGGCGCCGGAGATCTGTTCGCTGCGGGCTTCCTGGTCGCGCGGGCGCGCGGCCACGAATTGGGGCGCTGCCTGGAAACCGGTGCTGTAGCCGCCGCAGAAATCATTTCGCACTTCGGCGCCCGCCCCGAGGCCGACCTTCGAACCCTGGTGAAGCTGTGATCAAGCGGCTTGCGGTTTATTGCGGCTCCGCCCCCGGCGCCGACCCCGCGTTCGCCGATGCGGCGCGCGACCTCGGCCAAGTGATGGCGGCGCGCGGGATCGACCTGGTCTATGGTGGTGGCAAGCTCGGGCTGATGGGGATCATCGCCGACACGGTGCTGGCACAGGGCGGCAAGGTTTACGGGGTGATCCCCGAGGCATTGGTCGCCCACGAAGTCGCCCACCAGGGCTGCACCGAACTGTTCACCGTCGCGACGATGCACGAGCGCAAGGCCAAGATGACCGAACTGTGCGATGCCTTCCTCGCGCTGCCTGGCGGAATCGGCACGCTCGACGAATTGTTCGAGGCCTGGACCTGGAATGCATTGGGCTATCACGCGCAGCCATTCTGCCTGCTCAACATCGACGGCTTCTGGGATGGGCTGGCGGGGTTCATGGACCATGTCGTCGACAGCGGCTTTCTGAGCGATGCGCGCCGCGCCCAATTGCTCAAGGCAGATAGTCCCGCCGCCGCGATCGACCTACTGGACGCGGCCGCGCAACGTGCTGCACAAGGCATCACCTGGTAATCGCCTTGGGAGGGGCGGCGCGTTCATGAATCAATCCTTGCTTGGGGTCGTCGGCATCGCCGCGATCCTCCTCATCGCGATCCTGTTCTCGTCCAACCGCCGCGCGATCCGCCCGCGCGTGGTCCTCGCGGCGTTTGCGCTGCAGGCGGTGATCGCGTTCCTCGTGCTGCGCACCTCGGGCGGTCGGACGGTCATCCAGGGCATGTCCGACGGCGTGTCGAACCTGCTCGGTTATGCCGGCAAGGGCACCGAATTCCTGTTCGGCGCGCTCGCCAGCGACCCGCTTGGCAAGAATTTCGCGCTGCTCGCGCTGCCGGTGATCATCTTCTTCGCAGCGTTGGTGTCGATCCTCTACTACCTCGGCATCATGCAGCGCGTGGTGCGCTGGGTCGGCGGCGCGATCGGCTGGGTGACCGGGATCAGCCGCGTCGAGAGTCTTGGCGCTGCGGCCAACATCTTCGTCGGCCAGTCCGAGAGCCCGCTCGTCGTCCGCCCGTACCTGGCAGCGCTCGCGCCGAGCCACATGTTCACCCTGATGACCGTCGGCATGGCCGGTGTGGCGGGGACCATCCTCGCCGCTTATGCCGGGCTGCTGGGGGAGAAATACCTCCCGTTCCTGCTCGCCGCCGCCTTCATGTCGGCGCCGGGCGGGATCCTGATGGCCAAGCTTATCATGCCCGACGATGTCGCGCCCAAGGACGAACTACCGCTCGAGGGCGGGTTCGCGGTCGCCGCACCCGAAGACGATCTTCAGGTCCACGGCTTCGAGGAGGGCGAGCAGCCAGCCAACATCATCATGGCCGCAGGGCAGGGCGCGCAAACCGGGGTCAAGCTGGCGGTCGCGGTCGGCGCGATGGTGCTCGCCTTTGTCGCGCTCGTCGCGATGGCCAACGGCATCCTCGGCGGCATCGGCCATTTGTTCGGGCAGGACAATTGGAGCTTCCAGGGCGCGGTCGGCGCGGTGTTCGCGCCGGTCATGTACCTCATCGGGATCCCATGGAACGAGGCGCGGATCGCCGGCGGCCTGTTCGGTACCAAGGTCGTGCTCAACGAATTCGTCGCCTTCATCGACCTTGGCAATGCACAGGGTCCCGCTGCAATCCTCAGCGAACGGAGCCGCGCGATCGTGACCTTTGCGTTGTGCGGGTTCGCCAATTTCAGCTCGATCGCGATCCAGCTGGCGGTGGTCGGCAATCTCGCCCCCAACCAGCGCCCGACGATTGCGCGGCTTGGGTTGAAGGCGCTGCTCGCCGGCAGCCTCGCCAATCTGATGAGCGCCGCGCTGGCCGGGCTGATGCTGCCCTGATTTTTTGCTAAGAGCGTCTTCCATGACCGACATTCTCACCAGCGACACGGTCGCTTCCGTCTCGCTCACCGACGCCGACCGCAACCCGCAAGCCTTCGCGCAGGAGCTCGGGCAGAGCTTCGTCGACTACGGCTTCGCCATCGTCCGCGATCACGGCATTCCGCAGGACCTGATCGACCGCGCCGAAGCCCTCGCCAGGCAATTCTTCGCGCTGCCCGAGGCGACCAAGCGCGCTTACCTCATTGCGGGCGGCGGCGGGGCGCGCGGCTACACCGCGTTCGGGGTCGAAACCGCCAAGGGCGCCGCCGCGTCCGACCTCAAGGAATTCTGGCACGTCGGGCGCGAGCTCGCCGCGGGACACCCGTTCCGCGAAGTCATGGCCGACAATGCCTGGCCGGCCGAAATCCCTGATTTCAAGACCACCTTCCTCGAATTGTACGACGCGTTCGACGCTGCCGGCCTCAACATGCTCCGCGCCATCGCCCGCTTCCTTGCCGTCGACGAGGGTTATTTCACCGATACCGTCCGCGATGGCAATTCGGTGATGCGGCTGCTCCATTACCCGCCGATTTATACCCCCACTGGCAACCAGATTCGCGCCGGTGCGCATGAGGATATCAACACCATCACCTTGCTGCTCGGCGCCGAGGAAGCCGGGCTCGAGCTCAAGACCAGGGACGGCCGTTGGCTTCCCGTCAGTCCCAAGCCGGGCGAGCTGGTGGTCAACATCGGCGACATGCTCCAGCGGCTCACCAACGGGCGGCTCCGCTCGACCAGCCACCGCGTGGTCAATCCGGCCCCCGACCGAGCGTCGAAGGCGCGTTACTCGATGCCCTTCTTCCTTCACTTCCGTCCCGACTTCATGATTGAGGCGCTGCCCGGGACAGTGGCTGCGGGGGAGCAACCTAAATGGCCGCCAATCTCGAGCCACGATTACCTCCTGGAGCGCCTGCGCGAGATCAAGCTGACCTAGCAGTGCGACGGCGGATAAGAACCGCTCGTCGTGTTGCTTCAGGTTTATGCAACGGCGCCGGTCGCCGGCCGGTTATGCCCTTCGACGCCGATCCACTCGCGTTTCAAATCGAAGGAATTACGTCATGAACCGGATCATTCTCTCGGCGGTTGCGATCGCCATTGCATCGCCTGTCTTGGTGTCGGCGCCAGCAAATGCGAAGGGCGGCTATTAGCGCGAGGTGCGCCAGTGCCATCGTGAGCTTCGCCGGATGGGCGACAATGTCTTCTTCATCGGCAATTTGCGCCAGCGTAACCGCTAGCTGCGCCGCGCCCAACACAACAACAACCATGCCCAGAACCAGGATTGGCGGCGCTACAACCAATATGATTATAACCGTTACGAGCAGGGTTATAACTCGTACAATGCCGATCGTTATTATCGCTACGGCCGCTATTACGCCGACCGCCGCATGACCAGCAACGACCGCATTTATCGCGGCCAGAACGGGCAATATTATTGCCGCCGCAACGACGGTACGACCGGACTGGTGATCGGCGGCGGGCTTGGTTCGCTGGCTGGCAACCAGATCGACCTCGGCGGGTCGAAGATGGTTCGCACCATCATCGGCGGAGCAGCCGGAGCGATCATCGGCCGTCAGATCGATCGCGGCGGCATGCGCTGCAACTAAGCGTTGCCGATCGTTAGCATTAAGGGGCCGGCGGCAACGTCGGCCCCTTGCTTTTGCGTTTTTCGCCGATTGGGCGTATCAGATGCCTGCTACCAGTCGCCTGATGTGGGTTACCAGCGGTGAGACCGCTATCTCCTTCCTCTCCGCCGCTTCTAGCCGGTGGCGAATCGATCCGATGCGCCCGACAGGAAGGATCAGTCAATGCCTGAAGGCACCGTGAAATTTTTCAATAAGATGAAAGGCTTCGGCTTCATCACCCAGGATGGCGGCGGACAAGACGCCTTCGTCCACATCAGTGCGGTGGAAGCCGCCGGAATGACAGGCCTGGATTCGGATCAGCGCGTGTCGTTCGATCTCGAGCCTGACCGTCAAGGCCGCGAAAGCGCCACCAATCTGAAGTCGATCTAGGCTTCGGACACTATGCCCGGCTCGGCGGCGGACCTCCGTCGTCAGGTCGGTCTTACCCAGTAACATTCGTCAGAAAGTCTACCCCACTCCATGTCGAACCAGACCAATTTCTACCGCGAGCGCGCCGCCGAAGCTCGTGGACGCGCCGACGCAACCGATCTCAGCAACGTCAAGGAAAGCCACATCCGCTCCGCCACGGCGTGGGAACTCCTCGCCTCGCGCTCGGAAAAGTCCGACCGCCTGCGCGAAGCCGAAATCGAGCGCAAAGCCGAAATGCCCACCGCCGCGGCTTATTGAGGCGACCCCGCGTCCGTCAGGCTCGCGGGGCCGAAACCGTGGGGCAGGAGCGCGCTGATCGTGTGGCGCTCGACCGTCCGTCCGTCGCCACTGGCACACAGGATTGCCACGTCGACGCCGCTTAGTTGCGCGGCTTCGAAGATTGCCTGGCGGCATCCCCCGCACGGGGTGACTGCGGCCTTCCCGACCAACTCGCCGCCCGATCCGTCGCCGCCGGCGACGGCGATTCGCTTTACCTTGTCGAGCCCGAAGCTGGCTTGCGCCAAGGTCAGCGCGCTGACTTCCGCGCACAGGCCGAGGCGGTAGCAGGCATTTTCCATGTTGGCGCCGGTGACGACCTCGCCGTCAACGCTCTCGACCGCGCACCCGACCGAAAAGTTCGAATAGGGCGCGTAGGCCTTGAGCGCCGCGGCGCGCGCGGCGGCGATGAGGTCGGCATCGGTCATGGAGTTGTCATTAGGCTGGCGCTAAGGCTCGCGGCAATCCTTGATGAGGTTCTCGATGCGCCGTCTTTCCGTCGTTTTGTTGTCCGCCGCGCTCGCCGCTTGCGCCACGGTGCAGCGCGCGCCGCTCGGGCCGGTCGAAGTCCAGATCCTCGCGATCAACGATTTCCACGGTAACCTTGAGCCGCCAAAGCTGACCGTTCCCGCCGCCGATGGTGCAGTCCCGGCGGGCGGCGCGGCCTATCTGGCGACCGCGCTCAAGCAGTCGCGCACTGCCAACAGCGTGACGGTGGCGGCGGGCGATTTGATCGGGGCGAGTCCGATCAGCTCGGCTTTGTTCCTGGACGAGCCGACGATCACCGCGCTGAGCATGGCCGGGCTCGACCTGGCGTCGGTCGGCAATCATGAATTCGACAAGGGCATCCCCGAGTTGAAGCGGATGCAGGCCGGCGGTTGCGTCAAGGTCGATCCGACCACGCGCAAGCCATGCCGACTCGAGCCGTTCGCGGGCGCCAAATTCTCCTACCTCGCCGCCAATGTGGTCGATTCCAATGGCAAGACCATCTTCCCCGCCACCGCGATCAAGACGGTCGGCGGGGTGCGCATCGGCTTCATCGGCATAACGCTGAAGGCGACGGCGACGCTGGTCACCCCGGCGGGGGTTGCGGGGGTGCATTTTACCGACGAGGCGGACACCGCCAACGCGCTCGTACCGGGGCTCAAGGCGGCCGGGGCGAAGGCGATTGTGCTGCTGATCCACCAGGGCGGTGCGCTGACCGGCCGGTTCGATGACCAGGGCTGCCCCGGGCTGAGCGGCGACATATTGCCGATCCTCGACCGGCTCGACCCCGCGATCCGGCTGATTGTCTCCGGCCACACGCATAATGCTTATATCTGCCATCGGCCGATTGCGGGGGGTGGCGAGCACCGCGCTACCAACTCGGTGGCCCCGAAGAGCCCGAGTACTGCGGTCATGCCGAACGCGCCGAGGTGGTTGTGGAACCGGCGCCTGCGGCCACGGAGGGGGGAAAGGTTCAAAGTGTTCCAATCGCGCCCGCAATTGGTGGACGCCGGATCGAGGCGTGTTCGACATCAATCCGACATGAAACCGTCACAATAACGCAGCGCTCGGGCGCGACGTGCGCAGTCTGTCGTCAATCCCTCTCGGCGGGCAGATCTCGATGACGTTCACCACTCGTGGGGGCGTCGATTGCAGGAGCAGCGGCCGTGATGGCGCTGTCGCATCGAAAGATCGGCGGCCTCACCGGCGACATCGGGCAGAGGGTCGAGTGCCTGGTGTTGGTGGCATTCAGCAGGCTCGCACTGCAACACGAACTCGGGTGGCGGTAACCGTACCTTCGGCAGACGAGCGACGGCATCGGATCCGATGTGTGACGTGCTCGGCCATCGGGTACCCCCGAAGCATGAGCGACACCACCTCCATCACGGTCGAGCGCAGCATCCCCGCCCCGGCCAAGGACCTGTTCGACATCCTGTCCAACCCGCATCGCCACGCCGAACTCGACGGGTCGGGATTCGTCAAGAGCCTCGTCCACGGCGACCGACTCGACCGAGTTGGCCAGAAGTTCACCATGAACATGTCGGGCGATCACATGGGCGGCGACTACCAGACCGACAACATCGTGAGCGCCTACGACGCAAACAAGATGATCGGTTGGAAGACGGCACCGGCTGGCACCGAGCCCCCCGGGTGGGAATGGCTGTGGCAGTTGAAATCGGAAGGCTCCAACGCAACGACCGTGTCGATCACCTACGACTGGAGCAAGGTAACCGACAAGGATTTGCTCAAGAAGATCAGTTTCCCGCTCGTGCCGGAAAGCGCACTCGACCAATCACTCGTCAAACTTGCTTCCGCAGCCATCGCCACCTGATCACCACCCGGCGCACTCTTCGGTAGAGCGGACATGGCTGCGCTTCGCCCGAGTCCTACGATCTGTTCGGCGGACAGCGACAAAACCTCAGCTTGCTGGGAGCGGGTTCGACTGTCGCCTGTGGCCCCATGGAGCCCGGACGTTCGAGGACGGGCTTCCGCCGTTCACCGATCAGTCCGCCGGCAGGTCTCCCACGTGTCGTCGAACCAGGCGATGAAGTCAGCGACC
>ENA-OFDP01000833-OFDP01000833.1-metagenomes-genome-assembly--contig:-NODE-833-length-13029-cov-2.619470_pt1 | contig 13029 bp, 5 predicted proteins | sample MGYA00153389_OFDP01 | MGnify analysis MGYA00153389 | reverse complement strand
GCCAACACTACAGTTGCGGTGCGAATGCATCGTGGAGAACGTTGCCGCGCACCCGCGTTGCCGCTTCGTTCTTGGCCAATTTTCGGCAGAAGCCGGTTAATCCGTGGCGCGCGACCGGGCTTGGCGAACTTGGCGGGCTTCTGGCGGCAGCGGCCTTGGCGTAGGCGGCGAGACCTAATTGTCGATGAGGTCGTGACGCACGATGATCGCTTCGCGATCCGGCCCGACGCCGATCGCCGAGATGCGCGCACCGTTCATCGCCTCAATCGCGAGCACGTAGTCGCGAGCGTTCTTGGGGAGGTCGTCGAACTCGCGCACTGCGGTCAGGTCCTCTGCCCAGCCGGGAAAGTTTTCGTAGATCGGAACAGCGTGGTGGAAATCCGTCTGCGAGACGGGCACCTCTTCGACGCGCACGCCATCGATGTCATAGGCGACGCAAACCGGCACAGTCTCCAGCCCGGAGAGCACGTCGAGCTTGGTCATCACGAAGTCGGTCACACCGTTGATTCGCGCCGAGTATCGAGCTATTGGCGCGTCGTACCAACCGGTGCGACGAGGGCGCCCAGTCGTGGTGCCGAACTCGAAGCCCTTCGAGCGAAGGAACTCGCCGAATTCATCGTGTAGCTCGGTTGGGAACGGACCGGCTCCGACACGCGTCGTGTAGGCCTTGACGATACCGATGATGCGGTCGAACCGGTTCGGGGCGACCCCGGAACCGGTCGCAGCGCCACCGCTGGTGGAGTTCGAGGAGGTGACGAACGGGTACGTTCCGTGGTCAACATCCAGCATCGTCGCTTGGCCACCCTCAAACACGACGGTCTTGCCACCATCGAGCGCTTGATTGAGCAGCATCCCCGTGTCAGCCACCATCGGGCGTAGTCGCTCGGCGTAACTGAGCAACTCAGCGACCACCTCTTCAACGTCGATCGCACGACGGTTGTAAATCTTGACGAGCAAATGATTCTTCTGGTGGAGGGCACCCTCGACCTTCTGCCGAAGGATGTTCTCGTCGAATAAATCTTGAATGCGGATGCCAACGCGATTGATCTTGTCTGCATACGCCGGTCCGATGCCCCGGCCGGTTGTGCCGATCTGGCGCTTTCCTAGAAAGCGCTCGGTCACTTTGTCGAGGGTGCGGTGATAGTGGGTGATGACGTGTGCGTTCGCGCTCACCACGAGCCGGGAGACATCCACCCCGCGCGCGCTCAGCGCGGTCAACTCGTTGAACAGCACTTCGATATCGATGACGACACCGTTGGCGATGACCGGAGTAACGCCTTCGGTAAGGATGCCGGACGGCAGCAGGTGCAGCGCATACTTCTCATCGCCAACGACGACCGTATGCCCGGCGTTGTTGCCGCCGTTGAATTTGACGACGTAATCGATCCGGCTGCCGAGAAGGTCTGTTGCCTTGCCTTTGCCTTCGTCACCCCACTGGGCGCCGATGATGACGATTGCTGGCATGGGCTATCTCCCTGCTCGATCGGACCGTGGGATTACACCGCAGTCTATCGGGCAAGCGTTCGGCGGCGACGGAGTTGCCACGCGAGCAGTCCAACACCGATAAGCACGAGCAACAATGGCACCAGAAGGAACCGCGAGCCGACCATGCCGGTGTTCGGCAAGACCGGCAGCACGTACGAGTTCAGGAACTCCACTGCGTTCGGAGCAACATTGCCAGTTGACCTAAGCGGCGCGAGCTGCGCAACGACACCCGTGCCGAGCGTCGGAGCGGCGCCCGCTGCACCGGTGATGCGATATGACACGACCAGTGCGTTGCGCGGGTCGGTTTCGGTTATCGAACAGTCAGCGCCCTCGGCGAGTTCTGTCCACGTGAACGTGCCCCCATCGGCGATGAACTGAACGGGGTCCTCCAGCGGGAGGATCACCCGCTCGGCAAGCGTGCACTCGAGCTCGAACTCGAAGAGTCCGAAGTTCACGGGCCCGCTCGGGTCAACCAGCACGGCGGGCACAACGGTCTTGGCGACGGAGACAGCCGCGAGCCTGAAGGTGTTCTCGACTTGTAGCGGACCCTGGGCTTGATCGGCTACCGACAGGATAGTCGGGACCACGCTAATCGTGAACTCGCCTCCTGGCACCTCAGCTTCTGTTTCGTCGAGGATGCGCCATGAGCTCGCTCCGCCAGAGTTGGTCTCGCTCAGAACACACACAGCGCCAGAGGCAATGTTGGTGTATCGCGCCGTCGGGCTCGCAGCCGTCACGGTGCGCAACCTGTCATCGAGCAGCACCGTTCGTCCCTCGCGCGTGCACACGAGTTCGATCTCGTACTCGACTGCGGGATCGCGGCCGAACTTATCAATCGCGTCTGTGTCTCCGGCGAAGACCTTTGTTACCTCGACGGATCCCGTGAGATACCAGTTGGTCGCAGTGATGGTGACGACCGGAGTCGCAGTATTCGGAACCGTCACGACACCGGTCGTGGTGTCGGCTCCATTGTTGGGGGTGATCACGACAGCGTCTGCGCCTTGACGATCAGGTTCTGTGAACGTACACACCGAACCGGCGATCACGTTGTCGATCCTCGCTTGGAATCCGCCGCTCGCGTTCAATGAGACGGCGCGGTCGAACTGGGTCGAGTTACCAAAGGTGCACAACACGTCAATATCAAAAGTCTTTGATTGACCGAACTGCGGCGCTCCTGCACCCTGAAGATCTTTCTGGATCACCAGAATCGCAGGTGCGCCGAAACGGTTGTCAAACGTAGCCGTGTTGGTTGTGACCGACCCTGTCGAGTCCGGGCTCATGCCGGTGAACGTCGCGGTGCGAGCCGTGTTGTTGATCGCAACCGAGCCGCCGTGACCCGGGTCGGTCTGAGCCGTGATGATCGTGGCATCCGCCCCCTGCGCGTCGACTTCGGTGACGACGCAGGTCGCGTTCGCTGGGATGCCGGTGGCGCCCCGAACCACGCGCGGAGGATCGCCAGCGTTGAGGGTGAATACAGCCTCTCCCGCGGTTAGCGCTACCGGCTGACCCAAGAAGGTGCACGCAACGGTGAAGGCAAAGGCGGTCGGAATGACCGGAGCTGTGGTCGTCACCACTTTGCTTACGGACAGGGATGCGAGCTGGTAGTCGTTCTCGATCGTCACGAGCGGGAAGTCAACCGGAGCGAATCGAGGGTCAATGATCACCGTGTTCGCGAGGTAGGAAGTCTGCCCGCTCGTTCCGGTTTCGATAACGGTGCAACTAGCGCCGCCCGGAAGGTTCGTGAACGAAACGGTCTGGCCAACAAAGATCGAGAACGGTCGCGTTATCACTTCGCCAGCGAAGAGCTGTTCTGGTGACACAAACTGTGCTCCTGGGCCCGTCAGTGGCGCCTTCGTTAAACGCACCCCACCGGTCGCCAACGCAACAGACGCCCGCGAGTAGTCGAGGGCGGTCACCGACGTGACCACAGTGCCGGTCACCGTTCGAGCGGATGCGGACAGCGAGTTGTTGGCTGTCGAGTCGGCTCCCGTTGTGGTCGACAGGGCCGCAGTGCGGGTTGTGATGTCGACCGTGATGAGTTCCCCGGGGCTGAAGTAGGCGCCCGGCAGAAAATCAATGACGAACTGAACGGCCGTGGCAACTGTCGGGTCAGGCAACGCGCCTGCCGTCCACGGTGCCCAGCCGATAGCCGGGTCGACTGAGCATCCGGCTGGGTTTGCCGGGTTGATCAATACAGCGCGACAGAGGTTGGTCGCTGTCGAGTAGTACGGCGTGAACGTCGCTCCGGCGTTCGGGATGTTCCTGCCGATCTCATCAGCGAACTTTGCAGTCCATGCGGACTGACGCACAAAGCTGTCAAGAATGGTGAGGTCACCGGGGGTCGGTAGCCTCATGGCAAGCACGAGTCGCGGCATCTGGGTCGTTCCGGTGTTCTGCGCGGTGAGGCGCCACACCTCCTTTTGGCCCGGAAGAGTTCGCGGAATACACGGAAGTCGCGAGAACCCGTCAGCGTCTACCTGAGACGCACAATTGGCCGGTCCGGCGTATCCCTGATCCGGGAAATCTGGCTCGTCAACGATGGCTTTGACGCTGATCAGGGCTCGCAGTGCGGACTGTGCTGCGGGGCGAACCGTGGTGCCAGTAACGCACTCGCCACTTAACGCGAGCTGGGCGGCGAAGCCGGGGGGAGCCGTACACGCGTTGAACTTTCGGTCTCCCTTGATGCCGAACGTGTTGGTGACGGCGGTACTGGAGATCAGTCCGGGTCGGAACAACATCGGGATTGTGATCGTGTAGGTCTGACCCACTTCGAGCACTGGGGGGCCACCGGCACCGCTCGGGAACGTGAAGGTGATCGTCTTGGGACCGGGGCCATCGTTGACGACCACAACAGTCGGACCAGTGGTTCCACTCGGCAACAGCGTGCCGTTCGCGGGAACCGGCGCCGCCCCGGTCAGTCCGTATGTGTAAGTCCAAGGATTGTCAGGGTCGAAGATCAGCAAGGCGCCGAGAGCATCCGTTGGCAGGTAATCCGTGATAACCGGGTTCACGATTGGCCAGCCACCGGTGTTTCGCACGGTCAACGTGTAGTCGAACCTTTGGCCAGGCGCCTTTGCGCCGGTCGGAGTCTTGAGCACCTCAACGCTCGTGAGCGCGTGCTGGTAAAGGTAGGTTCGGCTGGCCGTCGCGCTCGCCAGCTTGCCCCAAATGCCTTCGATATCGGCCGTGACATTGTTGGTTGTCGTTCCCTTTGCGGTCTCGCCTGGAGCCGGCAGGTTGTCGACGTAGTCGGTCAGCACTGGACCCCCGGTGCGGAGGTCGAGTCGGCGCTGCACCGAGAGCGGGAGCGTCAGGGTCGGAGCCTGCGGGTTCTCCCACTGGCTGCCGTCGGCGCGTTGCACGGTGTAGCGCAACCCTTGAACCTGGGATGCGATGACCCCGGTCGGAAGAATGACTGGCGTTGAGCCGCCGAGAACAGATTGCAGTTTCGGGGTACCGAGAGTCCACGTTCCACCCGTCTCGGTGCAGGTTGCGCTCGGGTTTGACGCGATCGCCGAGGCCGTCCAAGTGCGGTTGATGCAGACATCAATGGTCAAGGTCGTTTCACTACCGGGAGGGTTCGGGCTGAACACCGGGAGCGTGATGGCCCTGCTGGCGAGGAAATCGAATGCGTTCCAGAAACTGGCGCGATCGTCCGTGACGACCAAGGACTTCACGCGCTCTGTTCCGCCGGGCGTCGCGGTCAACGTCATCGATACCGGAGTGCGAACTCCTTCAAGCTGCGAGGCCGGAACAAACGCCTTCGTGGTAGTGACCGAGATGGACGACGCCAGCAGGTTCTTGAGTGCCGCTGCGCGCGCGCTCAACGTTGTTGTGGTGAAGGTCGGTGCGGTGACTGGACTCGCGGTGTCGTATCGCGGATCCGCGACCGTTGCTTGGGTGGAGTTGTACACCGGGCTGTCGGCAACCGTGACATCAACCCCGGGGTTGCTTCGATGCGTGGACCGAAGCACGAGGTCGAAGACCACGGTCGCCGCTCCACTTGTTGCAGCAATCGCACCCGTGTAATCGAGGCGGAATCCCGTTGCTGCGGCGAGCTGCGCCGGGGTCCACGCGATCGCAGAAGCCGCCGCCAGCGCCGTGGTCCCCGTCGTTACAAGATTCCCCCCCGCAGTTCGAAACGCGGTCACCGTGAGTGCGGTCGCACCACTTGGGGGGGTGAAGCTCACGAAACGCGCCAAGTCGAACTTCTCGAACGGCGAATCGTTCGGTGCAATAACTCCGGGGTTCGGTTCCTCGATCGTTAAGGCATTCACAGTCGCCGACGTCTGATTAGTGCCGACGATGGTGACACGGCCGCTCGGTCGCGGTCCGACAACGGTGGCATCCGGAATCGGAAGGTTGCCGCCAGCCCACGTCTTAGTCACAGCAACGGCCAGATTGGGGTCCTGCAAGGTGATCGTGTCGTTGGCCCGGTCAACCAGGGTCGAACTCGAGAGGGTCGCCAGCGCGTGCGCGCCATTCAGCACGATGGTGGAGGCCGGGGAGACAATCGGAACGTTGTATTGATAGCCGTTCACAACCGGTGTGGCGGCGTCACTGCGCAAGGCGTTGCGGAGCTGGAAGACGAGGTCGATGCGACGGTTGTTGTTTGAGGAAGCCGCGACCCCACTGCCAGGAGCAGGGTCAAGACCCGTGCGGCCGGGTCGCTCGGTAAAGGTGAGTCGAACAGCGACATACCGCTCCTGCTCAGCTGACGTGAGGGTACGCAGAGCGGTGGAGCCCAGGCACGGGCTCGCGGGGATGATGCCAGCACCGACACGACACGGCCAACCGGATGGAGTCTCCCATGTCCCGCTGTCCTTATTGAACAGCTCCCACGTGACTTGGTCGTACTGCACGAGTGGATCGAGTGCGGTATTGATTGCCGGGACTGAGGCGAGGTTGAATGCATCCCACGTGCCGCGCTGATTCCAAAGAAGCGGGGCCGGGTCGCCCGCGGCATCCACCGGACCGTCGTAGACGACCATTGAGTTGACGTTCGTGTAGCCAGCAGTCGACCAGTTCAGCCGTACTCGGGTCCGGCTGTTGTTGCGAGTCGTGATGATGTCTTGCGCGCTCGTGTTCGCGACGTTGATGAAATTCTTGTCGAGTAGGTTGGCACCACCCGCGGGGTCGCTGGCGCGAAGATCCACCTTCGGACACACTGGCGATATCGCGACGTTGGAGTTGAGGACACCACTCGCGGCCTGTGCCGACGAACAGTTCTCAAGCACACCGATCAGCGCCGCATCCGGGAGCGGCACCACCGGACTCGTTCCACGAAGGGTCGATCGGAGTGCGAAGCCGATATTTGCGGTGAACTGTTGTCCAGGGTTGAAGCCGGTGGTCGACTTCCAGATCAGCTTGATGCCGTAGACGTCGTCAAGAATATCGCCCGGGAACGATTGGGTGTAGGTACCGGGACCGAGCTCGATGAAGCCCGGCATGTCGGTGTATGTTCCCAGCGCATCACGGTATTGCACCGTCACGGTGGCGCCTCCGGGCACTTGTGTCGCCACTATTCCGCTCGGGTTGAAGTACCTGTACCACTCGGTGAGACCTGTAGCGGTGCTCGGGTCGGCCATCTCGAAACGTTCAGAGCCGCGGGTTGTCTCCGGATACGCGACGATACGGCCTTGCAGCGTGACGACCGTTGTCTGCCCGGGCAAAGCGATCAAAATTCCACGCGTGTTCGTCTTTGTGGTGGTAACAGAAATCTGGTCAGCGTAAACCGTCACAGTGTCCGTTGCGACCGCCCGTGCCGCCGGTGTGCTGAAGACGTTCACCCCTGAGACCCGCACCGTGTTGCTGTAGGTCAACTGCAGATTTGGCGCGACCTGCAATGTATTGGCCCGAACCGTGAACGGGAGCGTTGCGACGGCAGACGCAGGCATGACACCGGTGAAGGTTGCGACAAAGCCAGTAACCCGCTTGCCCGGTGTCAGATCTGGTGCCGGAAGCTGATCAACGGTCGTACCGTCTTCCGCTGCGTCCGTGCCATCCGAGTAGAAGTAGCGCATGGCAACTGCGGTCGCGCCAGCCGGCCAATCGACGGCTGACGTGAATCCGTCGAAGATGAGACCACCGCCACCGGCACTATGAGAGGGCGAGAGCGGATTACTTGGCGAGTTGAAGGCGAGCGGTGTGGCATCCGGCGCGGCCGCCGATGACGGTTCCGAGATCGTGAGGCTCTGAAGCGGAACAGTGCCGTTATTGCGTGCCGTGAGGGTCACAACCGAGCTGGTCAGGTTGGTGTCGAGAGGCGGGGGCAGCGCGACCGTCGCAATGCGGTCTGGAAAGATATCCTTCGTCGCCGCGACAGAGGTGAAGGCAGCAGTCAGCGTGTAGTTCGCGTTCGCCGTCGCGCTTACAGGCTGCTGCCCCGTGATGGCAACCGTAGACTGCGCGGTGTTGGGCTTGGTTCCGGTGGTCGCGCCAACTCGGTTCTGCAGTGCAAGCTGGAATGACGCTGTCGCATCGCGAGGAATCAGTGCGTCTGTGCCAGAGGAGAACTCGATGCGCACGCCCCGCGCATTTATCAGCGCCACACCGGCCGGGAACACCAAGGGGTTTCCGACGGCAACCGAAGGCGCCGAGACCCAGCCTGGTGTCGGCAAAGCGGTCACGTCCCACACCGACACGATGGCGCCGGTCGCACCAGCCGGCCAGGTCACAGCGCCGAGCGGGCTCTGAACGGCGAGCACGTTCGAGAAGATCGTTGCGGTGCTGGGGTCGACCGGATCTTGCACGGTGAAGGTGTTGATCGGGCTATTCGAGGTGTTGGTCGTAGCGACCGTCAGCGTCGTCGCGACACCGGCAGAGACGATGTTGGTAGCTGGCAAGAATGACTTGGTCGGTACGGTCGCCAATCGCAAGGGAACCGTGATGTTGACGCTCGCCGTGCTCGGAACCGTCGGCGCGTTGTCCGCAGTCAGAATCGACGTGTTCGACACAACAATCGGCGTCGGAGTGAAGTTCAGGGTGTCACGAACCTGCACGGGAATCGTGATGGTGAGGATGCCGTTCTTGAGCCCTTTCTCGCCAACCGGGAGCACGAGATCCTGGAGAAAATCGATACGCACGTCTTGCCCGGTGACCGTGATGGTGCGCTCAGCAGGCGTGATCGCACCGGTCACAAGAATCGATGATGCTGGCCCGACGATGAATTCAGCCGGAATGGTGTCGGTGAGAGAAGCGTTGACGCACTCATCACTGAGCACCGAGCATCCGACCTCGATAACCCAGTTGAAGGTCTCGTTAGGAATAGCGTCGGTGGCGCTGACCGTCTTCGTGTTGCGAAGCGCCGCCGGTTCGAACGCCGAGGCGGCCATCGCCGGGAGCATCAGTGATGAGAGCACGATGAGGGCGCCGAGAGCCATCGTTCCGAGCGTCTTCGAAGCGCGAACCAGGCGCGCTGATGGGTTGCCTGCAATGAGGCGCGCGCTAGTTTGCGCGACTTGGTGACGTCGAGTCATTACTACATTTCGGGTTCGGGTATACCGCTGCACTTGCGCAGAACTCAGCAGGGTAAACCGAATTCGGTGCCAACGCTACCGCCGGTTTCTTGCTGGCGCTATACCCAGATCGGGGTACAGAGTTCTGTCCGCCCTCATGGGGACAGGCCGCCTCAGTAGAAATTCACGTGCTGAGTGACCCAAGCGTGCATTACGACGGCAGCGGCGGCGGAGGCGTTGATGCTTCTGGTCGAGCCGAACTGACTGATCTCAACCGTGGCGTCCGCGGCGCTCAGAGCTTCAACACTCAGCCCGGGACCCTCCTGCCCGAAGAGCAGCACACAGCGAGCTGGCAACGGGAATCGCTCGATCGCGATGCTGCCTGGCACGTTATCGACCGCGATGATCGGCAGGTCAGCGGCTTGAACCGTCGATACGAACGCGGCGACGTCGTCGTGCTGGTCGATGTGCTGATAGCGGTCGGTGACCATCGCACCACGCTTGTTCCAACGCCGCCGGCCGATGATGTGTACGCGCTCGACGCCGAACGCGTTTGCGCTGCGCACGATCGAGCCGATGTTCATGTCGTGCTGCCAATTTTCAATGGCGACTTGAAACGGATGCCGCGTCGCATCCAAATCGCTACGAATCGCCTCGACGCTCCAGTAGCGGTACCGGTCGATGACATTGCGGCTATCGCCGCGCTCAAGCAACTCGGGGTCGAACCACGGATCGCTCGGCCGTGCGCCGCGCCACGGACCCACCCCGTTCGTGCTCAGCTCGTGGCTGGGGTTCTGGCTCGGGTTCGGCGTCTCACCCGCTGCCACGGCAGCTCCGTCCACGTCGTCTCCCACCACGTCATCTCCCACGCAGTCGAGCGTATTGCCTCCTCTTGATGTCGCTAACTCCTGCGATGTTGGCTGAGCCGAACCGAATTTCGGGCGAATCCGGGCAACCCGCCCGTAGTTCTGGGAATTCTGCAGGAGTTATGAACGAGGAGAGGATGCAGGGGGAGAGCGGCCCCGTGTTCTAGTCCGGAGTGCAACATGTGGCTGTGGCCTATTGGGAGCGTAGTTCTTCGAAGATTTCGGCCGAGTTTGCCCAGCTAAGGATTCTGCACGGCCGGTTTTTGATCTCGGTGGTGAACTCGGTGAGTTCTACTTGGGTGATGTTCTCGAAGCTGGTGCCTTTCTGAAGGTATTTGCGAATCCGGCCGTTGAAGTGCTCGTTCGTGCCGCGCTGCCAGGCGGGGTACGGGTCGGCGAAATAGGTTGGAATTCCGAGGGTGTCGGCGAGTTGGTGGTGGTAGGCGAACTCGCTGCCGTTGTCGGCAGTCACGGACGCGACCGCGTGTGCGGGCAGCGTTTGGTGGAACCTGATTTGTGCGTCCACGGTGGCCCTCGCGGTCGGATCGGGCAGCTTGGCTGCGTGCAGGAATCGGGAGCGGCGTTCCACGGTCGTGTGCAGCGCGCCGGTGCCGTGCACCCCGAGGACGCTGTCCGATTCCCAGTGCCCGAACTCGATTCGGTCCTCGACTTCGGCAGGCCGGTCGTGGATCAAGGTGCGCCATTTGATGCGTTCGGAATGGACTTCCCGGCCAGACCGTCTGCGGCGCTTGTTGTGGCCGCGCGGCAAACATTGCCACAACTGGCGATGCTTCTGAGCGGGTGCGTAAACCCAGGCATAGACAGTCTCGGCGCTAGCGCGCATGCTCGTATCGCCGGGGAACTCCACCGGCAAACGCCCGGCGATCTTCTCGGGAGTCCAACCCTTCTGCAACTGTTTGATCACCCAATCGACCAACCGGTCGCGCAGCATCCGGTATGGCTGGTGCGAACGAGCAGTACGACTATCGGCTTGCAACTGGGCTTGACCGCCCAAATACAGCCGGTCATGGGAGCCTCGCGTGTCCAACCGGTTACGCAAGTCGGGACGCAAGTTCGCATGATCCTGCTCGGGCTGCCACGACCCACGCCGCAACTCGCGACCGATCGTGGACCGATGCACACCAACCCACCGTCATATCCCGGCGTCACTGACTCCGTCATCGTGCAACCTCTGAATCTCAACCCGATCCTGAGCGACCCAATGTCTGTAATGTGCAGCCAAGGAAGCGCAACCCCTTCACGGTGTGATCTGAATAACCACAACCGAAGAGGTGTCGCGCTTCCGTCTCGAACTCGGGGGCACAATACGTGAGTCTCGTCGTCTGATAGCATTCCGCTACGGGAGCCGCGTCTTGCCGAGTCGCATATGGCTCGGGCGCACGGTCGTCGATCACCGAAAAGACTCCATGGCATGGGACACCTAGACCCAAGTGCCGAAGGAAGAAGAAACGATGAAAACGCATACATCCTCCCGAAGGTCTGCCGCACTGCTCTCTGTCGGAGCCCTCACGCTGGCGGGGCTTGCGCTCTCGTCGTCGGCGGCTCTCGCGGTCGGCACACCGTCTTATGATTCGCGGATCACCGCCGAATCGTCGGACAGCCTCTCATTCTTCGAGGCGAATACTTCGGAGTTCGGTGACTACATTCAGTTAGCAGGAACCGATCGCACCCTCGAGAACATCACGGTCGGGCTGAACGGCTGGGCGTGTGGAAGTGGTACGTACTACGTATTCATAGGAAGTAAACCCTGTTCGACGATCACGCCGGGCGCGGGCTTCGACCACCCCATAACCGTCACCGTCTACGCCAAGAGCGGCGACGACCCCGAAAACAACACAAGCCGGCCGGGAGCCGTGCTCGCAACCGTAACTCAGAACATTTTCGTGCCGTACCGGCCGTCGGCCGACCCCGTGAGGTGCCGGGCTGAACCCAGCAAGTGGTATTCCTTCGCAGACGGCAAGTGCCACAACGGTCACGCGTTCCTCGCAACGTTCGACTTCAGCGCGCTCGGTGTGGTTCTCCCCACCGACGTGATCGTTTCAATCGCCTACAAGACGACCCCCACTACAACGAGTGCAAGCCCCGTCACCGATGCGGACCTCCTCAACGTCGGTGTTGCCATGGCCCTTCCGACGGTGGGTACGGACGTCGTCCCGGCGAACATGTATCTCAATTCCACTGAGGCCTCCACGTACGGCGACGGCGGTGCCGCCGGCATGGGGGTTTTCCGCGCCGACCTCGGAGCGTGGGCCAGAAACCCGGGGCTGATCCTCTTGATCAACACGAGCACTCCTAAGCCGGAGTTGGCTGCAACCGGACTCGATTCAGCGAGCTCAGCCGTTGGCTTGATCGCGCTCGGGGGTCTCGCGCTCGGTAGTGCCGTCGTTGCAGCAAGCGCGGTTCGCCGCCGCTCGCGCGCCTGAGATAGTTACAGTTCGACCGGGCTGCGTCGTCAGGCCGTCCCAACCGTCCGAAGGTCCGGCCGACACGCTGCTGGTCACACCGAGCGAATTCATCGTGCGTGTAGTCGGCGGCGGCCCAGTTGGTACCGAGCAGTCAAGGCCTGCCCGGCGAGCAGGCCGATCGCATCGCCGCAGTGCTCCGCCCCACCGCTGGGGGTGGGGCTACGAGCCCCGGTGGGGCGTCTGATAGACATCGGCAACTAGACAATCCACCTGATAATCTCGGCGCATGCCATGGAGCGCGGACGGCCCGAACCTGGTGGTGCATGGCGATAACCTCGCGGTGATTGCCGAAATCCCAGACGCGAGCATCCGCCTGATCTACCTCGACCCGCCGTTCAATACCGGGCGCACCCAGCAGCGACAGACGATCAGCACGAAGCAGACCGCGACCGGCACTCGCACCGGCTTCAAGGGCCTCAGCTACGACACCGTCAAAGGCGCACTCTCAAGCTACGACGATCGCTTCACCGACTATTGGGGCTTTCTCGAACCGCGCCTGGTCGAAGCGTGGCGATTGCTCGACGAACGCGGCACGCTGTATCTCCATCTGGACTATCGCGAAGCCCACTACGCCAAGGTCGCGCTCGATGCCCTCTTCGGTCGGGAGAGTTTCATCAACGAGATTATTTGGGCCTACGACTACGGAGCGCGCACCAACAGTCGGTGGCCAGCCAAACACGACACGATCCTCGTCTACGTGAAGAACCCGAGGGCGTACTACTTCAACACCGAGGA
>ENA-OFDP01000832-OFDP01000832.1-metagenomes-genome-assembly--contig:-NODE-832-length-13032-cov-2.707097_pt1 | contig 13032 bp, 9 predicted proteins | sample MGYA00153389_OFDP01 | MGnify analysis MGYA00153389 | reverse complement strand
ACCGCAGTGGGGATGGATTGTGGTGCTCACCCCGGCACTCGTGCTTTTGATGGCGGCTCTCGGTCTTGGGGCTGGCATCGTGGTCTCGTCACTCACTACCAAATACCGGGACTTTACCTTCCTCATCGCCTTCGGAGTCCAACTGATGATGTATGCTACGCCGATCATCTATCCAATGAGTTCGATTCCGGAAAAGTGGCGCTGGCTGATCCAGCTCAATCCGATGACCGCTCCGGTCGAAACCTTCCGCGCCATCTACCTCGGCTTGTTCTTCAACTGCTTCATCATGGGCACCGTCACGCTGGCCGCCTGCAAGATCGCCAACATCCTGTTCGGGATGCCGGCATGGCAGACCATTCTCGTGACCGGAGTCCTCAACGTCGCCTTCGCCGCGCACTCCGGACTCTGGGGCGTGCTGGTGATCGACATGATCCAGTTCTTCATCAAGATGACCGCCGTGTTCGCGGCCGCCTGGTTCTCGTTGGTGGAGGTTGGTCGGCGACTTGGCGGTGACGCGAGTGGCTGGCTCGGGCTCAAGCTGCTCGTCGGCAAGCTCTCCACGCTGCAGGTGGTGCAGGGCGTCGGCAACGCGCAGCCCGTCATGTCGCCATCCGACGGCTCAGGCCAGCCGATTCTCGACATGCTGCCGAACTTCGGCATGTCCGAACTCGCGCTGATGATCTTCATCCTGCCCATCGGCATCAGCTGGTGGGCCAACTGGTATCCCGGTGCGGAGCCTGGCGGCGGATCGTACATCGCGCAGCGCATGCTGGCGTCGAAGTCGGAGAAGGATGCGCTGGGCGGCACGCTGTTCTTCAACATCGCGCATTACGTGCTGCGGCCCTGGCCGTGGATCATCACCGCGCTCTGCTCGATCATCGTCTACCCCGATCTCGCGTCGATCCAGTCTGCATTTCCCAATGCCGACGCGAGCCTCATCGGCCACGACTCGGCGTTTCCGGCGATGCTCAAGTTCCTGCCCGTCGGCTTCGTGGGCCTGATGATCGGTGGCCTGCTCGCCGCCAATTCCTCGACGATCCTCACGCACCTGAATTGGGGCTCGTCGTACCTGATCCACGATTTCTATCGCCGCTTCATCCGCAAGGATGCCAGCGAGACGCATTACGTGAACGCCGGTCGCGTGGCGACGATTTTCCTGTATGTCGTCGCCGCCCTGCTCAGCCTCGGCATGACGTCGGCGCAGCAGGCGTTTCAGGTGCTGCTGTCCATCGGCGCTGGCACGGGGCTGTTGTACATGGCGCGCTGGTTCTGGTGGCGCGTGTCCGCCTGGTGCGAAATCGTGGCGATGGCGGCGTCGCTGATCACCGCCGTGGCCGTGCCGCAGCTCATGCCCGGGGTCGGCTTCGCGACCGTGACGATCGTGCAGGTCGGCATCACGACGGTGGCATGGCTGCTGACCGCATTCATCGGCCCGACGACCGATCGCGCGACGCTGATCTCGTTCGTGCAGAAGGTGAAGCCGGCCGGTCCCGGATGGACGGACATCCGGGCGGCCGCAGGCATCAGCGATGGCGAAGTGGCGCAGGAAAACCGCATCGGCGCGGCATTCACGGGCTGGATCGCCGGCTGTATCGTGATCTGGTCATCATTGTTCGCGATCGGCAACTTCCTGTACGCGCCGGGCGATCCGTCACGCTGGCCGGCAGCGTGGATGCTGCTGGGGGTGTTCGTGGTGAGCGGAGTCGTGTTGCTGCGTGTCACGAAGCAGCTGTGGGCAGACAGCACGGCCAGTCAGGCGCGTGCCGATGCGCGCGCGGCGGCGTGATCAGCTGAAGTCTGCCGGAGCTTGGGCATCGTCAACTCTTTTCACGCGGAGGCGCGGAGCCGCAGAGGGTTCGGCCCGTACGGCGAGCTTCGGTCCGCATGGATGTTTGGACTGATTTTGGGGGCTGAATGGTGACCCGCAGTTCCAAAGCATCCATGGCTGCCCGGCACCGACCGTAATGCCGGGCTCAGCTTGCTCTGCGCCTCCGCGTCTCCGCGTGAAAAAAGTTGACGGTGCCCCTAAAGAAGCCGACCTACGCCACGAGAACCCTGCCGAGCAGCCGCCCCCGCTGCTGTGGCTGTCAGCGCGCCGGTCGCGGCAGCGCCGTCGGTGGGATCAGGTTGTTCAGGCGCATGTAGTTCGCGATCTGGCTGTAGTGATCCGCCATGTCGATCACGTGACCCAGCACCATCGATGCGCGCGTGACGGTGCGCGTGTTCGGACCCATGGTCATCGTCACCTGGTCCGCCAGCTTCGCATCGTCCAGCTGCGAAAACGCCTCCTCGCAGAACGCGAACGACGCCTTCATCTTCGTGATCAGCGTCTCGCGCGGCCACTTGGCCTTCACCGAATCTGCCGTGGTCTCGTCTTCACGTGCGACCGTCGCCTTCTTCTCGCCGAACTGGTTGCAGAAGATGTAGTTGTCGCTGGCCAGGTGCTGCGCGACATAGCCCACCGTGAGCTGCGCCGGGGTGGGGCGATAGCCGAATTTTGACGCAGGGATCGAGTCGAACGCCTGCGCGAGGTTGCGCTGCAGGGTCATGGTGCGCGTGCGAAAGACCGTCGTGATCGGGTTCGCAGGTGCAACGGGTGCGACTTGCGCGCTGAGTGTGAGCGGCAGGACGAGCGTGAGTGTGGCGAGTGCGAGAAGCTTCATTTGGCGGTCCGGTAAGAGAGAACGGAAAGATGCATGCATGAGCGGTGCACGGTCACGATTGGTCATGTCCTGACGCCGGGCGTCAGCGCTCATGGATCGCGCTGAGTCGCGGCGGGTGGTCGTGAGGCGTCAGGTGGACGTCCAATGCAGATCCTGATGTCGAGGCCATCGCGGTCGCCGTGAGGCGAGCGGCGAGGCTTGGGTCGCGATCAGTGCGCTTACGCCGTGAGACACGGCTTTTCACGGTCATCAGTTCGAGCAGGGTCATCACGTCCTTGCAACGAGCATAATCACAGACGGAAACTGAGCGAAAGGATAGCCGCATCATGAAGGTGGCGGAGGAGCACCGGCCAACGTGTGGGCGACTCGATATGTGAAGGAGCGGGCGCAGCTGGTTGCTTTTGGCAGCAGGTTGAGCGATCGCCAGAGCCGTCGTGGAAGCATCTGGTGGCTGGTGAATCGATCGCGCCGTATACTCGACGCTCATTGAGCGACCCCGATCGAAATTCCTGTTCTGACTCTTCCACTGCGCAGGTGCCTCCGTGCTTGGCCGCTCCGTCGTCGCCCTGATACTGTCGATCGCAATTGCCACCGTGGCTCGAGCCCAGACGCCGATCATCTTCGTGCACGGCAACGGCGACCACGCCGGTCTCTGGGATAACGTGATCTGGCGGTTCGAGTCGAACGGTTATCCAACCTCGCGTCTGTTCGCGGTGGATCTTCCCAACCCCTCGGCCTCGAGTACGCTCACCGCGGCGGAACTCAATCGCTCCACCCCTCAAGACCAGACGGCGGCGCTGGCCGGGTTCGTGACACGCGTGCTGCTCACGACGGGCGCCAACAAGGTTGCGCTGGTCGGGAGTTCGCGCGGGGGCATGACGATACGAAACTACGTGCGCTATGGCGGGGGCGCGGCGCACGTGTCGCACGTGATTACCGGCGGCACGCCGAATCATGGCGTCTTCGCAATTCCCACGATGCAGCCTGAGGGCGAGTTCAACGGCGCCGGGCCGTATCTGCGCGCGCTGAATCGCGGCAGCGAGGTGGTGCCCGGCGTGAAGTTCCTGGCGTTGAGGTCGGACTCGCTCGACAAGTACGCGCAGGCGGACGGCGCGGGTCTTGGCATGCGAGGCACGCCAACCAACGTGGATTCGCGGGGCCCGGCGCTGCGCGGCGCGCTGAACGTGGTGCTGCCCGGCACCGATCATCGCGAAGTGGCTTTTGGTCCGGCTGCCTTTCGTGCGCAGTACCGCTTCATCACCGGTCGCATGCCAGCGCAGGAAGATATCGTGGCCGATACCGTCGCGGTTCTCGAAGGGATGATCAGCGGCAATGCGAATGCGAGCCCGACCAACCTGCCGCTCGCCAACGCGGTGGTTACGGTGCATGCGGTCGACGCGGCAACGGGCCAACGCATCGGTGCGCCAGCGTATCGCGCGGTGACGTCGCAAACTGGTCGGTGGGGCCCGTTTCGCGCCTCGCCGCGCGAGCGCTACGAATTCGAGGTGGCGAGCCCCGACAGCGCCGTGATTCTGCATGTGTTTCGCATGCCGTTCCCGCGCTCGAGTCGTGTCGTGAATTTCCGGTTTCCGGCGCCGCCGGCCGGCCGCGCGGATAGTGCGGGCGTGCTGATTCTCCGTCCTCGCGGATACCTGGGCCTCGGTCGCGACACCGTGGAGTTCGACGGCTCGCGCGCGGCAGGTATCCCGCCTGGTGTACCGACTGTAGACCGCGCGATGCGCTGGTTCAGTGCACGCGACCCAATCTCGGTGCGCACGCGAGTGAACAGCGAAACGATCGTCGTGCGTACGCAACCGGGCGACACGCGGCGACTGGTGTTGGCGGAATTCCAGCGGGAGTGAATGCGGGCGGCTGATTCAACGGCAACAGCAGCAGCCGCGGCAACGGCAACAGCCGGAACACGGAGACCACGGATCTCACAGATTGTACCGATAAGCGAACAGCGCTCGATGGGACAAAAAATTCGATCGGGGTCGGTCGAGTATTCCTCGAGTAGCTGGCGGCCGCCGAGCGATCACCGCAGGCACCGGAACTTCTTCAGGGACCGCAGTCTGGATGGCCCTGCATTTCGATGCGCACAGGCAAGCAATCGCACTCGGCTGGCGACCCGTTCTGGTGGCAGCAGGGCACATGAGCGAGCCAAACTCCGGCTGACGTCTACACATTCCGGTGCCCGCTTGCCGTCCGCAAGTGCAGGAAAATGGAACGACTTGTACAACTCGTCTCGCCTACGCTGGTTCCTGCTCGATGTACGACAGTGGGCGCTGCGCGGTGCGGATCTCGCTGATGCCGACCAGTCGTTTCACTCCATGTCGATCACCCGATTCGGCTGATGTCGATCAGGGGTGACGTGGCTTCACACACGCGGAGTTTGTCAGCGGGAGAGACCGATGCTCCGTCATCGGCGAGTGCGCTGACACGCGCTCTCGAGCGCCGTGCCAGACGACACGACGCCCCCGCACCGAGGTTCCGGTACGGGGGCGTCGTACGACTGGTGGCTCAGCGCTTCGGCGCCGTCAGGTACGGGTCGGCGATCAGCAGGCGGAACTGCCCGCGACGATTGGCCGCATTCGCCACGTCGCCCGGTCCCTCAATGAGGAGGTTCTCCTCGCCGCGGGTCGTGATCTCGATTCGGTCCTGCGCGACGCCCTGCGACACCAGGTAGGCCCGCGATGCCGTCGCACGACGGAAGCCGAGCGCCATGTTGTGGGCGTCCGTGCCGGGTGCGCTGGCGTAACCGGTGATGACGATTTTCATCTCCGGATTGGCATTGAATACTTTCACTTTTTCGTCCAGGATTGCGCGCGCGACATCGTCCAGCGTCGAGCTATTGCGCTCGAAATTGATCATCTCGAGCATCGTCGCCATTGCGGCGACATTGGACGCCGTCATCGCGCTGGGAGCAGTCGACGCGGCGCGGTTCTTCGCCAGTGAGTCACGCAGCACCGCGTACGCGGCGGCTTCGTCGCGCAACCGGCGCGTCTCGGCGGCGCTCACCGAATCTGCATGCATCGCCGCGACCGCGACGGCAGCACGCTTGTTCGGGTGCAGCGAGAGGCTCACGCCACCCTTGAAGCTGCCGTGTTGCGCGCCATCGTTGAAGTAGCGCGTGTAGTCGACGCGCAGTGCAACATGCTCAGACACCGTCAGCTTGCCACCGGCGAGGGCGTGCACGCCGTACGACTGGTCGGTAAAGTCATTGCTGACGTTCGCATCGATGTGACTGACACCGCCGCCGAGCAGGAGGCCAAAGCGGCCGATGCGGACTGGCACGGCGACGATGCGCCCGTCGAGGAAGCGATACGACCGGTTCGCGAGTCCGCTGGGACGCCCTGCCGTGCCGCCGTTACCCTCGAACTCGACTGACCAGCGCGGATGCAGGTAGGCGCCGAAGCGGCCACCGAAGCCGATCGCGTTGTCCATTTTGTACGTCTCGTCGAATGAGTTCGACGAGATGAAACCGCCCATTTCCAGCGTGCCGCGCTGCTGCGCTGCGGCGGGGAGGGCTGCGATCATCATCGCGGCCCCGAACGTGATGCTACGTGCAAACATGTTGTATTTCTCCTGAAGCGCGGGCCGATTACGGCAGCGTGATGGTGTTGTTCGATGTCAGGGACACGGCACCGTTGCGGGCCAGTGCGCGGCCGAGCAGTGTGGCGGTGTCGATGAGGGAGATGCTGCTCAAGGCGAGGATGTTGCCCTGCCATTGCGACGCGCTGCCGATCGTCGCCGAGCTGCCGACTTGCCAGTACACGTTCTTGGCCTGCGCTTGATTGATCAGCACGATGTTGCCGGCGGTCGTGAGCGACGAGCCAGCCTGGAAGACAAACACCGCGTTGGGATCGCCACCGCCATCCAGCGTCAGGGTGCCTGTCACGCCGATACCGCTGGCGCTGCAGTAGACGCCGGCCGCCTTGGTGGTGCCACCGAGGTTGGCGACGATGGCATTCGCCGGCGGGCATGGTAGTCCGGCCAGCGTGTTGTACGCGGTCGTGAGGTCGTTCTGCGCCGTCTGTGCGATGGCGTTGCCGAGATTCGCGACACCCGAGTAGGTGCACGGACCGAAGCCGGTCAGCGTGCTGCCCGGCGCGACACCAATGTCGGCACCGATGAAGCCATTCGTCACGCACGACACCGCCGTCCCCGCGAGGATGCCGTGTGAGGCTGCAGCGCCGAGCGGCAGGAACGCCGACGTGGTGCTGCTGACGACGACGGTCGCCGTGCCCGACATGGCGCCGCTCGTGGCGCGCACCGTGTTGCTGAACGTGCCGACTGTCGTGCCGGCGGTGAACAGGCCACTGCCGCTGATCGCGCCGCCGCCATTCACGACGGTCCAGACGGGTGTGATCGGGACCACGTTGTTGCCGGCATCACGAGCGACGGCCGTGAACTGCTGCGTCTGCGATGGCGTGAGCGTGCGAGGATTCGGCGTGACCGTGATGCTCGCCACTGCCCCGGCGACGATCGTGGCCGTGGCGAAGCCTGAGCGTCCGCCGGCCGTTGCGGTGACGGGGAACGCGCCCGGCGTGGTGCCGGCAGTCAGGAAGCCGGTGCTGTTGATGCTGCCGCCGCCTGCCGCGACCGACCACGTGGGCGTGATCGGGACCACGTTGTTCCCCGCGTCACGACCGACGGCGACGAACTGCTGCGTGCCGTTGATGGGCAGGGTGACGTCAGGCGTGACGGTGATGCTCGCGAGTGGACCCGCGACGATCGTCGCCGTGGCCGACGCGCTGCGCGAACCGACCGTCGCCGTGACGGCGAACGCACCGAGGGTGGTGCCCGCGGTGAGGTTTCCCGTGCCGGAGATCACCCCGCCACCGGTCGCAACCGACCAGGTTGGAGCGATGGAGACGATGTTGTCGTCCGCGTCTCGTCCCACGGCAACGAATTGCTGCGTGCCGTTGATGCCGAGGGTGACGTTCGGCGTCACCGTCAGGCTAGCCAGTGATCCCGGCTCGACGGGGGTGTGCGTATCGCATGCGGCGAGCATGGCCAACGCGAACACCGCTGCGATCATCCGTCTCGGGATGCTAATCAAACTCTCCAAAAGACACTCCTCCGATGCGATTCACTCTGTGGACGTCTGCGTGCACAGGAGAGGGTCGGCATCGAGGTCTTTCGACCAGATCATCCCTTGGAGTGAAACTGGCGCGATATCCACAGCGGTCTGCGGGATCAGGCGCACTCATTCAAAAGAAGTAGTTCTTTTGGATGAGTGACTACTTCGAGGCCTTTTCGCGCACGTACGCGGCGATCTGGAGGCGGGTGCGGAGCGTCAGCTTTTCCATCACGTTGCGGACGTGGCTCTTCACCGTGTGTGTCGCGATGTGCAGCCGCACGGCGATCTCCTTGTTACCCAATCCCTCGGCGATCAGGAGGATCACCTGATGCTCGCGCGGTGTCATCCGCGCGTCGTCGACCACCGGCGGAAGACTGCGTGCGACGGCGTCTCCAGCGATCTGCGAGAAAAGCGTGCCGATCATCTGCGGTGGCAGCACATCGACGCCAGCCGCGACCGAGCGGATGGTGCGCTCCAGATCGTCGAGAGTGGCGTCTTTGAGGAGGAAGCCGGAGACGCCGGCGTGCACGAACTCCACGATCTCCTCGTGCGCTGGCAGCAGATCCATCACCACGATGCGTGACTCCGGGAACTCGAGCTTGACACGCCGCGCGACACGGAGACTGTCACCGGCGCGCAGTCCGAGGTCGAGAAGGACGATGCGTGGATCACGCTTCTCCCTGAACAGCACGGTTTCGGGGCTCGCGCCTCCGCCGATCACCTGCACGCCGTCGAACTTGTTCAGCAGGATCGTGAGGCCCTCGCGCACCAGGCGATTGTCCTCGATCACTGCGATGGTGATCGGCGATGTGGACGAGATCGGCGGATCGTCAGTCGGAGGACAGGCGACGCCGCCGGTACCGGGATGACGAAAATTCACGGGGCTGATTCTTGAGGGGGTACGGAGCTGCATTGCGAAAGCAATGCAGCTTGGCCGAACATCGTAGCCGCAGCACTTCTGAATGTGCAGTGTGCAGATACTGATGCAGATGCTGATGAGCCGGACGGCGATCGTGATGCCCATCGGGTTCTTTCCGTCGACTGCATGACGCTGCAGATCGTCGATACGCGGACCGTGTGAACCGTGATCATGGTTGGAACGCTGGATGAGGAGGCTTGCACTGCGTCGCCGCGAATGCCGTATCGTGGTCCGCAGCGTCTCCGGCGTTGGCAGACCGTTGCTTTGGATCAGTTCGCAAGTTGCAAGCAACGTGCTAAGGCGCAGCCCTTGCAACGGTGAGTTGGTTAGCCGGCTGCTATCTGACTGTGCTCTGGCATTATTGAAGTGGTTCTGTCAACGCGAGCGACCTGATGCGCAATACGATCGAACCGGGAAGACGACATTGTACGAGCTGCGGGTGGTGAGCGAACAGGATCACCGCAGGTGCATCGTCGACCGATGATGAATCGTCCCGAGTTCGATCCCACGGCGAACATTGAGCTCGTGATGAACGGCAAGGCTGGCCACTCCGATGCCGGCACGACGCGAGAGGTCATCGAGGCGGGGCTGCGCGATGCGCGCCGGAGGGGCACCGTCCACTTCGCTGCGCCGGGTGAACTCTCGCGCGTGGCGCAGGAGGCTGCGGCGAGGGCAGTTGCCAGTCATTCGGCCGTCGTGGCCGTCGGTGGTGACGGCACCATCAACACCGTCGCACAGGCAGCGCACGGCGCCGGGTGCGTGATGGGCGTGATTCCCGAGGGCACGTTCAACTACTTCGCGCGCGAGCATCGAGCACCGACCGAGGCGGCGGATGCGCTGCGCTGGCTCCTCGACGGGCGTCCCGAGCCGGTACAGATATCCGCCATCAACGACCAGGTCTTCCTCGTCAATGCCAGCCTGGGACTCTATCCGGACTTGCTGCAGGACCGCGAGACGTGGAAGGGTCGATTCGGCCGCAGTCGGCTGGTCGCGTTGGGTGCCGGCATGTCCACGCTGCTTCGCGCGCGGCAGCGCCTGCGTCTCTCGATCGAGTGGGAAGGGAAGTTGCGCAAAGTGCGCACGCTGACCCTCTTCGTCGGCAACAACCAGTTGCAGCTGGAGCAGCTGGGGCTGAGCGAGACGGGTACGGGCGCCGAGGGATCCACGTCGGACGGTCAAATCACCGCGGTGATCCTCAAGCCAGTCGGCGCTCTCGCCATGATCGGCCTGATGTTGCGTGGAGCACTCGGTCAGCTGGGCGAGGCTGACAGCATCGAGCGCATCGTCTGCCCGCGTCTCGTCATCACGCCGTCGAATATGTTTGGCTCGCGCACCGTGAAGGTGGCTTACGACGGCGAAGTCTCATGGATGAATGCACCGCTCACGCTTCGTGTCCTACCCGATCCGTTGTGGCTGCTGAAGGCGGGAAGTCGCACGTCGTAGGCGACATGGACTGACGATACGTCGCATCCCGCTCCGCAAAGTCATGAATGTCACCCTCGACGGCTGCTGCGATCATCGTGCGATCGCCCAGCACGAGCACACCACCCACGGACGGATCCACCGTCGCGATGAGCAGTGCGAGCTTCATCTGTTCCTGTCCTACGATTGCACTGAACGGAAAGGCAACGCGCACACGGTCCTCGGAATTCGGTGGATCACTCGCTCGACGAGGGAAGGTGCCCCCGGCTCCACCGTCCAGCAAGCTTGACAGAGTGCTTGTTTTGCTTGCATGACAATGCAGCATCGCGGCTGTCCGTTTTCTTCACGAGCCGCGTCGCGCCCTTTTTCCGTCAGGACCGGATCGCCTTTTCATGTCTGATCGTCAAGAGCCCGCGGCCATCGCCGTTGTTCCGCCACATGTTTCCGGTGCACGCGCGCATGCTGCGACCGCTAGCGGTCGCCTCTCGCTCGCCGATCGTATCGCGGATTGGCGCAACCGCATGGCCGCCTCGCCCGGCTTCCAGCGCTGGGCGGGTTCGTTCGTCCTGACGCGGTTCATCGCTCGTCGGCACGCCCGAGAGCTGTTCGACCTCTGCAGCGGGTTCGTGTACTCACAGGTGCTGTACGCCGGCGTACAGCTCAACCTGTTCGGCAAGCTGCGCAACGGGCCACTCTCCATGGACGAGATCGCTGTGGCAGTTGCACTGCCGCTGGAGGGTACCGAGCGATTGGTCCGCGCCGCGGCGGCTCTGGACCTGGTCGAGGCAACGCAGGATGGGCGCTGGCGGCTGACCGTGAACGGTGCGTCGATCGCGCCGAACACCGGCCTCGAGAAGCTGATCGAGCACAACCAGCTTTTATATCGCGATCTGCTCGACCCGGTCGCGATGCTGCGCGACCCGCACCGCAGCCAGACCGCCATTGCGGCCTACTTCCCGTATGGGGAGGCCGGTCGGCCCGAGGATGTCGACCCGGCCGCGGCAGCCCGGTACAGCGACCTCATGGCGTCGACCGTCCCCCCGTTGGCTGAGGAGGTGATGGATGCGTATCCCGTGGCCCGGCACCGGCGGCTGCTGGACGTCGGCGGTGGCATCGGCGCATTCGTGGCCCTGATGGGTGAGCGTGCGCCGGCGCTGGACCTGATGCTTTTCGACCTGCCCGCGGTCGCCGTGCATGCCACGGCCCAGCTCAAGGCCAACGGCCTCGAGCAGCGCTCCACGGTGCATGCCGGAAACTTCCAGACTGACGCGCTGCCGAGCGGCGCTGATCTCATCACGCTCGTCCGTGTGCTGCTGGATCATGGCGACGAGGTGGCGCTGACGGTGCTCCGCCGCGCCCGCGAAGCGTTGGAGCCGGGCGGGACACTGCTGGTGGTCGAACCGTTTTCCGGCATCAAGGGCGCCGAACGGGTCGGGGACGCTTATTTCGGCTTCTACCTCTTCGCCATGGGCCGCGGCCGAACCCGCACCATCGCACAGCATCAGGCACTGCTCCGGGCGGCCGGTTTCACGAAGACGCGACTGGTGCCGACGCGCTATCCGGTGCACACCGGGATCATTGCCGCGCAGGTGTGACGCCGAACAACCGACGCAACCAGCAAAACCGGATTTTGATGGTGCAAGTCGATGAAGGAGACACGGCAATGACGCTCGGAAATGACTCGCCTGCCACCGCGAGTGCCTGACACCCGAGAATCTGTCAATTTTTATTGACGGTCCGTGTTGTACGGGTAGGTTGACACTTGTGCCCCGTCTTCTTACCTGCCGGCCGGAGTTCGTCGCGTGAAGTCACTCGCTGTCGTGTTCGACGAACCGGGATCGCTCGCCCTGCGCGCGCTTCCGCTCGACGAACCCGGCGATGCCGATGTGATGATCGCGGTGCAGCACACCGGCATCAGCACCGGCACCGAGCGACTGCTCTACACGGGGACCATGCCGCCCTTTCCCGGCCTGGGCTACCCGCTGGTGCCGGGCTACGAAAGCGTCGGCATCATCACGCACGCAGGCCCACTGTCGAATCGCGTGGTCGGTGACGCCGTGTTCGTGGCTGGCGCACGGTGCTTCGGCGAGACACGCGGACTGTTCGGAGGCGCAGCGGCGACGCTGGTGGTCGCCGGCGAGCGCACACACCTCCTCCCTGCTGGACTCGGTGATCGCGGCGTGCTGCTGTCACTCGCCGCCACGGCACTGCATGCGCTGCGCACCCACACCGACGGCGCTGGCCCTGATCTGATCGTCGGGCATGGGTCACTGGCCCGACTCGCGGCACGCCTCGTCGTCGCGCTTGGCGCACCGGCGCCCACGGTGTGGGAGATCAATCCGGCGCGCGTGAGCGGTGCGGTGGGCTACACCGTGCTGCATCCCGACCATGATCCGCGACGCGATTACCAGCGCATCCTCGAGCTGAGCGGTGCCACTGACATTCTCGACACGCTGATCCCGCGGCTCGCGCGCGGTGGTGAGATCGTGCTCGGCGGCTTTTATCACGAACCGGTCCGATTCGCATTTCCGCTTGCATTCATGCGAGCCATGCAGCTCAAGATCACGGCCGAGTTCACGCCACGCGACCTCGCGGATGTGACGGCGATGGTGACGAATGGTGAACTCTCGCTGGACGACATCATCACGCACCGCGTGCCCGCTGCCGATGCAGCGCAGGCGTACGCGACGGCGTTCGGTGATGCGACATGTGTCAAGATGATCCTCAACTGGAGTCACCGAATGACGACACAGCAGGCCCCTGCCCAGGACGACGTGCTCGCGAGAATGCACCAGACGCTCCGCGACGAGGCGTCGGCGCCGGATGACGAACCGATCGAGAAGCGACCGGTCACCAAGGAGACGCAGATCATCGCGATCTACGGCAAGGGTGGCATCGGCAAGAGCACGACCTCGAGCAACCTCTCCGCAGCGTTCTCGAAACTC
>ENA-OFDP01000831-OFDP01000831.1-metagenomes-genome-assembly--contig:-NODE-831-length-13036-cov-3.145366_pt1 | contig 13036 bp, 5 predicted proteins | sample MGYA00153389_OFDP01 | MGnify analysis MGYA00153389 | reverse complement strand
ATGAAATTGAACTAAACTTTGGTTTTATTTCTCCAAGCGTTTTAAAGGTAATTCCATCTAAAGATCGTTCAATATTAAATTTCTGATTATTGATTTCGTTTGATGTTTTCCATTCTAATAAAGAAGTATTATTTTGTTTTTTTCCTGAAAAAGATAAAAGAGAAATTGGCAAGACAGAACTTTGATTTCTTATTAATTCAAATCTTAAATCTCCTGTTGATCTTATATCTGAAGTTATATTAAAACTTACACTGTTTGTATTTTGCAAATTATACGTTATTCCAGTAAAATTATCTTTAAGAAATAATTCTTCACCACCAATAAAGCTATTCATACCATCCATTTCTAACGTATAACTTTTTACCGAACCGCTAATTGAAAGTGGAATCGTATCCGAAAGATTTTGGTTTCCCATTCTATTGATTGAGAGTTTAAGTCTATCATTCGAAAATGATGAAATATTTAGAATTGGGTTTAAAAGTTTGACAGCATCCTCATTTGTTTTATGATTATTAAAAAACGCAGCGTCGAACGATATTGCAATTTCATCTGAACTAACAGAAGACTCAACTAGTTTTATTTTCAACAAATTAGATAGGGTTGCCGATCTAAACATGTTTGAAGGAGTATTTGTAACTTTTACATTTTCTCTAAAAGTAAGTTCAGGATCAAGAGCGTTTGTATGTACAAAAAATGCCTGCCCACTCGCAATATATCTAGAACCCCCATTAGTTCCAATGCCGTTTATATAAGAAGCATAAGAATTGTTTGAAGGATTATAAATATATATAGCATCTTCTATATTTGTTTTTGTAAATCCATTTGATTCCCAATCAATTGCAGATGGGTAAGGATTACCTACCAAATTGTACCCATCAGCGCTTGCTCCACCTGAAGTTGCTGTATAAGTAACATTAGCAGAAATATTTCCTCGATTAATTTCGCCAGTGTAATCCATTGTTACTGGATCAGGATTTACAAATGGCGGAGTAAATGTTGCCGAACCCTGTGCTCTAGTGCCTCTAACAAGTACAACTAAACCAGTAGCTGTTGGAGTATTTGTGCTTGTAGTAGCAAAACCTTGATAACCATAGTCTGCAATCCCAGCCACGGTTTCGTCATATTTATAAATTGAATGTCGATTATTGGGTGTAACATCGAATCCGTTTAATGCAGGGTTTGGACCAGAAATAAATATATCGTCTTGTAATTCAAGTAGGTTAAAACTATTTGAAGTGTTTACGGGCACAGATAAAAATCTGTTTCTTCTTGGTGCTCCTGGACCGGTAATTATTTGTGGAATATACCGTTGAACATTTATTTGCCCAACAATATTAGCAGTTGTAGGCAATTCTGCTACTCTGCCAGTATTTAATGCATCGGATGTAATAGTTAATAGACCATTGCTGACAAAGGTTGTGTTTGGTTCTGCAAGTAATGTTCCTTTTAATCGCATAGAAGTTCCCAATGTTTTAATTCCTGAGCCTTGTATAGTAAGATTATGAAACCTTGATATTGAATCACCTGAAATACTTTGGGCTGATGCTGAGTTTAAGAATACTGTAGAGTTTCCTGCCAAATATATTCCATTGTTAATCCAGTTTTTACGAATGATAATATTTGAGCTGTTTATTAAATTTGAAACAACACCATTAATAGTTAAATCTCCATTTATGGTAAAATTTGTCGGAGGTAAGGTTTTAGTGCCAGATCCCGAGAAAATTAAATTATTGTATAGTGCTTGGTTAGGAATTGTGTAAGATCCAGAGTACTGTACAGTTCCACCAGATGTTGAGAAAAATTCTGAAAAATCTCCACTTGGAAAAACAGAAGAATTTAAAACTAGGGTTCCTGTTCCATTTAATAATGAATATGAATGACCAACCGAGGAACCAGCAATATCGAGTCTTGCATTACCTACTAATGCTAATTTTGCAGCATTTGTGTTATTTGAATTTACTGTTACAATGTGCCCGTTGGCAATTACAACTCCATTATTAATAGCAGGTATTGTACTAGCTTTTGCTCCGTTATGTTTTAAAATTTTATCAGTAGACCAAGTTAAGGTATCATTCCAATTTCCACCGTTCGATATATTTCTGCTATAAAAGAAAATCAAAGTTGAAAATTCTGAAGGCTCGCCTGCTGTATATTCTCCTTCTAAATATGAAACACCTGAATACGAAATCACATTTGTTGAAGTATTTACTGATCCTGTACTTGTCCAATCGGTCGATAATAATCTTCCATCATCGTAATTTGCTTCAGTTCCATTAACATCGATTTGTTGGTAAGTATAACTCTGATTTACAGTTAATCCTGCAAATCCTGTTGGTGTAGTAATCCAATAAAATGCTAATTCTTTATCAACTGCAATATCAGTGGTTAATGGATGTTTAGCATTTATAGGCTTTATAATTACAGTACCTGTTGCAGTATTTGCTGTTACATTTATTTGAGCAGGAGTATATTTTCCAAAAACACCAATCGGGAAAACGAAATTATGAGCACCGATAGGAAATGATTTTTGAACTCCCAGATCGCCTGGTAAACCAAAAGTTTCAATGAATCTGGAATTGCTTGAGCCTAATGGAGATCCAGATGAAATAACCGCTGGAGTAGCCGTGTTAGTTAAGGTTAGTTTATATTGATTGATATCTAACACCGCATTTGAAATAAAATTTAAGACACCATTAATTTGAAATGATCCTGAAGCAATGGCTCCATTATTCAAATTATTAATTGAAATATTCGCAAATCTTCCAAATCCATTTCCTGAAATTACTTGCGTATTATTTCCTGCAAATAAGAAAGAACCTGTTCCAAAATGTTGAGAAGAATTAAATACATCACCTAATAATGTAATTATATTTCCTCCATCATTGAACACACCATTAATTATTGACAATTGATTGTTTACTGATATTAAAGTATTAGTAAAAAGTTTAACCGTATCGCTACTATTTAATATTACCAACTCAGCAAAATTGGTTCGATTTCCAGAAACTCCTGAAATTAGTTGATTGGAACTTACTGAATTGAAAGTAGTTAATTGAGAAGATGAACCAGGCATGTAACCTCCAACAGTTAAACCTTGTAAGTTGGAAGCATTTTGATTGGTAAAATTACCAGCTATTGAAACATTAAGTCCATTTGCCCTAAAAACCGCAAATGGTTGAATTGTAAGATTTCCTTTTAATTGTAATGGACTAATAACCATTCTACAAGCTGCGAAAATCGTACTATTAAAATTTCTTACTTCTAGGTTGTTTAATTCAATACTTGTACTTAAATCAATTGTGTCAGTAGTTGCAGATGCGTCTTTTGCAAAAATGATAGTACCACCAGTTACTGAGTAAAATTCAGGACGAATAATCATATCCTGGCTGTTGTTTGTTGCCCGTTTCATTGTCAATTGAGCATTGTTTGACATATTAAAAACAGAACCTAATCCTTCTACCTGAAAGTTAGGTAAACCAGTTCCTGCACTATTTCTTGCTGCAATAATTACATTACCACCTGATTGTTTGTAATTTAATATACTGTTACCAGCAAGTGCATTGGCTCGTATTTGTCCATTTACATAAAGTCTTCCTGCTTGAACATCAATTTCTGATAAACCAGAAGCAGAAAACTCAATATCGTGATGTCTGTTTCTTGTGGTATCTCCTTGATAAAAAGAACCATTAATTATTTCGAGTTCACCTTCCAGTCTAATATCAGATCCATCGTTATCATAGCTTCCAACTCTGATAAATGCTGTGGCATTATTCAAACTAAATCTTGCTGATTGGGGAATAGTGAAAATACTGTTATCATTCCTGATAAAAAATGTTGGAGTAAGGTAAGACCCTCCTGAACGTGAAACTCTAAATGTTCCATTTGTTAAGGTTAACCAATTATTGATAGTAGCTGTTAAAGTTCCACTTACTGAAAAATCTAAAATAGTTGATCTATCATTTCCTTTATCAATCCTTAATAAACCAATATCTGTTAATAAACCAGTACCAGAAAAAGAAGAATTAAAACTCGAATTAAAAACTAAATTAACTATTCTATTAGCTCCGTCATTAAAGTCTATTGTCCCATTATTAATAATATTTTTTGAAATGTTAAGTAGATGTATAAGTGCCGAACCTGTATTACTTATGCCAAATGTTGCTCCAGTTGCAACTTCAAGGTTTTTACCAATATTTATGGTTTGAATAGATGTATTAAAGAATCGCAAAACTCCACTTTGAACTACTAAACTACTGTCAACATTTAATGTTCGGGAATTAACGGTATTTAAATTAGTTTGTCCTGTTCCTATTCCTTTTGAAGTAAAGTTTTCAAAAACTTGTATATCGACGTCGGGCATAGTGATTATTCTGCCAGCAGCCGGAGTAACTTCTAAGTTTCTATAATTAACAAGATTTAAAAAAGATGGCGATATAGAAGTTGCCGGGATGTTATAATCTACAGCACCAGTTGTGTAATATTCAACTGTACCTCCTGATTCTCCTATAAATTGACCAAAATCGCCCGCAGGGAATTCTGCATTTGGCAACGTACTTGATATTTTAAGCTTTCCACTTCCGATGACATCAAAATCTGTTAAAACACCAAAATTGTTTCCTTTTCTAGTTGCTACATCTAAAATAGAACCCGAAGAGATTTGTAAACTTCCTGCTTGTGCCGAATCTAAAACCACTAAAATTGTGTGAAAAAATGTAATTCCATCTCCAATTACTACAGGATTTGATGCGCCTGGAACTGTAACCGCAGATGAGCCAGCATGCTTCAAAATATTGTCTATTGACCATGTTAACGGATTGTTATAATTACCATTCTGGCGGCTATAAAAAACAGTAACCAATCCAAATGCTGCTGGTACGCCAGCTGTAAAATCTCCATTTAAATCATTAACACCTATAAAATTAATGGTGTTATTGGCTTCATTTACTTCGTTCACATCATTAATAAAATTGAAACTAGTAGTGGAAGGATTATAGTGGCCAGGTACATATAAAATATTATCAGTCAAGTTTCCATAGTTATAAATATGATTGATGGAAGAAGAAGGAATACCTGTGAAACCAGAAGAAGCAATATTCCAATAATATGGAAAAGCCTGAGCGTCGGTGACATATCGATTCCTTGAATTAACTGGACGAATGGAAATACTTCCATAAGTGGTCGGAGTTGCACTGAATTGAATACTTGCAGGAGTGTAATTAGTACCAGTGCCAACCGGAAAAATAAAAGCTGAAGTACTATTGAAAGTCTTTTTTATTCCTCCATTTGATTGATTTCCATTTGTTCTTATAAAACAATTCGAGTTAAAAGTTCCAATTAAAACTGTATTTGAAGCAATAGATAATTGATAATTTTTTATGTCAAAAATCCGACTCGATGTAAATGTTAAATTTCCATTTACTTTCTGATTTGCTAACATTTCTATCTGAATTGAGCCAGCCACTCCACCCGAATTATTTAATTCCAAATTACCAAATTGCCCATTTCCGTTTCCACTTATCCTTTGAATAATTGTAGTCCCGTTCATCACAATTTTTCCAATACCGGTATGTACTCCAGTGTTGGTAATATTACCAGCTACATTTATTGTTTTACCATTATCTAACAATGAACCTTGTAAAATTTTTAGTTCATCTAAAATAGTTATGGATGTTCCACTACCTGCGATAGTAATAGAATCGTTAAATTTATTAACAATAAAATCATTGAAGCCAGTTGTAATAGTTCCATTATTTATTAAAGAGGCACTTTTTTCGTAACCAGTAAAATTGTCAAAAGTAAATTCGTTAGTTCCGGTATTAAATACGCTTCCTGCATTAATTTCAAGATCACCTCCGATAAATACAGAAAGATTATTATCATTTCTAAATTCTCCATTGCCTACCAAATGCATTTTGTTAAGAACTCTTAATGGAAGTGTTAAACGTGCAGTGACACCCGTTTTCGCAGGTATTGCGGCTGGTAAAACATAAGTTGTACCACTTACACGCTGGATGATAAGATTACCAATTCTGCCATCAGCGGAAACAAAATAATTGTTTCCAGTGGCACCCTGAGTATGTGTTTTAATGGTAAAAGAACCACCAGACACAATTACATTGGAGCTAAGTGAATTAATCTCTATTGCCTTTGCCGGACTTCCTCCACATAAATCAAGAACTGTAATGTTTCCTCCAGACATTTTAAAGGTGTTTACGTTTTGGTCAATATTAAACGTACCTAGCGATCCATTAATGCCATTTCCATTTCTTGACCCAGTATTTGTTAGATCTTGTGTAATTTGAGCAAAAGTTATTGGGGTAGTGCGGGTAAATCTACCACGAAGCAAAAGTTGTCCTCCTGTCATATTAAACGTTGCAAAACCCCCACCTCCATTAGCCGAACGAACTTGTTTTCCATCAATAAAACCACCATTAATTTCAAATTGAGCTGCATTGCCTGGAATAGCCCAATATATTAGACTCCCAGATTCGCGAGTAGATACATAACCTGCATTAACAACAAATTTTCCATAAACCGAGAAAGATGAACAACTTCCCACATTCGTACCATCTGATCCGGAAACTCCATAGGCCAAGTTTACTTCAGTATTATTATCAGCAGTAGTTAATAATATCACATCACTATGATTTATAACTAATGCCGCATTTACAGGTATGTAAAAATCGCCGTTTGGACTACCAGCACATTCACCCTCTGATAAAGAAGGAATTATTACCTTGTTTTCTAAAACTACGGTTCCTGTTCTTATCCATAAGGCCTTTTGAAGATTTGGATTTCCTCCACCATTATAACCACCCCTATCGTTTGGACCAAACAACCTAAAATTAAAATAATTAGAGGATCGGACGGTTAATTTGAAAGTCTGGTCTATCCCTTTATCTATTACCAAATTATAAAAATCAGTGGTATTGTTACATATTATCGAATCGTTTTTAGCTCCAAGAAAATATACTGAAGCTGCTCCAGCATTAACCCCTGATAAGGAAGGAAAATTATTAAAATCTGGTGCAGCCATATTGGTAAATTTTACAAGACCATTATTAATTAGACTTCCTCCAATTGAAACTCGGTGAAACTGCTCGTAGTAAAACAGAAATGGTGCAGTACCTCCTGCTGTAACTGTTGTAGAAGTACTGGTGTTTGTTGCTCCATTACCAACCGTTATTCTACCATTTACCATTACATTTACAGAACCAGAAATAATTGTGTTTAGTTTAACAGTTGATAAATTATCATTAATTCTAAATGTTCCTCTTGTAACATTTAAATTTCCGTTTAATGTTAGGTTTGTTGACTGAGTAGCAATAATAACAACTGAACTAAGATTTAATTCAAGATTGTTGTAGATAGTTTGCGTTGGAAAAGTAAATGAAGCGGTATTGCAATATTCAGTGGTACCGCCTCCTATATTTACAAATGTGTTTGTAGCAGCATTTGGAAAATTGACAGAAGATAATCTTAATCTTCCTGAACCTCTAAGTTGACTTAAATCATTAACAAAAGCTGAAGTTTGAAGATCTAAAACAGATCCAGCATTCAAAATTACTGAAAGGTTGTTTGTTAATATATTAGCACTTACGATAACTGTCTTACCATTCAAAACGGTTACAGTATCATTTATTGCTGGTACAGAAGGCGAAACTAAGGTTGTTCCAGATGCGTCGGTTGTCCAGGTATTGGCAGTATTCCAATTGCCTGAACCGCTAAATGAAAATAACCGTTTAGCCAATGAGTATTGAGACATAAAAACAAAGAGAACTATTGTAATTAGTGTTCTCAATTTAAAACTGCTTTTTCTAACTAATTTGTAAAACTTGAAATTCATAATATTGCCAATAAGTTATTATATAATTGTACCTATGAAAAAATAACGTGAGAGCATGATTTCTTTCGCATTTGCAAATCTTGAAACGTAATTACAAATTGAATGGACAAAGATACCAACCAGATTATCACTCTCTATACCACTAAACTAGTATTTTGAAATAAGTAGATTTACGTAGTTTTTAAAAAAATATATGTGGTACGGGTGAAGTATTTTTTTGTTTCGATAAAAAAAAAATGGCTATAAGTTTTAACTGCTCGTGTTATGTATAATGAATTTTATATAATTATTGTTTTGTCAATTAGAAATTGCCTATACAAATAATATATATATATAAAAAAATTTATAGGTTTTTATAGAAGTTTTCTTAATTCTTTAAGGTTTAAATAAAAATTCGATAGGCTTGCCTGTACAACCATTAGGAAATTCGATGTTGAGTAACATGGATAAGGTAGGTGCAATATCTGTTATGAAAACCTGTTCAACCGAACTTCCAGATTTAATATTCCAGCCATACCAAAGTAAAGGTATATGCGTATCGTAGGAATAAGCAGAGCCGTGTGTGGAACCGGTAATACCATATTCTATTAAACCTGGTTCTAAAATTATTATCACGTCACCAGATCTTTTATGGTTAAATCCATTTTGAACTAAGTTCTTTATTCCATTTCTAAATTCATTTTCTTCCAGAGTTTTCACGGTTATGGTGTTGGAAACGCCCTTAAAATCCATCAAGAATGAAGCAACTTTATCAGCAACTTTATCCAAATCCAAAGTTTTTGACACCATCAACGATTTGTTAAAATAAACCTGATCGTTATCTAAATCACTAATCCATTTACCTTCGCCATAGGTTTTTGTCATAAATAAATTTAATTCCTCTTTCACTTTCTTAATATCAAATAAGCCAGCAGGAATTTTATGATCGGATAAATATTTTGGATTTTGGATTGCAGCATGGTCGGCTGTTAGGAAAATTAAATAATTACCTTTCCCAATATCTGAATCCAATTGATTAATAAATTCCTCTAAATCTTTATCTAATCGCAGATAAGTATCTTCTGTTTCTATGGAATTGGTTCCAAATTGGTGGCCAACATAATCTGTACAAGAAAAACTGATTGTCAAAAAATCAGTAATATCATCTTCACCCATTTTTTCATTTTTAATAATCTCTCCAGCAAATTCTTTGGTAACCGTATTTCCAAATGGTGTTCGACGCAGTAACTCAAAATTTTCTTTTCTTAATTTCGGCAAATCATAAGGAAAAACAGGCCGGGTTTCTTTTGAATACGGTTGTTCATAAGGTGTATCATCAACCGTGCTTGCTGTATATTGTGCTATTGGATAGAGTGTATTCCAGGGTTTGCTTAAATATTCATTGGCAATTTTTTTGTTATTCCAATTTTTAGCCCATTCTGGTAAATCATTCATATAAAAGGAACTTGTAATGAAATTTCCTGTTCCGGCATCAAACCAATAAGCTGCATTTGCGCTATGGCCTGATGGTAAAATAGATCCACGATCTTTCATAGAAACTCCGAAAACTTTTGCTTTAAAATTTGTTGCCAGTCTTAATTCATCTGTAATGGTTGTAACCAATAAATTTTTAGGCGACATTTTTCCAGCTTTTCCAGGTGCACCAATGGTTTGCACATCATCATCCTGCACACAATAAACTGAGCTATCATTTAATCGGTTATACCAATCATTAGCAATAATACCGTGTAAACTTGGTGTTGTGCCTGTATAAATAGAAGCATGCCCAGGCCCAGTATATGTCGGCACATAGTTATATTTTGCGTTTTTGCAATTAAAGCCATCGTTCATTAATTTTTTAAAACCACCGTTTCCAAGTTTATCCCAATATCGCTCAATATAATCTGATCGCATTTGATCCACTACAATTCCAACGACTAATTTAGGTTTCCGTAAGTTTTCTACCGAAGTTTTCTTTTGTGCAGAAACATTGTAAAAATTGAGTAAAATGATAAAAAGAATAACAAATCGAAGAAAAAGCATAGTTGGATTTTTTCCCAAATCTACCAATATGTAATTCGGTTATGTGTTAAGTAACTGTAAATTTTTATTGAGGTTGAAATAACAGGAATTGATTTTATGGGATTTAAAAATTATACGTATTATTTTGAAATCTGTTATATTTGTAAGACCTGTAGATAATATTTCAGAATTTAAAACTAAAAAAAAGAATATTCAATTTATACACGATAATAAATGGAATACAACTGGAGTCTTTATTCCAATTGAAGAATGGCTAAAATTAAAGACAAAATACATAAAATTACAAAAAGAAGAATCTGAAAATTTGATTGAGCTGGCAAACTGGCAAAAAGAAATTATTGATGTCAGAATTAATGAATATTACACAAACCAAGTTGAAATAATTAACTTCGACTTAGCAATTAAAGAAATAGAAAATAAATTTTGAATTTTAGAGTGGTGATAAGTTCCTCCACAAATGAAGACATTATTATTACTTTAAGATATTATCATGATATAAATCCTGAATTAGCTAAAAAATTTCTATTTCGTATTCGTGAAGCTAAAAACCATTTGGTTTTATCTACACATGATTTTCAAATAAAATACAGAAAGCAGGTACATTACTTTTAAAACAATTCCCTTATCAAATTCATTATATTATTGAATAAAACAAATCATTAATAATTGTTTTAGAGGTTATTCATTCGTATAAAAATCCAAATGGATATACAACAAAAAAACTACTCAAAAATCCAAAAAACTTCTTCCTTAATTCGCACTCAGTGCATTTGCACCACTTACAATTTCCAATATTTCATTGGTAATTGATGCCTGCCTTGCTTGGTTGTAAGATAATTTAAGAGCTTTTAATAAATCACCTGCGTTTTCTGTTGCTTTATCCATAGCTGTCATTCTTGCTCCATGTTCTGATGCGTGGCTATCTAACAATGCTTTGTAAAAAGTGATTTTTATGGATTTTGGTATCAATTCTTTAACGATTTCTTCGGCAGATGGCTCCAGAATATAATCTGTTTTATGATTTGTAATTTCCTTTTTTGTCTTATCCAAAAGTTCTATAGGTTTTGCTAAAGGCAATAATTGTTCGCTAACCAAAACCTGAACCGCTGCATTTTTAAACTGATTGTAAATTAATTCAACCCGATCATATTTACCTTCTGCATAACCTTTCATTATTTCATCCACCACAATCGTAGCATTTTGAAAATTCAAGGCATTAAATAATTCATTATTATTACCAATTACATTAAATTTATTTCGGCTGAAATAATCTTGAGATTTTTTTCCAACGGCAACAATGTGCAAGTTTCCATTCTTTTTTTGAGATGAATACTTACTTTCAATTAATTGATTAGCCGTTTTTATTGCATTGGTATTAAAAGCACCTGCCAAACCTCTGTTAGAAGTTATAACAATTAATAATACATTTTTTGCTTCGCGTTCCTGTGCGTATTCACTTGCATTTCCTTCCAGATTTTCTGTAAGGTTGGTCAGCATTTCTTTTAATTTATTAGCATACGGGCGCATTTGTACAATAGCATCTGTTGCGCGCTTTAGTTTTGCCGCCGATACCATTTTCATTGCTTTGGTAATCTGCTGAGTTGAGTTTACTGATGCAATTCGAATTCGTACTTCTTTTAAATTTGCCATGTGCTGTTGTTGAAATAAGCTTTTTTTCGGTTTTATTTGATTTTTTGCTCGATTTTAAGTTTAATTATTTTAAATTCTTCTAAAATTAATTTTTCAATATTCAAATTATTTTTTGGGCTTCCCCCATCTCGTCAGAAAGGACGAGATGGGGTCGGGCTATCCGCTAAATCTTTTTTGCGGAAAAATCATCAAAAATTGAAAAATTATAAAGCAAAAAAGGATACCGCTGCTATCCCTAAGCCATCATCCGAACTAAGTTTTTCTTTTAATAAACTTTAATCATCTAATTTTTTGAAAAAAAATGAGCGGAAAAAATTAGTTTCACCAAAAATTCTCTTCCTTTTTTAAAATTAATATCCTGCAACCAGTTCTTTTGCTACTGTTTCTAAAACCGAAGTTTGTGCATCGGTAAATGTTCCTTCAAAGCATCCAAAACATCTTTATGTCTAACCTGCAATTGTTGTAAATAAGTCTCCTCAAATTCCCTCATTTTATCTACTGGTACTGCTCTAAGCAATCCTTTGGTTCCTAAATAAATAATAGCAACCTGATTTTCAACCGTCATAGGAGAATACTGACCTTGCTTTAAAATCTCAACATTTCTCGTTCCCTTATCAATAACTGCTTTGGTACTTGCATCCAAATCAGAACCAAATTTTGAGAATGCTTCCAATTCACGAAACTGAGCCTGATCTAATTTTAAAGTACCTGCTACTTTTTTCATTGATTTAATTTGAGCATTACCACCCACACGAGATACTGAAATACCTACGTTAATAGCCGGACGAACACCTGCATTAAATAAATTGGATTCCAAAAATATCTGTCCATCTGTAATAGAAATTACATTTGTAGGAATATAAGCAGAAACATCTCCCGCTTGAGTTTCGATAATTGGTAATGCAGTTAATGAACCTCCACCTTTTACCAAAGGACGAATGCTTTCTGGCAAATCGTTCATATTTCTGGCAATTTCGTCGGATGCGTTAATTTTTGCTGCTCTTTCCAGCAATCGGCTATGTAGATAAAAAACATCTCCCGGATAAGCTTCACGTCCCGGTGGTCTTCTTAATAAAAGAGAAACTTCTCTGTATGCAACCGCTTGCTTAGATAAATCATCATAAACAATTCCGCAGGAAAAATCCCGACTATGATTTCGCTTATAAAAAATGATAAACCAGTAAGAATATAATTCTCGGATACTTTTTCGGCAAAATCATTAAAATAATTTCCTATATATTTATTGATTAAAATGTTAATCATTACAACTAATAGCAATGAAATTATTGTCCAGAATATTTTTTGAACAATATACTTTTTTAAAAAATAATGCTCTTTATAATTGTTGCTATTTTTTAATCTCTTTTTAATTTGCATGCTAATTTTTATTTCTTAAAATTACTGTCAATACGTTTTCCTGCTTTTACCAATTCATACCAAATTACTGATAAGAAACCAACTCCAACAGCAATTATTATTTGTGTGAGATTTAAATATTCAAATAGGAAAAAATCTCTT